>Ga0247841_10013431_pt1 | contig 10461 bp, 9 predicted proteins | sample LaCruzMarch2015__2_FD_192410 | JGI IMG/M metagenome (GOLD analysis project Ga0247841, IMG submission 192410) | Freshwater microbial communities from meromictic Lake La Cruz, Castile-La Mancha, Spain - LaCruzMarch2015_18m | ecosystem: Environmental > Aquatic > Freshwater > Lake | place: Spain...
AGCTAATGAGATATTTTAACCAAAACATGTTAGAAGCCCTTTTTTAAGCCCTTGGTGGGCTTAGTAGTTAGAGGTAAAAGCCCTTAATTTCTCTTGATTTTATCTACCCACATATAGATGCCAAAGCCAATTACTGCAACTACAGCAATAGTTATAATTCCAGTAATAAAACCAGCCCAAAACAAGGCATATGAATTTGGATGACTATAATGATAGATAATTAACCCAATAACTACAACAATAGCAATTAGCCCGCCAATAGTCAACCAATTCTCGGCATCCATAATTAGTCTATCCTTGGTATGAAATTAAGCTTATCCTTAATTAGTTTCTCTCGTGAATGCTCCTTACAGAGATAAATATCCTTTCCTTTCTCATTTATTACAAACTCTGCTTTCTTAGAACATTTTGAACATTTCAATTTCATAGATATATTATAATCAATTATAATTTAAATCTTACCTGTGACTACAATAAGGCCCATTTTAATTATAAAAGTCAATAAAATTTAACTCACTGACTTTTTAAGAAATGAAAATAGTTCATTTTCGGAGAATTCTAAATAATCTCCTGGATTTTTACCTTTATGTGATTTTTTTACTATTTGTAACTTAATACATCTTGAATTTAATAAATTTATATAATTATCGGGAAGAGGCAATATTTTTTTTAATTTTATTAAATCCTCTGGGGCTGGTAAAGAGCCTCCTAAATCTTTCCTAAACCAATGTCCAACTGTGTGTTTATAGGTTTTAGGAAATAATTCAGTAAGTTCATTTTTAGATAATTTTGCTTTTTTAAGTGCCAAACCTAATAAATCTGCAATCATTTCTTGTGGGAAATCATAAATCCTTTGAACAGCAAAATATATCTCATTAACAGAAGTTCGTGCGCCTGGAGATGCTCCAAAATTAATTGTTTTTTCATTAATAAATTTACCTTTATAATTTTGATTACTCGTATCTTTAATTTCAACATTTGTTTTTATTTCATTACTTTTTTTAGGGTATATATCTTCTTTAAACTCAATCAGAGGAATTGAATATATATCATTCCACAATTTAGTTTTACAGTTATTACATAAAAGCTCAGATTCTTCATCATAGTAATTTAATAATACTTCCTTACATTTAGGACAGCTAGCTGAAAATGATTCATCAAGATAACCATTATATCTTACAATTTCTTCTGTATATCCATTAGTATTCCATTTAATTATAACTCTCTGTGGCATATTCTCTTTATAATTACTAAGTATTTTTACAATAAAACCTTCTTTTCGCTCTTTATCTAATGTATTAATAACTTTATATCCTAAAAAATTTAATTTATTCCAATCTTCATCACTTTCATCTTTGTGTTTAATTCTAACAGCATCCATATTTAGATTATATTTCCCTTTTTTAGTATCCTTAACTATTAAATAAATAGGGTACCAAGAATGCTTATCTTTTATTATTAATTGATTCCTTATAACCCACCCATATAAATTTAGTGTAGAAACTAAATGAATATTTTCAATTTTATTATTTTTAATCCCTAAATATATTATTCCATGATTATTTAATACATTATAAATATTACCAAATTTCATTTCTTTAACAAAATTTAACAAATCAATATCATTATTAAATATTTTAATTATATTTTTTTCGGAATATTTTTGTTTATCTTTAAAAGAATCAATAAAATTATGATTATTCCCATTTTCTATAAATTTATTTATAACATAATCTTTGAAAGGAAGCTTAATTATTTTTAATTCCGGAGAAAGACTACATCTTTCTTTAATAATTTTAATATAATCTATATTTGCCTCTATTAAAATCGAACTCATTTTCCATTTGTAGATCTGATTTAAATTTTGAATGGCTTTTTCTGTTGTACCTGAACCTGCAAAAGGGTCTAATACAATTGAATCTTGTGGGAAACCCATAGATAATAATTCTTCTATAAGTTTTTCGGGATAAACTGCAACGTGATTATATGGAGTTGGTTGAAGTCTAATTTTTAAAATATTAGAAAAATTCTTTTTCGTCTTAATATATTCAGAATAATAATTGTTTTTATTCTTCGCAAATACAAAAATAGGTTCATATACAGAAGTAAATCTATTGTTTACACTAGAGGGCATATGATTTGGTTTGTACCAAATAATTATATCTTGAACCATCCAACCATTATCTTGCATAAATTTTGCAAGTTTATATGGAATCATACCTAATCTAGAATTTCCATACCTGGACAAATATTTATCCCCAATATTAAGAAAGAAAATACCTTTTGGTTTTAATTTATCTTTTAAAATAGAAAATATCTTTTCTAATTTTTCAATATATTGAGAATATTGGTTTTCATTTCCTATTTGACCTTTAAAACCATAATCTCTTTGACCCCAATAAGGTGGAGAAGTTACTACACAATCTAAACTATTATCTTCTAAATAGTTAATTCCTGCAAATACATCTGCATTTATTAATATCGGTTCTTTTAAATTATTATCTTTTGGGAGATAATCTGTAAGTTTTGAATTCATATTAATCTTTTATTTTTTTTTCTTGAACATCATAAATTACGATGTTTTTAAAGTAACTTTTTAAAGTTTGTATATATTTATTATTCAAATAAATAAATATTACTCTTGATTTGTTTCCATCTAGACTTTTGAAAACCCCATCTTCATAATGGTATCTAATTGAATTACCAAAAGCTTTGCCACTTACTATTTGAGTATCATAATTTGGAGATAATTTGCCATTGGGTATAGATATTGAAATAATGGCTACAGGTTTTATTTCTCGTTCAGATAACTTTTTTGAAATTTCAATTATTCTTTTTGCAAATAGTTCCATGTTTCTTTGGTCTTGGATTTCTAATTTTAATTCTTTTTTATTATGAATAAAATATGCCCTAACCAGATTTTCAACTATCAAATCTCTCCTTTTGAACCTTTCTCTGTCTGGCTTATAATCTAAAAATTCTATAATATTTTCATCATTCGAAAAAACATCTTTAAACATATTTAATAATGTTCCATCTAATATTTTTCTTATTTCAATATAATCTTTTCTAATATCATCAATAAATTCTTTATAATCGGGATAAATAAATAATAACCCATTTGTAATAGTTAATTTATTTAAATTATTTAATACATAGATTTCTGGTAAATTAGAATAAATTTTGACTGTATCAATACCATCGCTATTATAGTCAGTCTTACCTTTAACCCCACTTGGGAGTTTTGCTGCATAACTCGTTTGATTAATACCAAGAGCAATTTCCTCTTTAAAATCAGCAGGATTATTTATATTAGCTGTTTTAATATCAATATGGACTATTGTATTATCATCTTCAAACGCCAAATCAGAAGCATAACCTAAAGGCAATAATTTATATCCTATAGAAGCCATTTTATTATTAACAATAAAACTTATATGTTTTTCTATAATCTCTGCAAATGGGTTAAATGATTTGTTTTCAATACTTGCCATTATAATGGGTAAAGTAATATAATTAATATATTTTAACGAATCCTTCAGACGATTATCAAACAATTCTAAACTATCTTTAAATATAAAATTTAATTTTTGTAATGTTTCATATTCTTTTTTTTCAATCTCTTCTTGTTCACAAGCGTATTCTACCATAAAGATATCTCCTAAATTTATATAACTTACCCATAATATATTAATATATCAGTTTTTTTAATTTTTCTCTTTTTGCCATTGTTCAATAATACTTCTAATCAAAGGATCATCAACTTTAGTTTCTGACAAATCTTCTAAAAATTGTAAAGGATTATTCTTCCAATCTAAAAATTTAGTGAAATGGTCCTGTAATGTTTTATAAACTGTCTTTCTTGGCTGTGCATTATCCATTTCGGAATGTATATCCCCATCATTTATTACTTTTCTAAGGCCTATAAACCCAATAGCAACTTCTATTTGTTCAGGAGCTATTCCTTTATCTTCTGCATAGGCCCGTTTATATAATTCTAATTGCCTTCTATATTCAGAAGCTTTGCCTGTACTTTTACTTGTCTTCCAATCCACTATCAAATATTTATTATCTTTATTCTTAAACACAGCATCAATCTTGCCTTTAAAACTTATCTTGTCTGCATTTGGAACATCTATTATCTTAGATAATTTAATATACATACAATGCTCTGCATCAATAAATTCAGGATACTCTTTTCTAATACTTTTTATTATTTCAACACCATTATCAAAAAAGGGTTTTTCTTTTTCTGTTGGGTTTGCAGTTTCTCCTTTTAAATAAATCTCTAAAAGATTATGAACCCTATTTCCAATATCGGTTGCATAGGTATCCTCTCTTAATTGTAAAATATTATTTGTAAAATATTCATAAGGGTTAGTTGTAAGTCTTGAAAATGAGATGTGTTCTAATGTTACAAAGTGGGCCTTAACAAAATTAATTAACCATTTATTATCTTGTTCTAATAATTCTTTAGCATCCTCATAGTTTTTATTAATAAAAAGACTATATGCTCTTTTTTTCTTCTCTTGGAAAGAAATACTTGTGTTTTCGGGTTCAATTTCTATTTTTTCACTGGCCTGATTTAAATAATCTGTTGCCTTTTCAGTAATAATATAAAGCTCTTCTTTTGCCCTTGTATATGCTACAAAGTCAATTCGTAATGTTTCTTCTGACAATTCTAAGTTTTCCAATTTACAGCAAGACTCTAATATCTTCTCTACAACATAATCTTGAAAACCATTTTTATTTGACATTTTCTTTGGCCAATAAATCACTTTATCATAGCCAAGTCCTTTTGCCTTATGAACTGTAGTTAATATTATTTTTGCATCTTTCTTAGCAGTTGATGATTCTAAATCACAGGCCTCTAAATAAAGAATAAGATTATTAAGTGTTTTTTCATTAATTAATGTCAAGACCTCTTCTATTGATTTATGCATTGTTTGAGTGGCTAATAAATATTCTTCTCCATAAGCAATACTTATTGGATAGATGTACTCAATAAACAGCTTGTTTATTGTTTCTAAATCCTTTTGTTGCTCTCTTATTTTTTTAAACTCAGGACAAGCATTTAATAATTGTTCTAAGGTTTGGTTCTTTAATGCAGTTAACTTAAATGCATTTTCTAAGCTTATTGGGAAATAAGGAGTGAAAAAAGCATTCTTAACATCATCAGGATTTAAACTAAATACCCCTTTAATAAAACGAATGATATTCTCTTTAGCTTCAACAGATGAGGCCACGTGTGTTGATGAAAAATCAATACCTTTGTTTTTTAAGGCCTTTGCAACATCTAATATCTGGCCATTTGTTCTAACCAGAATAGCAACTTGGCCTGAAAGCTTATTTAACAATGAACAAATAGTTCCAACAACATCTTCGCTTTCTGCTTCTATTATCAATGGCTTTTTACCAGTCTTATTATTAAAACTATTTAAGCCAGTCAATTCTTTTTTAGCATCATCATCTATTGACTTATTATTAAAGTCAAGAGATGCAAAATCTAAAATCTGTTGAGTACTACGTCTATTTACAATTAGATTAAACTCTTTAGGTGCCCGTTCTTTAAATTGTTTAAAATTTTCTATTGAACCACCTTGAAAACCAAAAATTGCTTGTTTTTTATCTCCGACAGCAAAGAAAGTATCTCCACATTCTAAAGCAATTTGTGCTTCAAGGCTATTAACATCCTGAAGCTCATCAACTAAGATGTATTTATATTTTGGTTTATGCTTTATTTTTAAAAAATTAATTAAAAGATCAGCATAATCAATACCTTTGTTTTCCTTTTTTTTCTCATATAATTTAAATATTTCAGTAAAATAATCTAAAAATCGTTCTAAGTCTTTTTTTTCAATAACATCTTTACTTCTTTTTAAATCAGATAACAAAGTTTTAACTTTATTAGTATCAAATGAATCAGGAAGTATACCATAACTTTTCATATACCTCATTAAATTTTCTAATTTTGGAACAATCTCAGTAACTAACCTACTATCTTCATAGTTTAGAACTTCTTTTTCTTTTAAGTATTCATAGATTACAAATCTTAAGAGATTAGTTGTGATGATATTGCCATCATCAATATAATCTAAAGCAAAAGAATGAAAGGTATAAACATTAAGTTTAGATAAATCAACATTAATCTTTTTTTCAGATAATATTTTATGTATTTGGTCTTCCATTCCTGTTTTTGCTTTATTAGTAAAGGTTAAACAAAGAATATCTTCAGGAGAAACATCACTTGCAATTAAATAAACGCATTTTAATGCTAATAAATAGGTTTTTCCTGTTCCTGGATTAGCAGTAACTAAAGTATTAGTTTCTAAAGAAACTATCTCTTGTTCTTCTTTAGTTAACTCAGAAAAACAATTAGTATATTTAAAATTTAACTTTAACAAAAATTTCACAACCCCTTTATGCTTCAACAATAATATAGAGTACATAACATTTAAAACCTTACTTAATGCTATAATCCATCCATGTCCTCCATCACCCTTTGGGCATAGGTTTTATGCCTATTATCTAACCAACAATCCATACTATCAATACCAACCCTATTTTTATTTGGTATTAATCCAAATTTATCATACAAATCTCTTAAATCCTTTGTATTTTTAGATATTAAATAATTAACTTGTATTTTTTCACTAATAGTTTTTGTTTCTTTGTATATTCGCAATGATTCAGCCAATAATCCTTCTTGCATTTCTATAACCCTTACCATCGCTTCATCAAATTTAGGGTCAGCACTATATTCTTTCCTTATTTCTTTTAGATAATTAAAGTAAGTTCTTTCTGTAATATCCAAAAGTTCTGCTATCTCTTTTGTTTTTCTACCCTCTGAAAGATACAATTTTAGTTTATCTATTAATATGCTCTTTCTTATTTTCAGCTCATCTTCTTTATTGATTGGTTCTTTACCCTTACTTGTTGTTTCCATTTCTTGTTCAACTAAAACTACTTCATCCATAGTATCCCCCCTTATATTACTGAAAAATACTGAAAATCGTGCAATCTATTTACGTAAAATATATTTATATATAGTAATTGATTTCTAGCCACAAAAATACCCTAATTTTTCCTCACTAATATAATACATTATATTTTAATCTAAGTCTTTTACCTCCTTATTTTCCATCAAACTTAACTAATGAATCAGCTGGTTTAAAATCTAAATTGTCTCTTATTTCTATCTTTTTCTTATTATAATAATCTATATTTTTTGCAATTTGAGTTAGCTGTTTACTAAGTTCATCCTGTTTATTGGATATTTCTGTAATTGCAGACCCCCACTTTAAAACATCAGGATTAGCTAAATTTTGAAAGATAATATCAAACGGCATTTTTTTAGTTAATCTTTTCTCAACCCTTATTCTGTCTCCTTTATCATAAATCTTAAGCATAGAACCTTCAAAATCAGTAAAGAACATACTGTTTTTAGAAAGCCCTAACTTATAGAAATCATTAAACTCCTCAACCATTGTTATCTGAAGTTTATGAATATCTAAATCAGACCTATATTTTTCATTAAGCTTATTAAGATAATGCCTTGTTAATACAGCAATAGAAACAAAATCATATCCGTACTCTCCTGAAAAAAGAATAGTAAGATTATTTGATTTAGAATAGCGAATAGTTATATTCCAAATGGGGTTATCATCAGAAGGATAATGTTCTTTATATAAAAACTCATCTCCTAAGTTACAATTTTCATATATTAATTGAAAATTTTGAACTTTTGGCTCTGTTCTAAAAGCAAGACCATCCTCTGTATCTTGAGACCCTACTACTATTCCATAAAAACCTTTATTCCCAAAATAGTTTGCCTTTAGTTTCCCTTTCTCAACTAATCTATGAAGAATACTCTTTGCTGTTTGTCTCTTTAAATTAAGCTTCTTTGCTAAATTAGAAGGAGTCAATCCAACAGAGAACTGAGATATAAATTCTACAATCTCATCGTTACTCAATCTTTGTGTTTTCATCGTATCCCTCCGTTATACTTACTGCAATGGTTTCAGCTTTTGGCTTCTGATTATTTTTTTTAGCCTCTTCATCAAGCTTAATAATTTCCTGCATCCAAGAGGGTAGCCTTAATAAAATTTCTTCTTTCATACTATTATTAAGATTTCGGATGTTTAAAAAAGTTTAAATCCTACTGGGGATAGTTTTAAGAAAAAGTAAGTTAAATGAACCTATTCTCGTCAAGGTTTAAAGAATTACTGAGAAAGTATATACTTTTGAATAATATTAAATATATCTATACTACCTTCTATTCCAGCTAAGCGACGAGATTTATATATATCCCATTTCGGATTGTAGATTACAATTATTAAATTGTACACTAAAAATATAGTTTTATTAAAACCTAAAGAATCTTTAAACTTTTGAGTAGTATATTCTGAATTATCAATTTTTACATAATATGATTTATATTGAAAATTGATTTTATCAACTGACTTTTCACAATAAGTATCACTCATATCCTTAAAATTGGTAGTTACATCTGCATAAGAAGAATCAATCTTGAATTTAGTTAATTTTTCAAAATAAGTGTATGCTTCATTTGGAGAATTATATTTATATATATCTATCAAGAAAGTAGTAATTTCTCTATTATAAAGTGTAACAGTAGATACTTTTTTAATCGCTCTGTCATAAGCCTCAATTTCTATATCTAATTTATCAGTATTATGTTCTTTTATATTTGATACCACATTTTCTCTGAATAAATAATCTGTATATTCTTGTTTTAATAAACCCATAAGTTCATCAGTTTTTATCTGCGGAGATAATTTAAAAGAAAAATTAGAGGTAAGTTTAAATTGATATTTCACTTTATCCTTATAGGGATTATATTCTAAATTATCTTTGGATTCAATAATTTTTTTTATAGTAATTTCTTTTGCAATAAGCAAACTATTTATGGCTTTCGTAAAAGTATCTTGCCTTATACCCTCTCTTTCTTTACTCTTTGAGATTTTATTATAAATAACATTTACTTTCTCTTTTAATTCATCAATAGATAACCAATCATAATCTTTTAGAACTAATTTAATCATTCCTGAGCAAGTTAAATTATTTTCTTTTGGTTTCTTATCACTCATAAAATCAATTCTTCGTATTTATTAAATTAATTTTCTGAGCAATAAGCTTTTTAACATCTTCGTCTGCCCACAATTTAGCAATAATATCATCTCCAACCTTTCTTCCAGTATCCATTTCTAACATAACTTCCACACTTAATGGAGCCCCACATCTTAAGCAGAAAGATGAACCTGCTGGATTAACTTCATTACATCTCTTGCATTTTATTGGAACTAACTTTGTTTCATTTACTTCTTGCTTTTGCTTTTTACCATACATTGAAAGAATTGCATCATCAACATCTCTCCCTGATAAGTGAACATATGTTTTTGCCATATTACTGCCTTGAGTCCAACCAAGATAGTTGTTCATCTGTGCTTCTGTTAATCTATTTGCAAGGAACGTGGCTCTGCTATGTCTGAAAAGATGGGGATGAACGTGTTTTTGTATGCCTGCTCTATCAACTGCACACCTTATTACTTTAGTTATAGCTGCATAGGTTATTTGCTCCCCATTCTCTTTTGTCCATAATGAACTTTCTTGGGTTTTGTTTCCTGTTCTTTCTTCTAAATAATGTTTTAATATAATTTCTGAACTTACAATCCTTACTCTTCTCATTCCTGTTTTTCCAGAAAGAATTACTACTCCCCCATCAGCATCAAAAATCAAATCTCTTATTTGCATTGAGCCTATTTCATCAACTCTTGCTCCTGTTTCATATAGTAAAGAGATTAATGCTTTATCTCTAAAAGTATAAACTGAATTTATTAACTTTAATATATCTTCTTCTGTGAGCAAATCAGAAGGTAACTTCTGTCTGGTTTTAGGAACTGTTGTTTTAATGTCTTCAACCATTGTAATAAAGTCTTTATTATTTTTATATTTTCCAAGCCACTTATAAAATTTCTTTATCATAACCTTATATGATTGCTTTGTCCATTCTGCATAATCTTTTTTTTCATTAGCTACTAAATAAGTTGTGATGTCTTTAGGTGTTACCTTATCTAAGTCTTTGTTCATTGATTGTGCAATAAGCTTCATTGTAGTGATACATTTACTTATTCGAGCAGAGCCTATCCCTGATTTATAACAGTCATCAATGAAATAAGATATGAGTTGCTTATTAGTCTTAGAAATAGATGACTCTTCCATTGATTTTTGTGCTTGAGAAACCCTCTTCTCAAAATTGTGAATACTTCTTCCGTTCATAAACATAATTATAAATGGAAATGTTTTTAAATAGTAGGCTTTTAACCTTTAGTAAAAAGCCCTTGGTGGGATTCAAACCCACGACCTGTTGTTTACGAAACAACCGCTCTATCACTGGAGCTACAAGGGCAAACAATATATTATATAAGAAAGCAAAAGGAT
>Ga0247841_10013433_pt1 | contig 10458 bp, 9 predicted proteins | sample LaCruzMarch2015__2_FD_192410 | JGI IMG/M metagenome (GOLD analysis project Ga0247841, IMG submission 192410) | Freshwater microbial communities from meromictic Lake La Cruz, Castile-La Mancha, Spain - LaCruzMarch2015_18m | ecosystem: Environmental > Aquatic > Freshwater > Lake | place: Spain...
AAGCCCAGACAATATCCCTTACTGATGATGGCGAGAATAAAGCTGCTAAGCTTTGGAATGTTGAGAGCTTACATAGTATCGAAACCATTGAATTTAGGCATCACACCATTGCGGCCTTAAGGGCAAAAGAGTTTTATGAGCGTGATGTAGATTATGTAGTTAAAGACGGAGAGGTAATTATCGTTGATGAATTCACCGGAAGGATGATGCCTGGCAGGCGCTGGTCAGACGGACTTCATCAGGCAGTTGAGTCTAAGGAAGGAATGAAAATAGAAAGAGAAAATCAGACTCTAGCCACAATCACGTTTCAAAATTATTTCCGTATGTATGAAAAGCTAGCCGGTATGACCGGAACCGCTTTTACTGAAGCTAATGAGTTCAAGAATATTTATCAACTCGATGTTGTAGTTGTTCCTACGAATAGAAAATTAATTCGCGCTAATTTTCCGGACCGGATTTATAAAACCGAGAAAGAGAAATTTAATGCTGTGGTTGAAGAAATTGCCGAACTTTATAACCAAGGTAAACCGGTTTTGGTCGGTACTATATCTATCGATAGATCGGAGCGGCTTTCAGAAATGTTAAAACTTAAAGGGATAGAACATCAGGTGTTGAATGCCAAATACCACGAATTAGAAGCCCAGATAGTCGCCCAGGCAGGCAGGTATAAAGCTGTAACAATAGCTACAAATATGGCCGGCCGCGGAACCGACATTCTCTTAGGAGGTAACCCAGAGTTTATAGCTAAAAGCATAGCCAGGCAGAAATTAAATCCACAAGATGCTAATTATAAGGAAGAATATAAGAAAATACTTGATCGCTATAAAGAGGAAGCCGGTATTGAACATAATAAAGTGGTAAGTGTAGGCGGATTACATGTATTGGGTACTGAAAGGCATGAAGCGCGAAGAATCGATAATCAGCTTCGCGGAAGAAGCGGACGCCAGGGCGATCCTGGTTCATCAAGATTTTATGTTTCGCTTGGGGATGAGCTTATGCGTTTATTCGGTTCTGAACGATTAATCGGGATCATGGATAAATTAGGCTTAGAAGAAGGTCAGGTTATTGAGCATCCCTGGGTAACCCGCTCTATTGAAATTGCCCAAAGGCGCGTTGAACAGCATAATTTTGAGATTAGAAAGCAGCTTTTAGAATATGATAATGTTATGAATAAGCAGAGGGAGATTATCTATGGCCAGCGTTATCAGATTTTAGAGGGTGCATCCTTAAAAGAAAATATTTTGGATATATTAAAAAGAATAATTGAAGATGCGTCTATGGTTTACTTAGGCGAGAATAAGGAGCAAAACTTATCTGGATTACTTGGCGAACTAAGCTTAAAGTTTGGAGTAGATTTTAGTCAGTTAAAAGAAGGCCAGGAAGAAAAAGAAGAATTATATAGGATAGCGCTAGTTTCCTACGAGAATAAAGAGAAAAATATCGGTCCAGATTTATTGCGTCATCTTGAGCGCATGGTATTTTTGCAGATTATCGACTCTAAATGGAAAGATCATCTTTATGCTATGGATAGTTTGCGTGAGGGCATAGGTTTACGGGCCTACGGACAGCGCGATCCGTTGGTTGAATATAAACGTGAAGCATTCCAGATGTTTTCACAAATGATTTCTGGTATTGAAGAAGAGGCAGTGGAAGCAATATTTAAATTACAGCCGGTAGTCCCCGAAAAGATTAAGGGCGTTTTTAGTTCTGTATCTAAAGAACTTTTGCATCCGGAGGCAGCAAAATTTGAGGCGCCTAAGGAACAGATTAATGAGGGCGGTTTCTCCGGAGGCCAAGAACCTGATTTTCAAGAGAAAAATAAAACTATAAAATTATCCCAGCCTAAAGTCGGTCGAAACGACCCCTGCACTTGCGGTTCAGGAAAAAAATACAAGAAATGTTGCGGAAAGTAAATCCAAGAATATTAGAATTATTGTTATGTAGTTTATCCGGAATTCTGCTTGCTTTAAGTTTCTCTAGTTTTAATCTTGGAATTCTTGCCTGGATTGCGTTTGTCCCCCTATTTTTTGCCCTAAACAATAAAAATAAGCATAAGAGGCTGCAACTTGGTTTATTTACAGGCATTATTTTCTGGGCCTGCACAATTTATTGGCTTATCCATGTAACTCTACTCGGCCAAGTAATATTAATCCTCTATTTAGCTTTATTTTTTGGTATTTTTACCTTTTCCATCAGATCTTTTAGTTTATTGTTGATACCTTCGGTTTGGGTTTTATTGGAATACGTACGTAGTTATTTGTTCACAGGTTTTCCTTGGGCCTTGTTAGGTTATTCGCAATATAAGCATTTAATTATAATTCAGTTTGCAGACGTTACCGGTATCTGGGGCGTATCATTCTTAGTAATGATGGTCAACGTTTTGATCTTTATGGCAATTATAAACCATAAGAAAAAACTTCTTAATTGGGCAAGGATATTTTTAGTTTTATTCTGTCTTATTATTGCTGTAGCTTATGGTTTTTATAAATTACAATTCACCGATAATAATTTAAAAAAGTCTAAATTAAAAATATCCCTGATTCAGGCTAACATTCCTCAGGAATTAAAATGGGAACCTCAGGCTCGTAAATTTATCATGGATAGATATGAGGAGCTTTCTCTTAAGGCGGCTTTAGCAAGACCAGATCTTATAATTTGGCCTGAAGCAGCCAGTCCCGGGTTGCTGGGAGAAGACGAGGCTGTTTTTAAGGAAATTTTTTCATTAGGACAAAGGATAAAAACCCCGTTACTTATCGGTTCAGTGGTCAGGGTTATAGATAAATATTATAATTCCGCATTATTAATCAGTTCAACAGGTAGAATCCTTAAGCGTTACGATAAGATTCACCTGGTCCCTTTCGGCGAATTTATACCCTTAAGAAGATTTTTCCCCTTTTTAGAGACTATCGCGCCTATAGGAGATATCGAAAAAGGCGATGATTTCACCATATTTGAAGCACCGGTATTTAGAAAACAAGAAAGAATCCAGAATAAATTTGCAGTTTTGATTTGTTTTGAAGATTTATTCCCTGAATTATCGCGAGAATTTGTAAAGCGCGGAGCAAGCTTCTTGGTTAATATTACAAATGACGGTTGGTATAAAAAGACTTCGGCAGCATATCAACATCTTTCAGCTTCGGTATTTAGGGCTGTAGAAAATCGCGTTCCTTTGGTACGTTGTGCAAATACCGGTATTTCTGCTTTTATCAGTCCTAAAGGAGAGATTACTTCTGTAATTAAAGACAGCCAGGGTAGACGTATATTTATAGAAGGTTTTGATACCCAGAATATCTCGATTGAGAAAATGCCGCTTAGTTTTTATGCCCGCTACCCCGATATCTTTATCTTAATTTGTTTTTTTCTTTTAATTTATTGCTTAATCCGCGCTCTCTTTAAAAGTATAGTTAAAAAAATATTAATAGCAATTTTAATTGTGCTGGCAGTTTATTTTATTGCCCAGTTTTATTTCCTAGACAAATGTTATTTTCTTTGCCCAATAGAATACAAACAAAATATTATTATCCGCAATGATTCACGGGGAGATGGCTATTTTGCCGCTAACCGCCGGGGCAAAAGAATCCATCAAGGGGTTGATCTCCTTGCTGAAATCGGAACTCCGGTTTTTGCTAGCCGTTTAGGCGTAATTAAAAGCGCAAAAGAAAACCGAGGTATGGGTAAATTTGTGGTTATTCAGCACTCTGGGGGGATATATACTATCTACGGACATCTTTCTAAGATCTATGTAGTTAAGAATCAGTTGGTAAGGCAAAATGATATAATTGGTGCAGTAGGTAAAACTGGAAATGCCAATCATCCGGCAATGCAGCCACATCTCCATTTTGAAGTAAGAAAGAATGGCGTGCCTGAAGATCCGCTGGATTATCTGGATTAGATTTTAGTGGTTTTTAATTACTTTCTCTGGGTTCGATATGCACAACGACGTCAGTGACTTCAGGGATGCTTTTCTTTATTGCGTTTTCAATGGCGTAGCAGATTTTATGTGAGGTATTAATATGCATAGTACCTTCTACTTGAACATGTAAATCCACATGGATATCATCGGGCCTACCGCGAGAACGTATCTTATGGCAGTTTTTTACGCCTTCAATTGCTAAAACAATATCTGTAATTTTCTTTACATCTAATATCGCAGCTGTATCGCAAAGTACAGCCGAACTTTCTTTAACTATTTTCCATCCGGCAAGCGCAATAAATAAAGAAATAATTATAGTAACGATTGGGTCAAGTATAGGGTAACCCAGTTTTATAACTATTAATGCAATAATTACTGAGAGCGAAGTAAAAATATCTGCCGTAGTATGTAAAGCATCCGAAATAAGTATATCGCTTTTTAAGTGCAAGCCCTTTTTGCGCTCATTATGCATTACAAAAATATTTATGCCTAGGGTAACTAACATTATAATAAAACTTCCAATATCAATTTGCGGGGTAGAGGGTCTAGAGAGACGAATTATGCCTTGTTTTGCGAGATTAAAAGCCAATATAAAAAGCATTCCCGCGATTGCTAAAGAAAACAAGGTCTCATACTTTTTATGGCCATAAGGGTGATCCTGGTCTTCGGGCTGGCAGGCGAAGTGTATGCCAATAAGACCGATTATATTAGAAGCTCCGTCTGAGAGTGAATGAAAGCCGTCTGCAGCCATACTTGAGCAGTTGGTAAGCAGGCCATAGGCTATTTTAGCTAGAGCCACCAGCCAGTTAAGAAGCAGCACCCAGATTAATACCTTTTTTACGCCCTTATAATGTTCGGTTGCATTTTCGTTCTTCATAAAATAATTATACCTGCAATTGCCCCTAATTTCAAATTATTTATCGACTATATCTCATACTTATGTTAAGATAATAACATGAAAAATAAGAGTTTTATCATAGCTATGTTTTTTATTCTGACTATATTTTCGCTGGTTGCTTCTATAGCAATAAGCTGGGCAGAAGATTTCCCATTAATCGAAAACATTAAGAATTCAGACCGCATTCTTATTTTAGCCCCTCACCCTGATGATGAAGCTATTGGTTGTGCAGGCGTCATTCAAGAAGCAGTAGCAAATGGCGCAAAAGTTAAAGTAGCCTATTTGACTAGCGGCGAGAATAATGAAGTCGCTTTTATCGTCTATGAGAAAAGATTAACTGTGCGTAAGGGTGAATTCCTGCATATGGGTGAAGTTCGTCAATCCGAATCAATAGAGGCAATGAAATTATTAGGGATTGATAAAGAAAATCTTATATTTTTAGGCTATCCTGATTTTGGAACCTTTAAAATATTTACGCAATATTGGAACCCCAAAAAACCTTTTTGGAACTTAAGTACCCGTACTTCAAGTGTCCCCTATAAGGTCAGTCCGTCTTATGGCGCGCCTTACAGCGGAGAAAGCATTTTAGCTGATTTAAAGAAAATACTATTAGATTTTAAGCCAACTAAGGTTTTTGTCTCGCACCCTGCGGATGTAAACGTAGACCATAAAGCCCTGAATCTTTTTTTAGAGGTGGCCCTTCTTGATTTAGGAGATCAACTATCGCGTCCTAAAATTTATCCCTATCTTATTCATTGCGTTGGCTGGCCTTTGCCTCGGCATTATCATCCCGAATTACCTTTAGATCCCCCGAATAAATTCTTGAATTCCCAGATTATATGGAATAGGTTTGATTTGTCTCCGGAACGCTTAAATAAGAAACACCAGGCTATTCTTTGCTATAAGAGTCAGACAGAGACCAGCGCATTTTATCTATTATCTTTTGCACGGAAAAATGAATTATTTGGTGAGTATCCATTTATTACGTTGGATAAGCATTATTCCCTTAAGGGGCGCATGGCAGCATTTTCAGGTTACCCGGAAACACCCGAGTCCGATGAACATCTTAAGGAAAATTCATTAAGCAAAGATGACCTGGAGAATAAAAGCGAGGTCAGTTTTTCTGTTCTTGATGGCAATCTGGTTATGCATATATCTAAACCAAAATCTTTGATTAATAGGTTTGCGACCTTAACTTATCTTTTTGGATATTCAAAAAAGGTACCTTTTGCTGAAATGCCCAAACTGCTTATTATAACTAAATTTGATAAATTTAAGATTATAAACGGTAAAAAGATTATAAAGGTTGAAGGCGCATCTTTAGAGTTTTTGCCGGATAAGATTAATTTCAAGATTCCTCTTAAGGCCTTAGGAGACCCCGGGTATATTATCACTTCAGTAAAAGCCTATCTAGGTAAAGATCACGGCGGATCTTTGTCTATTGATGCAATAGGGTTTAGGACAATAGAAATAAAATAACCTAAAAAAAGTATATTTATCCGAATCAAAGGAGAGGAATATGCTAGAGCTTAAATCAGTTGAAATTAAGAAACCTCAAGATGTTAACCTGATATTGGGCCAGAGCCATTTTATTAAGACGGTTGAAGATCTGTATGAGGTATTAGTAAATAATGTTCCCGGAATAAAGTTTGGCTTAGCTTTCGCAGAATCAAGCGGGGCTTGTAAAGTTCGTTCAGAAGGTACAGATCTAGAGCTAAAAAAGCTGGCTGAAGAGAATTGCCTTAATATAGGCGCGGGCCATGCCTTTCTAATAATGCTAAAAGACGCCTACCCAATAAACGTTTTAAATGCGATAAAGAATGTCCCTGAGGTATGTAATATTTATTGTGCTACTGCCAACCCTTTAAAGGTAATAATAGCTAAAGATCAAGATGGCTCTGGTATCCTAGGGGTTATTGATGGGTTAAGTCCTAAAGGGATTGAAACAGCTAGCGATATAAGCTGGCGAAAAGAATTCTTGCGTAAAATAGGCTATAAGTTATAATTATCCTTGCAAACTTTAAATGCTTTTGCTATAATTTTTAAATGGAAATTAAGAAAATTCGTAAAAATATCAGCCGTTTCTTAGGCTGGTTGGGTTTAATAATCAGCTCTTTGATAGTAAAATTATTGCCTAAGCGTTACCTTTATAGTTTTGCTAATGGTATAAGCTCTTTGGCCTATCAATTTGCGACTAAGCAGCGCAATATTGCTTTTGATAGTTTAACAGTCGCCTTTGGTAGCAGTAAAAGTAAGAAGGAAATCGAGTTAATCGTTAAAGAATGTTTTAGTTTTATGGCAAAGTCTGCTGTGGAGTTAATGTTCCTTATGGATAAGCCTGAAGTGCTTAAAAAGCGCGTTAGCCTTATGGGCAAAGAAAATTTAGATGCTGCGCTAAAGAAAGGTAACGGCGTAATCTTGGTAAGTGCCCATTTTGGCAATTTTCCGCTTTTGCTCGGAAGGTTGGCTATCGAAGGGTATAAAGCTGCAGGCATAATGCGACCGATGCGCGATTCCCGGGTTGAGAAAATATTCTTAAAAAAGCGTGATAAATTTGGCGTAAAAACAATATATAGTCAGCCACGCAATACCTGTGTAGCAAGCACCATTCAGTCCCTGCGTAATAATGAGTTGGTTTTTATACCTATAGATCAGAATTTTGGGACTGCCGGTGTATTTGTAAACTTTTTCGGTAAGCAGGCAGCTACTGCTACTGGTCCGGTTGTCTTGGCGCAACGCACTAAAGCGGCTCTCTTACCCTGTTTTATTATTAGGCAGCAGGATGATACACACAAAATAATTTTTGAGCCAGAGATTAAGATTGAGGTTACGGCCGATCCGCATGAAACCGTTCTTATAAACATACAAAGGCTTACAGATATAATTGAAAGTTATATTCGTAAATATCCTGCAGAATGGGGATGGATTCATCGCAGATGGAAGAGTCAGCCAAATTAAAAGGAGGTGGGTTAAAATGGCAGAAGAAGTGAAAAAAGAATGTGGTTGTGATGGAAAGAAGACGTTATCTACGCTTTTAAAGGTTGCATTAGGTGTAGCATTCCTAGCTTTAGGTGTTTTAGCAATCTTAAGATGGTGGAAGCTTCTTTTAATCTTAGTTAAGGGTTGTATTGGTCTGTTCTTGATTTTAGCAGGCGTGATTACCTTAGCTATTGCAAAAGAATAATATTGGTTTAAAGTTAAAGCTATAAAGGGTTGGCCAAAGATATTCTGGCCAACCCTTTATAGCAGTTAATAACAGTTATATTACATCCGAAACTATAGGCACCTTGGCATAAAAGGATTGCCAAGTGCGCCCTTTCTGGGCTGATGGTTCGGTGTCTAGCTACTATCGTTACACCCGGCCTAATCGGATCGGCCGGTAGCATAGAAATGCACACTTGCCAATCATATATGGCAAGGTGTGTCCGTTAACTAATTTACACCCGAACCTATAGGATGGTTCGGTGTTCGCTTGCCGCGAAGGAGAATTGATGGAAACAATATCAATATTAAGAAAAGAAATAGTTGTAAATAAATCAGTCTGTCGTTTTCTTTCCGTATTTACTTTTATTCTACTTATCGGGATCGGTGCTTTTGTGCGTCTACCGTTGCCTTTTACCCCGGTACCTGTAACTTTACAGACATTTTTTGTTTTACTATCTTCTAGTCTACTAGGTTTTAATTTAGGGATAATTACCCAAATTATTTATATAGCTTTAGGGCAGACCGGGTTACCTATATTTGCAGGCACGGGGGTGTTTACAGCCGGCTATCTTTTTGGGTTTATTTTAGCTAGTATTTTTATTGCAAGCTTTATAAGATATGCAAAGAAAAGTTTCTTTTCCGTATTTGTTGTTTTTTTTACGGGAAGCATCCTTATTCTGCTCTCTGGATCTCTATGGCTTAAGCTATTTTTAGGAATTTCCTTGTTGAAAGCGCTATTCTTAGGTTTTTTACCATTTATTTTAGGGGATTTCTTAAAATCTTTAGCTACTTCGTTTATCTACCTAAAATTAAAGAATCGGGTAAGCGAGGTTTTATAGCATTAAAAGGCTTATCCTAATCGCCTTGACAATAGGATTTGTGCGTGGTAAAGTGATTTTTAAGTTTACACCCGAACCTATAGGATGGTTCGGTGTCCACTCGCTGTGGAGGAGGGAATTATGAAGGTCAAGTTAGGTTTAATTATTTGCGCACTTTTTATTTCAACAAGTAATGTTTTTGCTCAAAGCCCAGAAGAATTAGGGCAACCAGTTGCTGGAGTCCAAAATGATCCGGATGTGGATTGGAAATGGGGCGAGGTTGAATCAATAAATCCACAAACCCAAACCTTAAATCTTAAATATCTTGATTACGAGGCAGATCAGGAGAAAGATTTAGTTATTGGCGTTGATTCTTCTACTACTTATGAAAACGTTGCTTCTTTTCAAGAAATAAAGCCAAATGATAATTTAAGCGTGGATTATATACTTGCTGCTGATGGAAAGGCTATCGCAAAGAACATCAGTTTAGAGAAGTCAGAATCTACCCCTGCTATTGCGCCTCTAGTTAAGGATGCGGCAATCGAATCCAATGTTCAAACGCCGCCAGCTAGTGAAGAAGTGTCAAATCAATCAGCTCAACAATAGAATTTTCTTAAGGTGCTATATTATTAAGTAGAGGAGGCAGGGAGAAAAGCCCTGCCTTATATTTAAATGAAGCCTAGATATTATAAGATCATTGTAGGTATAATTATATTGTTTAATATCGCAGGTTGTGCGCTAATAAAAAAACCGGTTGACTTTGTAGATAATGTTATAGGTAAGACGTTGTTTCCGCCTTACTCCGGCCCTAAAGCCAAGATTAATCTTGCAGATGTAGAAATAAAAAGCGCAAAGGCTACCCCAGAAGTAGGTATTGGCTTACATGATATGCTCTCCGCGGCTTTAAATAATACCAACCGTTTTCTTGTAATTAATCCTAATGAGGAAAAGGCGGATAAGCCGGAAGGTTTGATTATAGTTACGCAGGTTTCTGATTTTAAGCCGCAGGCTTCTGGCGGATCTGCCGGTATGGGCGGAGGAGGAAGTGCATCTAGCGGTACTTTAGGCACTCTTTTGGGTTCGGACTTAAATAAAGCGTATATTGCTTTAAATATCCGGATAGTTGATGCTGCTTCATCTAAAGTGCTCAGCGAAGGAAATGTTAGTGGACAGGCAGTTAAAATAGATAAAGGCAGGCACAGACATTTATTAAAGAATAAGACTTTAAGTCCGGCTTTGTCCATGTATACAAATACATCCATGGAAGAGGCAATACACAATTGTATCCTTGAAGCAGTAGGTTTTATTGTGCCGAGGGTACCTGGGGTTTATTATAGGGGGGTTAAAAATGGGAAAAAGAAAACGTAGAGGAAAGCTTAACTGGCGTTCGAAGAAAGCAAATAAAGGCCGCAGGCCAAATTTAGGCTAAATGATTCTGGCTTGGATATTAGGAAGTACAATTGTTGTTAGTTTAATTTCTCTTATTGGCGTTTTTACCTTAGGCATAAAAGATAAGTTATTGCATAAGGTTATTTTTGTTTTAGTTGGTTTTTCTGCCGGAGCGCTTATCGGTGGTGCATTCCTGCATATTTTGCCCGAGGCTTTAGAGAAAACACAAAGTATTA
>Ga0247841_10013435_pt1 | contig 10455 bp, 8 predicted proteins | sample LaCruzMarch2015__2_FD_192410 | JGI IMG/M metagenome (GOLD analysis project Ga0247841, IMG submission 192410) | Freshwater microbial communities from meromictic Lake La Cruz, Castile-La Mancha, Spain - LaCruzMarch2015_18m | ecosystem: Environmental > Aquatic > Freshwater > Lake | place: Spain...
ACCATTGAAAACCAGCTTTTAAGTTTTTCAATACACACACGGGCCGCTTCCTCGTCATTTTCCGCGGTTACGCCGAATACATCTCTTCCCAGTTTGGCGAAGCGCCCTGCCTTGCCGGGAAGCTGGGATTTCATCCAGCCGGGAAGGACGATGGAAAGACCGGCGCCGTGGGCCACGTCATAAAGGGCGCTTAAAGAGTGTTCGATCATATGGACAGGAAGGGCGATCTGCCCCATTCCCGCCGTGGTCAGGCCATTAAAGGCCAGGGTGGCCGCCCACATCATATTGGCCCGGGCGTCATAATCTACCGGATGCCGAAGGATCGTTTCCGTGGCCTCCATAATGGTTTTCATCAAGCCTTCGACCATCCCGTCCTGCAAGGGGCTCGGGTTTGGCTCCGTATTATTGAAATAACCCTCCAGCATGTGCGTCATGGCGTCAACGGCGCTGTAAGCGCTGTAAGCCCGGTCCAGGGTGAACAGGACCGACGGATCGAGAATGGAGACCTTCGGCTGGATATGGAGAGAGCGGATACTGTATTTCCGGCGGCCTTCTTCCCTGGTCATCACGGCGGCGGCGTTCATCTCGGAGGCGCTGGCAGAAACGGTAACCACCGTCAAAACAGGCAGTGCGGATTGAATGGTTTTCCGGTAGGTAAAGAAATCCCAGACATCATGGTCAGCTCCGACGCCCGCGGCAATGGTCTTGGCCGTATCGATGACGCTTCCCCCGCCCACGGCGAGAATAACCTCGATGCCCTCCCGCTTCGCAGTTTCAATACCCCGCACGGCATGAGAAAGAACCGGATTCGACCGTACACCGGGAAATTCGATTATCGAAAGATCAATTTCTGAGAGCGAGGATATTACCTGGTCATAGATGCCGTTTTTCTTGATGCTGCTTTGTCCATATACGAGCAGCACCTTTTTCCCGAAACGAGCCGTTTCCTGGCCAATGCGTTTGATCTGCCCCTGGCCGAAAATAATCTTCGTGGGGTTCTCGAAAATGAAGTTTTGCATCGTTTTTTCCTTTCCAGAAAAATAATAATTGACTATACTGATCAGGTTGATTCTTGTCAACAATCCTAAATGCCAGCTAACCAAATAACTTATGAGGAGGGAAAGTTATGAAAGAGAAGAACAGCCTGGACGCGCTTTTCAAACCCCGCAGTGTCGCCCTGATCGGCGCTTCCGGAACCCCCGGCAAACTCGGTTACGACATCCTTTATAACCTTATCCATGCCGGATTCAAGGGACCGATCTACCCGATCAATCCAAAGGCGGATGAGCTGCTGGGGTTGAAGGCTTATCCGGACATCACGGCGACGCCGTCTCCCGCCGAACTGGCCGTCATCGTCATTCCCTCCAAAGCGGTGTCCGTGGCAATCGAGAAATGCGGTCAGAAAGGGGTCAAGGCCGCCGTCGTTGTTACCGGTGGCTTTGCCGAGGCCGGCGAAGCAGGGGAAAAACTGCAACTGGAGTTGGCCGCAGTAGCCGGCCGTTACGGAATCCGGGTTGTTGGTCCCAACTGCCAGGGGATCAATTATCCCCACCACCATCTATGCGCATCCTGGCCGCTCCTCACAAACAGAGGTGGAATGGCCTTTATTTCCCAGAGCGGTACGGTCGGCGCCGCCCTTATGGACTGGGCAAGCGAGGAACACTTAGGGGTAAGCGTATTCGTCAGCCTGGGCAACCGCGCCGATGTCGACGAATCGGACTGTATCCGCTATTTTGATAAAGACCCTCACACCAAAGTAATAGCCATCTACATGGAGGGCGTCAAGCGGCCGCAGCATTTTCTCGAATCCCTTTCCAAGGCATCAAAACCGGTGGTCATCCTCAAGGCCGGAAGAACGGCCCGTGGTCGCATCGCCGCCGAGAGCCACACCAAATCCCTCGCCGGAACCGATGAAATCTATAATGCCATTTTCAATAAATACCATGTCCACCGTGCCGACAACCTGGAAGAACTTTATGATTTCGCCAAGGCGCTGGCATACATGAAAAAGCCGAAGGGAAAGCGTCTCCTGAATATTTCCAGTTCCGGAGGAGCGGCGATTCTCGGCATCGATGAAGCCGAAAAGCTTGGCTTCGAAAATCCGGCCCCAAGTCAGGCCCTTAAAGAAAAACTGAAGTCTTTTCTTCCTGCCCATTGCGGCGTGACGAACCCCATCGACCTGACCGGCGACGCCATCACTGACCCTACCCTCTACTCAAAGGCTATCGCCGCAGCAAAAAGCGATTTCGATACGAGTGTGGTAATTTTTGGCGATCCAATCCACGGCGCCGCTGATATCGTCACCGGCGACGGCGAACTGATCGTTTTTTGCGGCGGCGCCGACGTGGAGCGTGAGGAGGCCAGGAAAATGCACGAAAAGGGGATTCCCGTCTACCCTACCCCGGAGCGGGCAATCAGGGCACTTTATCAACTGGTAAGATTTGACCCGCCCAAGGCCGGTAAAAAGGAGCGTCGCAAAGAAACGACGCGGACCGACCTGAATCTCCTTTCCGTCAACGAATCGGTAGCGTTGATGAAGAAGTACGGCATAACTTCCGTTGATACGTTTTTGGCGGCAACGGCAAAAGAAGCGGTTTCGCTGGCCAGGAAAATCGGCTCGCCGGTAGCCCTGAAGATCGCTTCCCCCGATGTGGCTCATAAAACGGACATCGGCGGGGTGCGCCTTAATCTCTCCAAGCCGGCGGAAATCAGTCAGGCATATGAAGGCATCATGTCCGCCGTCAAGTCCACCCTCCCCAAGGCACGGATCGACGGCGTCACCGTGTCTCCCATGGCGGGAGCGGAGGGACTGGAAGTGATTATCGGCGTCATTCGTGATCCTCAATACGGCCATGCCCTGATGTTTGGATTAGGAGGAATATTTACGGAAGTGTACCGGGATGTCCAGTTTTGCCTCCTTCCGGCAACGGAAAAGGAATTTCGTCAAGCCATTCATAGAATTCAGGGGTATCCCCTGCTGGCTGGAGTGCGGGGTCAGAAACCGCGTGATGAAAAGGCGCTGATCGCCATGATGAAGGCCGTGGCAAAATTGATCAAAGATCATCCGGATATCGACCAGATTGATCTTAATCCGGTGCTTCTCTATGAAAAAGGGGCCGTGGCCGTGGATTTCCGGATTTACAGTCGCCAGGCGTAACATTACCCCATCCCCACCCCAGCCCTTGAAGGGATCATTTATGATGGGGATCGGAAAGGTAGCATCCGATCCCCATTTCCTTGTTTGTGTTTTCTCTGAATTTAGGATAACAAGGCGGGCATTATCAAATAAGGGGGGGCCCATGCAGCTTGCAGATGATCTCTATGGCTATGAATGGACAGATTATTTTGAAAACAATTGTAACAGTTTTTATATCGGCGGAAATATCGGGGCGCTAATCGATCCCGGCCTGACAAAACATGTCCCCGATCTTCTGGAAAAAATGGCCCAGGATGGAATTGAAGGCAAGGACATCCGTTACATCATCAATACCCATTCCCATCCCGATCATTTTGAAGGATCGGAGTATTTCTATAACCAAGACATCAAAGTAGCCCTCCATAAGGAGGAAATCGATTTTCTCCAGGGGGCGGGCGGGGAACTCTATGGACTATTCGGACTGGCGGCGCCTCAGGCCAAAATTGACCTTGTTCTATCGGAAGGTTTTCTTACCCTCGGCGATGATGAGTTTCAAGTCATTCATGTCCCCGGTCATTCTCCTGGCTCCATCGCCCTGTACTGGCCGCGGCGGCAGGCCCTTTTCCCGGGTGACGTCATTTTCAACCAAAATGTGGGGAGGACTGATTTCCCGGGTGGCAACGGTTCGCTGCTGAAAAAGAGCATCGCCAAACTGAGTACCCTGGATGCCAAGTGGCTTTTGCCGGGCCACATGGAGATCATCGCCGGGGATCAAAACGTGAAAAACAATTTCAAGATTGTTGTTGATCACATCTTTCCCTACATTTAAGAATATTGCATTTTGAGACCTTTGAAAAATACTGTTTCAGCATCAGTATCGTCATTCCGGCGCGTCACCCCGGTGAAAACCGGGGCGGAATCCATTGTTTTCAAAATGTTCTGGACCCCGGCTTTCGCCGGGGTGACATGAAAGTGTAGATTTTCAAAGGTCTCATTTTATGCTTACAGCGAGAAGAACCGTTTTTTTCATCTCAGACGGCACGGCCATCACAGCGGAAACATTGGGGCAGAGTCTCCTGACCCAGTTCAATCATATCCTTTTTGATCAGATCACCCTCCCCTTTATCGATACTGCCGCCAAAGCGGAACGGGCCGTGAACCAGATAAATCTGGAAGCGATGAAGACGGGCCTACCCCCCATCATCTTCAGCACCCTCATCAATGCCGAAATTCGCAGTATCATTATGAAAAGCCGGAGTAAATTCTTTGACCTCTTTGAAGTATTTATCGATCGCCTGGAAAAAGAACTGAACATGGAATCCTCCCACACCATCGGCCGCTACCACAGCTTTGTCAGCAACGGCATTTATGATGTCCGCATTGACGCCGTCAACTATGCCCTTGGAAACGACGATGGAATCTCCACGAAGAACTACGACAAGGCAGATATCATTGTCGTGGGCGTATCAAGGACCGGAAAGACGCCGACATGTCTTTATCTCGGTATGCAGTTCGGTATCTATGCAGCCAATTATCCCCTGACCGAGGAAGATCTTTTTGGACGCTATGATGAACTCCCCAACGTCCTGGTCCCTTTTCGTAAAAAATTGTACGGTCTCTCGATCAAACCCGAACGATTGCACAGGATCCGGTCCGAAAGGCGACCCCAGAGCCGTTATTCTTCGCTTCACCAATGCCAACTGGAAATAGCCGCCGCCGAATCGCTTTTTATTTCTGAACACATACCATATATTAATATTACTACCGTATCCGTGGAAGAGATCGCTGCCACTGTCCTCCATGACTGTGGCTTGCAGAGGCGAGTTCTCTGATTTTCTTCTTGATTTTCCATGACATTTCAAATACAAAATTTAAATTGTTAACTGTAGTGAGCATTTTGTTAGTGAGCAGATTACTTTTTCGAGACCGTTAAGCATGACCCTGCGAAAAAAAATATTTATTATCGTTGCCTTGACTTTCCTTGGCCTGACGATTGTATTCCTCATAACCTCTAACCGCATCCTGCTGGGGGGACTCCAGGAAATCGAGACGATGGAATGCGCGAAAGACCTGAAGCGATCCGTCATTGCCATTAAATCCGAAGTCGCCAACATTGATGTCACAGCAAGGGACTACGCCAACTGGGATGACATGTATGCCTTCGCTATCTCCCACGCTCCGGCTTTTCTTGCCTCTAATTTCACCGCTTCCACCTTTATTGATCAAAAACTAAATTTCATTATCATAACCGACCGCCCCGGCAACATATTATATTCTTCGGGCTTTGATCTTAAAAAAAAGCATAAGATACCTATATCAAAGGGCATTACCGAAGGCGGAAAGAATATAAACCGCCACGTATTTTCTGCACCGGCGCCCAGGCCGTTAGCAGGTATAGAGCTGCTGCCGGAAGGTCTCGCAATGATTGCCGCCCGGCCTATCCTCAACAGCAACGGCAAGGGAGATCCCCGCGGTCTTCTCATCATCGGCCGGATCATCGACAGTGAAGAAATGTCTCGGCTCGAATCAGCGCAGAAAACGAAATTATCAATTTTCCATAAAAGCCAGAAAGAACTCCCTCCCGATATCAGTAATATCTTGAAGTCAATATCCGCAGATCGGGGCATGCTCATAGAACCTCTTAACACAAGCACCATTGCCGGATATGCATTGTTGACAGACCTGTTTGGTAAATCATCATTGATAGTCAGGACTTTAGATGAAAGAGCTATTTTTATGCAGGGCAGGACGATCGCCATCTATGGCATTGTATTTGTACTTTTCGCCGCTTTTGTTTTCACGATCGTTTCATTTATACTCCTGGAAAAATTGGTTCTCCGCAGGCTTTTGAAGATAAGCAATGATATAAAATCTATTGAATCAGATGGTAATTTATCAAAGAGAATTGAACTTGATGGTAAGGATGAGCTGACAAGTCTTACCTGTGACATCAATCTCATGCTTGACAAGCTCGAAAATTCAGAAACGAAGATGCGCAATGAAGCGGAAAAGTTCCGCGCAGTAATCGAAGATCAAACGGAATTCATTTGTCGCTTTGACCAGAACGGGGCCTTGACCTTCGTCAACGATGCTTATTATCGCTTTTTTCGCCACAACCGGCGGGATTTGATCGGCCGGAATTTTCTTTCTTTTGTCCCCAAAGGTGATACCGGCTATATTAATGAGCTTCTCAGTTGCATAAAGCCGGACAACCCCGTTGTATCTTATGAAAATCGCGTGATACTGCCCGATGGAGAAGAATTATGGCAGCATTGGACCTGCCGGGCGATCCACAATGACCAGGGAGAGTTGATAGAATATCAGGCTGTTGGCAGGGATATCTCTGATCGCAAACAAGCGGAAAATGAACTCCTGACACTCAACAGCAAGCTCGAAGAAGCTAATGTTCAGTTAGGCTCTGCCTATGCGAACATGAAGAACAATCTTGATAAACTGAGAAAACATCTTTTCAAGGAAGAATTTGCTTTGCTTGTGGACAGGAAAGGACAGATTTGCGGTATCACCGAACGGGTGCTTGAATATATGCAGCTCTCCCGTAGTCAGATAATCGGCGCCAATATGAGCGATTATCTACCGGACATGGACCGGGATACCTTCGTTGGCGAGCTTCAAGAAGCCTGGATTGGCATCACCAAGCAAACCTTTGTTCAGCTCCTGAGGCCACAAGAGGAATCGGAATCTCAATTCTTTGAAATGAAGCTGACCAGACTGACCCTGGAAGGGAAACGGATGCTTCTGGTTACGCTCAGATAATGTATCGGAAGCCAATAATATCTTGAATTCTTGTTCTACTTTATTGTAGTGGGTACGTAATTAAATGACAATTCTATTTCTCTGCACTGCCAATATCGTCAGAAGCTTCATGGCGGAGAGGATATTGAAAGGGAAATTGGCTAAATTAAAAAGAACAGACGTAAATGTCAGTTCCGCGGGAATAATGGGGATGCAGGGGGCCGGCGGAGATCCGGCGGCAATGAATATCCTTGCTGAACATGGCTATGATAGTCTCTTTCATGTTTCCAGATCAATCTCTGAAGATATCCTTGCCGGAGCGGACTTGATTATGGTGATGGAAACCGCTCATCGGCAACACCTTATCGGAGAATATCCTCAATATGAGGAAAAGATTCGTCTCCTCAAAAGCTTTGCCAGGGATTACGACGGTGTCAACCAGGACATCCGTGACCCTTACAAGCAGTCAACGTATCATTATCGACTCTGTTTCTCGGAAATTTACATGGCCATTGATGGAATGCTGAAATGTATTTAGCTTACTGGAAGATTGATAAATATCCCTTTGAGAATGTTCCTGATCCGGACTTCATGTACTATTCTCCGGAACATGAGGAAGCCCTCGTACGCCTTCTTTATGCCGTCAAGAGGATGAAGGGCGCCGCGCTGCTGACCGGCGACATCGGCAGCGGCAAAACAACCTTGAGCAGGGTATTCATACAGCAGCTACCTGATAAGGAATTTGATATCGGCCTCATCACTAATCCCTCCCTCAACGCCTTGGATTTCATCAAAGAGGTTCATTACCAATTAGGGCTGGATTCCAATTCCAACTCCAAAACCGATCTGCTCGTCATCCTCAATAATCGTCTGCTTGAAAACGTGAACCAGGGAAAGAGCACCCTGTTGATTATTGACGAGGCCCAGCTTATCTTTGGGGAGACCTTTGAAGAGATCCGCCTCCTTTTGAACTTCCAGATGAACGATCGTTTTCTGATGACCTTCCTCCTTATTGGGCAGCCGGAACTTCGTGAGATGATACGTGAATATAAACAGCTTGATCAACGCATCGCGATCAGGTATCACCTCAACCCGCTGACAAGGGCCGAAACCGCAAATTACATCCGCTTCCGCCTCGGCAAAGCGGGCTCTAATCGCGATTTGTTCACGGAAAAGGCCTATGATGCCATATTTCAGTATTCCGGAGGAATCCCGCGGAAAATCAACAATGTTTGTGATTTGGCGCTGTTGATCGGCTTCAGCCTGAAAGTCCAGGAGATCGACGAACCGATGATAACCAAGGTTGTCAGAGATTCCCTTTAGTCTTAATCTTTTAGTCTTTTCATATTGACACTCTCACATCCCCGGTCTATAATCCCGCACATGAACGAGAATAATAAAAAAGCCATTATTGCCGGCCCCTTGGTAGTTCTCCGGGAGGAATTCGACGACTGGGCCGTCCTGTTTGATCCGGAAACGGGAAATGCCTTCGGCCTCAACCCGATCGGCGTCCTCATCTGGAAACACTTTGACGGTCGACATAGCATCGATGATATTGCCGATGTTATCCGCAAACGGGCGGAAGCGATTCCCGACGACATGCAAGACCACCTTGAGGATTTTGTCCAGGCCACAATCGATATCGGTCTGGCCGTTTACGAAGCTGAATGAGGCTCATATGGCTGCGCAGGTAATGAAGACCCCCCGCAATGTCGATGTCGAGATCACGAGTTTCTGTAATCTCCGCTGCGCCTATTGCAGCCATTTTTCAGCCCCCGGCGATATTAAAGAAGACCTCCCTCTCGAGTTATGGCGACGGTTTTTTACTGAATTGGGGCGCGGTCGGATTATGACCGTTACTCTTTCCGGCGGTGAACCTTTTTACCGCAAAGACCTTCGGGACATCATCCAATCCATTGTGGCCAATCGGATGCGCTTTTCCATTCTCAGCAACGGCACCCTCATTGATCATGACATGGCTGCCTTCCTGGCCGCAACCGGCCGCTGCGATCTCATTCAGATCTCGATCGACGGCGCCATCGATACCACCCATGACGCCTTTCGGGGAGAAGGCAACTTTTTGAAGGCTGTTCGTGGCATCCGAGCCTTACAGGCAAACCATTTGCCCGTAACTGTCCGCGTAACCATCCACAGGAAAAATGTCCATGAACTCGAGGAGATCGCCCGATTCCTCCTTGAAGAACTGGAACTGCCTTCTTTTTCCACAAATTCGGCATCCCACATGGGATTGTGCCGGAAAAACGCCGACCAGACACAACTTACTGTTGACGAACAATCACTTGCCATGGAAACCCTGCTCACCCTTTCCGACAGATATAAAGGACGTATTAATGCCACTGCCGGTCCCCTGGCGGATGCACAGTTCTGGCTGGAAATGGAGCAGGCCCGGCAGGAAAAACGGCAACGTCCGGAAGGCAGGGGTTTTCTCACCGGTTGCAATGGCGCCATGAAGACTATGGCTGTCCGCGCGGACGGGGTTATTGTCCCCTGCCTGCAATTGGGCCATGTAATCCTTGGTCACATCAACCAGGATGACCTGTGGGATGTCTGGCAGCGTCATCCACAACTGCAGGGCCTCAGGCAGCGCTCCCGGATATCGCTCGACCATTTCCCCTTTTGCCGGGACTGCCCCTATATCCCTTATTGCACAGGTAATTGTCCGGCAACGGCCTATACCCTCACCGGTGAAATTGATCATCCCAGCCCCGATACCTGTCTATGGCGATTCTTGAACGGGGGAGGCCGCCTTCCGGCGGTAACGACCAGTCATGAATAGCGAATTAAAAGATAAGTCGTGTTCTTATCCATTGAGCCAGCTCTACTTCTATATCACAGATAGCTGTAACCTGCGCTGCCGCCACTGCTGGATGGAACCTGCTTATGTTGACGCCAACAAGGCATTGACCGCCCTTGATCCGAAACTGTTTGCCGCGATCATCGACCAGGCGCTGCCGATGGGGCTTAACCACATCAAACTGACCGGAGGAGAACCCCTTCTTCATCCCCGGATCGGTGAGTTGCTGGCCATCGCCCAGGACAGGCGGATAGGCGTTTCCGTGGAAACAAATGCCACATTATGCACGCCGGAACTGGCGCGAGAGATAGCCGCCTGTAAAGAGGTTTCCGTGGCCGTCAGTATCGATGGCATGGACGGGGTTACCCATGATTGGATCCGTGGTAAAGAGGGATGTTTTCACGAGACTTTGCAGGGCATCGAAAACCTGGTAAACGCCGGAATAAGACCACAGGTAATCATGACGATCATGCGCCGCAACAGAGATCAGATACCTGCCGTCATTAAACTCGCAGAGACTATCGGAGCCGGTTCGGTAAAATTCAACATCGTCCAGCCCACAGCGAGGGGAGTGCTGATGCATACACGGGGTGAGACCCTGACCATTGAGGAACTCATCGCCATCGGAACGTATGTTGACCAGGAGCTGGCTTTATCCACAGACCTGCCCCTGTGCTTTCACCACCCCCCGGCCTTTCGCGGTCTGGCAAAAATGTTCGGTACCAATGGGGACGGATGCTACCGCTGTGGT
>Ga0247841_10013436_pt1 | contig 10455 bp, 8 predicted proteins | sample LaCruzMarch2015__2_FD_192410 | JGI IMG/M metagenome (GOLD analysis project Ga0247841, IMG submission 192410) | Freshwater microbial communities from meromictic Lake La Cruz, Castile-La Mancha, Spain - LaCruzMarch2015_18m | ecosystem: Environmental > Aquatic > Freshwater > Lake | place: Spain...
GAGTCACTGTTATTCATCCGGGTGTTGATTTAAACGACTACGCTACCGCAGAGCAAAAATCGATACGCACCGCTGTCAGAAAAGAATATGGCTTCAATTCCGAAGAGCCGATTATTTTATTTGCTTCGATGAATTTTGAAATCAAAGGGCTGGATGCCATAATGCTAGCGCTCGCCAGGCTCAAAGCCCAACAACATAGCTTTAAATTGCTGGTTGCCGGCAAAGGTAATGTTAAAAAGTACACTCAGATGGCACGCAAGGCCAACATTGCCGATAATGTTGTTTTCACCGGTCCCTTGAGCAAAGAAAAACTAATTCGGCTGTATCTGGCAGGCGACATGTATATTATGCTCTCCAAGTTCGATACCTTTGGCATGGTTGTTCTGGAAGCCATGGCAGCAGGATTGCCAGTAATTATCAGCAGCAATGTTGGCGCTAAAGATATTGTGCAAGAAGGAGAAAATGGGTTTATCATCAGTGATACATCGGATGCCGATTATATTGCCTCAAAAATCAGCTTACTTCTAGACATGAATATTTGCAAAAACATGGCTAAATCCGCTTATTATACTGCCACGCAAAATACATGGGATCATGTAACTTCAAAATACAGGGGAATATACGAATCCATTCTTGGTACCCACAATTTAAATAAATCTATTTAATAAAAAATTTTTATGCTATGGGAAAAATTAAATTCAATTCAAAATTAGTGATTATTTTCATGGTTAAATTGGTTGTCGCTCATGCTTTTTAAAAAGGAAAATAGAGTCATTATAGGCCATCTCATAATTCTTGTTTGTTCGGCCTTGGTTATACGTACTTTTGCTTTCACCCATACGCTGATGATGAACCATGATGGTCCCGTTTATATCCATCAGGCCAGAGCCCTCTATTACGGGCTATGGCAGGCGATCAATACATGTTCCGGGGTGGATTATCTGACATTGTACACCATGCTCATTGCCGCGGCTTATCCTTTGGCCGGCGATTGGGTTCATGCGGCGATGGCCGTTAATCTCATTTTCGGAACGCTGATGATCATCCCTCTCTACCTTTTTCTGCGTCGCTTCCTTAATGAAAAAACGAGTTTTCTCACAACTTTCATTTTTGTGATGCTGCCACTCTTTGTCGTTCAGAGTGTCAATGTCATACGGGATCCATCATACTGGTTTTTTTCCGTCCTGGGATTTTACCTTCTGGTCTATGATGACGAAAGAGGCACGCCCATCGTTCTTATTCTCAGCAGTCTATCCTTCATGTTTGCAACGGCGACGCGCATCGAGGGCATTGTCTTTATCATCGGTGGCTGCATTTACACTCTCATTGTTTTTAAAGGCCGGAGGCTCAAGGCCCTGCTTCTTTTTCTTTCCCCGATGATTTTGGCGATGTCATGTTTTTTAGTAATTCAGCTCATTCGGCATCCGGAAAGTTTTTACTGGTACCGATTAGGAGATATTCAGTCTGTAATCATGAATGCCTTTGAGCAGCATAGCAATCTTAGGGCAAACCTTACACCGCTCGTTATCAATCCTCCACCCGGCATCCCGAAAGAATTCCTGGTATATTCCAGAACTCTGCTCTGGTTTACCGCTCTGGGTGTTGTCCTGAACAGCGCCATGGAGGCCTTTTTCTATCCTTTTTTCCTCCTCTTACTCTGCGGACTGGGGGGACTAAGTGAGAGAATGCGGAACGACCGGCGGATTTTACCTCTGGTCATGACCGCAGCCATCAGCTTCATAGTGCTGTATTTATACTGTCTGAGTTCTTGGTCCATGGAGAACCGGAGACTGGTCATGGTCATCCTTCCCTCCACCATTCTTGTCGGTTTCGGTATAGATAAACTGACCCGCTGGCTGCATAATAAATTTGGTCTGTCCGGTTTCATAGGGGTTGTTTTTATCTGCATGCTCGTCCTTGTATTGACATTACCCAAGGATCTAAAGGTCAGGGAAGCGGACAAACTCGTCTACAAGGAGATAGGCGAGACGATTGCCCATCTTGATGGCGGAGCCAGCGAAATCGAAATGATTACCCTCGGAGACTCCTGGCGCTGGAACGATTTCTACGCCAATCTTCACGTTCCAGGGGCACCTTGTCCGGAAAAATACAACAACTGGCGTAACATTATCGGCATTAGTTATGACGACTTTATCCGCAGTATGCGGATGCGGAAAATCCGTTACATCGTCTGGGAAGAGAAACAATGGCCTCTGGATAAATTTGCGTTTCTGAATTCTTTGCAGTCGGCGGATTTGATACAGTTGAAAGAATGGAAGCATAAGGATACTGGAAGGATCATACTTTTCCTTGTTCTTAATAAGAAAAAGAATTAGAGCGGATGGACATATCTATCATTATCGTTTCCTACAATACGATAGACCTGATTGGGCCTTGTCTGGAATCAGTTCTGAGAGCCGGTTGCACCAAAGAAGTGTTTGTTGTTGACAATAAATCGGCTGACAGAAGCGCCGCATTTATCCGGGAATGTTTCCCCAATGTTCATCTTTTAGAAAACATGGAGAACAGAGGTTTTGGCGCAGCAAACAACCGCGCCTTGAAAGACTGTCGAGGACGTTATCTTCTTTTCCTGAATCCGGATACAACGGTATTGCCCGACACCTTTACAAAAGCCATTGCCTATATGGATAGAAACCCGAAAGTGGGGCTGGCCGGATTAAACATGGTGAATCCAGATGGAAGTCACCAACCATCAGTCTCTTACCGTTATCCGGGGGAAAAGTATACCCGAAAAGAACTGGCTGATCTGAAGGGTCCAATTGCCTGTGTACTTGGGGCGGCGATGATCAGCCGGCCGGATATCATCAAACGACTGGGCGGCTTTGACGAGGATTTTTTTCTCTACGGGGAGGATCAGGATCTCTGCCTGCGGATCAGGCGGTTGGACCATGAGATCGGCTATATTGAAGATGCTGAAGTTCTCCATTGGGGAGGACAGAGTGAAATTAATACAACTCCTATTGCAGTTTTTGAGAAAAAATTAAAAGCAGAATATTTGTTCTATAAAAAACATTATACCTTCAAGACAATTGCCCGTATTAAAAAAGCTCAGAGAATGAAAGCCCGTTATCGATTATTTACATTGAATCTAATTTCCCCTTTTGTCCGGAATAAAACCAAATTTAAAAATAAAATTGACTGCTATCAACTTGTTTATAGAATGACTAAAGCATGACGAGTAACTTTATACAATTAACTTTAATGTTAAAAAAATTCGCTAGACTAATGGAACAAAAAAGAGATGGAGATATTTAAGCCATGAAAAATGTTAAAAAATTGCATCCTTTGCGGCAGCGCTAATCGCACAGTTCTTTATTCTAGAAACGAGTGGAAAGTTTATAAATGTGTAGAATGTAACTTGGGGGTTCTTGATCCACAACCGGATAATGAGGAATTAGCAAATCTTTATCAGCAGGAATATTTCCAAAGTCATTACAACAACGAACTTATACCCGGTTCTCCGGAAATGAAAAAAAGACTATCGAAGGAAAAACATCGGTTACGGTTTTTTCAGAAATTTAAAAAGAAAGGAAAGGTTTTGGATATCGAATGTGGACGAGGGTGTTTTTTGCTGGCATGCCACGAACAGGGACATAAAGTTGAAGGTATTGATATTTCAGCAGATGTAGCCAACTATGTAAAGTCTAATTTAGAAATAGCAGTTCATGTGGGAGAAGTCAGCAATATCACGCTTCCAGAAAACACTTTTGATGTAATCACACTATGGCATTCATTAGAACATACCGCTGATCCGAATATATACATTCACAATGCCCGCAAATGGCTCAAAGACGAAGGTGTTTTAATTATAGATGTTCCAAATTACGCTGGTCATGACGCTCTAAAAACGTGGAATGATTGGCAAGGCTGGAGCATTCCCTATCACTTTTATCACTTTACAAAAGATTCGCTTATTTGTTTATTACGCAAGCACGGATTTGCCGTTGTCAGCAATAAAAATTATCTATCTGAATACGTAAAACAAAAACTTCAAGACGCTTTTTTACCTTCATTTATTGCACGCATTATCGCTAAATTTTATTCGGGACACAGCATCGCAGTTATCGCAAAAAAAATTAATATTTAGGCTTATTGTTTATGGAGGAAAACCTTGCTTTTATAGCTTGATTAGTCAAAAATTATTTCGCAATTTATTTTTACTCACCTTATTCCGTGCGGCATCTAGCGTATTTTTCATCAACATGGCTATCGTCATCGGTCCTACACCACCGGGCACAGGAGTAATGTAGGATGCTTTGGGGGCAACCTCGTTAAAAGCCACGTCTCCTGCCAGTTTACCGTTCTCCAAACGATTTACGCCCACATCAATGACAATTGCACTATCTTTCACCATATTGGCTTTGATTATCTCTGCCTTACCGACGGCTGCGATGAGAACATCAGCGCGCCCGGTGACGGCGGGCAAATCTTTAGTGCGCGAATGGCAAATCGTCACAGTCGCGTGCTGCGCCAAAAGCAAAAGCGCCATTGGTTTCCCGACAATATTGCTCCTACCCACAACCACCGCCTCTTTGCCGGAAAGGTCAATACCGGTGCGGCTGATTAATTCCATGATCCCTCTTGGTGTGCACGGAATAAATAAAGGGTTGCCGGAAACTAGACCACCTATATTGTAAGGATGAAAACCATCAACATCTTTGCGAGGGTCAATGGCAGCGATGATCTGATCCGTATGAATATGTTTGGGCAAAGGAAGCTGTACCAGGATTCCATGAATTAACTGATCCGCGTTTAATTCGGTGATAATATTTAAAAGTTTAGCTTCACTGGTATCAGCGGAAAGTTTATACTCGCTAGATAAGAAACCGACTTCCGCGCAGGCTTTGGCTTTTCTGTTTACATAAACAAGTGAAGCCGGATCTTCTCCAACTAAAATTACAGCCAGCCCAGGCACAATTCCCGTTTTTTCTTTGAAATCCAGCGTATCTTTAAGCACTTGCTGCCGAACTTCCTGCGCTATCTTATTCCCATCAATAATTACGGTCATAAATCCTTTTGCTGCAATATGTAATTTTTATTCAGCTGCTTGAGTACCTTCAGCAATTCTGGCTAAAATACAAAAGTTTAAAATCGTGGCGAGATTATATGGTAAAATAAAGGCAGGGGCAAGCAAAAAAAATTGGTATTATGCAGTTGAAAAAATCTGTTTTATAGTGTTAATAGAAGTGAGCTACTAATAAATATGGAGAATATATTGACAATGAATTTAGCACTAATGCTGGAAGAAGCGGCGAAAAAATTCGCTGACAGGACGGTACTAATCTCGGAAGGTCAGCATGTTAATTATGATCAGCTTAATCGCCGTGTTAATTCCATTGCGCATTTGTTACGGCATACCGGCATTGGCAAGGGCGATAAAGTAGCCATTATGCTGCCCAATATGCCGGAATTTGTATATTGCTATTTTGCCGCAATTAAATTAGGCGCTGTTGCGGTGCATCTGAATCCTTCTTCCACATCTCACGAATTAATGTATTTGCTGGATAATAGTGAATCCAAAGTTTTAATAACAGCAGAAGTGAACCGGAAAAAGCATGAAGATATTCAAGCCAAACTAGCTTCCTGTAAGACAATAATTGCAGTTGATTCTCCGGATGAAAATTCGCCGTTTAAAAAAGCAATATCGGCAGGACCATTTTCCTTCACGAATGAGATAATCAACCCCGAAGACCCTGCCGCTATAATTTATACATCCGGTCTTACCGGAAAATCCTTAGGGGCAGTTCTCACTCATCGCAATTTATACTCCCAATCTCATCTGATACAAACATTCGTGAAGAGAACTTTTGAGGATGTGGGGCTATCGCTGATTCCGCTATTTCACTCATTTGGCGCCACAGTCAACATGATTAATGTTATTCGCGCGGGATGCAGCGTTGTGATGATGGACAGATTTACGATGGACGGGATATTTGGCGCCATACAAAAAAATAAAATTACATATATTTGCGCTGTCCCACGACTTTATCTGGGAATGATGTTTCATGAGGGAGCAGCCAAGTATGATGTCAGCTCTTTGGAAGTATGCGTCACAGGTGGAGCGCCGATGCCTGCCGAATTTCTTCCCGGATTTGAAAAACAATTCAATGCAAAAATTGTGGAAGGATATGGCCTAACGGAAGCCTCGCCCTGTTGCACCTTCAACATGCTCGATCGGCCGCAAAAACCCGGTTCCATCGGCATGGCCATTCCTGGCACAAAAATTAAAATTGTTGATCAAAAGGGAAGCGAAGTGCCGAAGGGTGAAGTAGGTGAGCTTATCATAAAAGGCGATAACGTCATGCAGGGCTACTATAAAGACGATGCGGCAACGGCGGCCGTTGTTAAAGACGGCTGGCTTTACACCGGTGATTTAGGCAAGATGGATGGAGATGATTACATTTTTCTTACCGGCCTGAAAAAAAGGATGATTATAACCAGTGGATTTAATGTTTACCCAAAAGAAATAGAAGATGTCTTAAATCTTCATCCGGCAGTGAAAAGCGCAAGAGTGATCGCCAAAAAGGATTTGATGCGGGGCGAATTGTCAAGGCTGAAATTATTCTTATCATTGGATCAGCTATTGATGAAAAAGAAATTCTCCGACATTGCCGGACGTATCTTTCTTCCTATAAAATTCCGCGGGAAGTTGAATTTCAGAAGTAATGAATAGTTGATAAGTTACAGATCAAATTATTTATAATCCTAAAAACGTCCGTTGACTTGCTAAATTGGTGCTGGTAGCAGAATCGGGAAGCTAGTTTTGGCAAGAAGATTGTGAAAAGCCTTCTTGATAATTAGCCTCATCCGTTCGGCGATCGGCAACTGCTCCGCATTAGCCTTCAGGTATTGAAGAAACTTATTCAATGCTTGCAAAATGGCTGATACGGCTAATGATTTAGCGTGATGACTGGTAATCGTTAAGAGGATTTGTCCTGCATGTTTGGTCTGACGGGCAACGCCATAAAAAAGTAACGGGCGACTGGTAATGGCTTCGTGGCGTTTGCCAGACGCCAGACGTACAAAAAGCGACCACCAGTTATAAATCAATGCAAACATCTGACTGACCAAACGGCAGCGTTTGAGGTCTTTCGTGGTTTATCCACCCCATACCCACTGATTCTTCAATTCGTCAAAACAGTTTTCCGAATCGGTACGATCACGATAGAGTTGGGCTATCGCATAGATGTCATAGCAAAGATTTGTCACCAAAACAGCATATTCATAACGCTTTGTCGGTTCGGTTGTTTCGACGAAAGCCAAGTGTAACTGTTTGTCATCAACCAGCAAAATATTGTCGTTGATCATACGGCGCGTTAAGATCACCCGGCGTGAACGAATCCAACCGACTAATTGCAGTTCGGCCTCTGTGCCCTCGTATCCACATCCGGCATCAACCCATTGTGCGCTGAAAAACAGTTTCTCAATCAACCGCTTTACATTGGCCGTCAGTCTGAGTTTGGTCAGGTAATGTGCCTGTCGAGATTCCGCCGCAGAGAGAAATCCTTCATTGCCTAAAAAATATCCCCACGAATCAACCTTGGTCTTCTCTCAGGGGAAAGCCAAATTTGGAAAATGCCAGCCGGGCAGGATCAGGAAACGGCTATTATTGGTAGTCAGCTTCAGGCGGTCGTATTGATAGTGAAAGTCCCATCCGATCCACCGATCCCGCGCCGAACACTTTAAGGCTGGAGCGGAAAAGCTCAGAAGAGCGATCCATTGTTCGCCAAAAATGACGACATACCACAGGGTCTCGCTAATCTTGGGAAGAGCACCCAAATAATGATGCTCCTGCATCAGTTGTCAAAAACGCTACTCTTCAAGAGAAACAACAGGACGGGCAAAGACTTCTGACAGGTTCAACACTACGCCTCCCACAGTGAAATGTCATACGACTGCTTCTATACTTCACTCGGAGGCGTTTGTCTATAATTTTGTGTAACCATAAGTTATTACTATGTTTATTTTCGAGAATAAAAACAACCTGGCATTGATTACAGCTGATATCATTTTCAAGTATTTCAGCAAGAAAAACCAATTTAATAAGTGATCAATGAATTCCGCGTCAATAAAACTCCTTACCGTTTCGGACTGATCGCAGATCAGTCCCTACAATTTTTGTTTTGCTTGGGGACATTTATTACCGTTCTTTTGCCTGCTCAGTTTTCGGTAAACAAAGGATTATTTTTGTTTAGATATTTAGAAACAATGTCTGCAGTCATCAGCGAACCCTTATTCGTGAAATGCACATCATCATAAAATATTGAGCTATTTTTAGGTAACATTTTCGCAAGATCAATACATTCCACTCCACGAGCTTGGCACACCTGAAGAAGAGCATTATTATATGCCTGCACTCCTTTCATTAGGGCAATTTCCGAATAGTACCTTTTTGATTTGAGGCTTTCAATCCAACCATACCAAATAAGCGCTTTTTCCTGTTCGGTCATATCTTTTTTCCATAAAGAGGGCTGGGTTAGAAAGATAATCCGCACGGATTGAAACTGGGCTATATCGATTATTACATTAAGATTTTTTTTGTACTCTTCCAATCCGGATGTTAAATCAGGTAAATCTTCAACGATTTCAGATGCTCCTTTTCTTGTATTCCTTAGGTTAACGAACATGTTGCCGGCTTCATCTTGAATCATTTCACGTCTGGAATATATTTCCCGAGATCTTCTAATAAGACTTCCGATGGCCAATTCATCATAATATCCGCTACGAAATCGATATTTGCCAGGGAAATAAGGCGTGGCAGAAAAAGCTCCCCTGATGAGCCGTTGTTTCCAGTATTCGTAGTTATCCTGAAAATTAGGATCGTATTTCTTGTCTTCTATGAGCCTTCTGATCAGATCATTGCATCCGGCTAAAATGATTACCGCATCAATTCCGGAACGCTGTGGCAACATATATTTCATGTGCATTAAATGCTCTCTTGTACTAAGTCCGGATTTGCCGGCATTGCCGACCCATATTTTAGATTTGGACCGATGCTGCGCGTTTAATTTGTTCTGTAGGGCGTATGGCCATGATTTTTCCTGGTCAAGGAAAAGACATTCAGTCGTGCTTCCGCCTATGGCTAATATTCTGTATTTATTTTCCGGAGAAACCTCGTCTCCCCTGATACCATCGGAATTTACATTAAAATATGCTATTCCGTCAACACCAGGCATTGTTCCGGGTGTTGGCTTGGATACTTTCCGTAAATTTGGGGGCCAAACATAATACATGTTGTTTTTATCTTTGATAGAGTAATAAGCTCTAAGCCCTAATTCGCTCAGCACGAGAGAGATAGCTAATCCAGCAAGTGTCAAAACTACAAGGTATATAGTTTCTCGCTTAAATAATTTTTTCATAAGAAATCTATCCTTCCAACTTGTTGCAGACATAACTACATCTATGGGATGTCGGCACTCTTTTATTTTCAAGTAATGAATCATATCATATTTAAAATGCTAATACCAAGTTGCTTTCAAAAAATAAACTATGAATTTTTGAAAGCTTACTTGGTGTTATGCCCGGTAAATCAGCCTTTTAATGTTTAACAGCGACTTGGTATAATTGTATAAATTTCAAATTCGTCTAAAGTCTCAAACAGCAATAATTATGTTTTAATAATTACTTGAATATGCTAACTTATACTTATTAAAAAGCGTGAGAATTTAGCATGAACATCTTAGGTATATCGGCATTTTATCATGACAGCGCTGCATGTCTGGTGCGTGACGGAGAAATTATAGCCGCCGCTCAGGAGGAGCGCTTTACTCGAAAAAAACATGATTTTTCTTTTCCGACAAATGCGATAAATTATTGTCTGGAAGCAGGAAAAATTAAAGGCGAAGCATTGGATTATGTTGCCTTCTATGACAAACCTTTTATTAAATTTGAGCGAATTTTAGAAACTTATCTGGCTTTTGCCCCTGTCGGGATTCATTCATTTATCATGGCCATTCCTCTCTGGATAAAGCAGAAATTATGGATGAAAGAAACAATAAAGGAGCAATTAGGCTTTCAAGGAAAGGTAATATTTCCAGAGCATCATGAATCCCACGCCGCTTCTGCTTTTTTTGCTTCGCCATTCCAGGAGGCGGCATTTCTTACCATAGACGGCGTAGGCGAATGGACGACCACAAGTTACGGTGTGGGGAAAAATAATCAAATTAACATTCTTTCGGAGCTTCACTTTCCTCATTCACTGGGGCTTCTCTATTCGGCATTTACTTATTACACCGGCTTTAAAGTCAATTCCGGTGAATATAAGGTTATGGGCCTCGCCCCTTATGGCAAGCCCAAATACAGGGACTTGATACTTTCAGAACTGGTTGATTTGAAAGAGGATGGCTCATTTAAGTTAAACATGAAATATTTTGACTATTGCGCCGGTCTGACCATGACTAACAGAAAATTTGATAAACTTTTCGGCGGCCCGCC
>Ga0247841_10013437_pt1 | contig 10454 bp, 14 predicted proteins | sample LaCruzMarch2015__2_FD_192410 | JGI IMG/M metagenome (GOLD analysis project Ga0247841, IMG submission 192410) | Freshwater microbial communities from meromictic Lake La Cruz, Castile-La Mancha, Spain - LaCruzMarch2015_18m | ecosystem: Environmental > Aquatic > Freshwater > Lake | place: Spain...
GCCTTTTTAATTGTTTTGTCCAGCGGGTGACTCGGGTGTTTTCGCAGCGCGTCAGCGCAAGAAAATGCCCGAGGCAGGACCCGCTAGACAGCAAAACGAATTTACACACAATTGAGTATACTACCGAATTTTGTAAAGTGTTGACATATTTGAAAATGTGTGTTATATTTTTTAATATGCTTATGGTAAAGCAAAATAAAAGGGGTCAGGTTTTTTATAGGAGAGAAAAGACTTGACCAACACTCCAAATAATAGTGTATGCTTACTTTTAGCTTAAGCTAAAAGGAGGTGTTGATTATAGGTTAAGAGTATGTACGCCTATCGCCATTATAAGTAACCCGTCTTTATAGCAGTATGTATTATTCAAAGCCACGGACAAAGGCGAGGGCGCGTTGTTAAAAGAGGTCATTCTTCTAGGTATTACACTATTAACCAGCCACATTACCCTAAAGAAAAGAGGGTAAAGTGGTTTTTTTTGTTTTTTTACCACAGTGGGACTGTTGCAAAATACCATTTTCCGTCATCCTGACCCTGAACGAGGTATAGTTATGAAACCAACCATTCTATCCAGGCATACCGTTTATGCGTTATTCAGCGTATTTCTTATTATTCCACAGAGCTTTGCTGAGCAGCCTGATGCGGTTATTTACCCAGGGAATAATAATCTTATTCCCGCGGCAACCCCCAGCTATGCCAAACCAACACTTACTGAGAACATTATCATCTCCGGGGATGTTAATGGCGATGGCGAGGTCACTGAAGCGGACGCGGAACTCGTTTTACAATTTGCCGCGGGGATACTAACGCCTACCGAAGCCCAGATTCAGGCTGCTGATCTAAAAGGAGATGGGCAAATTACCTCTGCTGATGCCATAAAGATACAGAGAATAGCTTCCGGGCTTGATCTACTTTCTTCGGCTGTAGTAATACCAGTGCCCTCAGTTACCCTGGATAATGCTCCTGCTGCCGTTTCCACTGATATCCTTGAAACAACACCAGTTGCTACTGATTCTTTGACTTCCCAACTCCAGGGAAGTTCAGAGGCTGTAACTCCAGAGACAAGTTATCATCCCGACTCCCAGCAGATGCAGGAGACAGCCGCTTTATCAACAAGCCCCATAGGCCTTCTCTTGGATGTCAATGGTGATGGTGTGGTGGATAATAGAGATAGAGACGCGATACTACAGTATAGTATCGGTAGTATTGTTGAGAAGACGGAAGACACAACAAAAAATCTATTTAACAATGTTACCCGGTATAGCGTTACCCAGGATAGCGCGGGGTATAGCGCAGGGATTATTACTAATAAGCCTATACTAAGCGGCGAGGCAAATTTTGACAAATCCAAAGCCGATACCAATGGCGATGGGAAAATCAATGCCCAGGATGCGATAGTTTTTTTAAACCTTGAAACCAAGACTTCTGATCAAGCTTTAAAAGAAGGATGGTTGCCAAGGGTAAGCCCTGGAAACGGATTGGCCCTACTTAAGAAAGGAAGCGTACAACCAGCGGATGCGGCAATTGAGGAGGCTGCCGACACTGCCAATCCCGCGGGTGACAATACCCTTGCCGCTATTGCAGAGGAAGCAAGCAGTCAAGGTGTCAGCATACTTGACTCTTTGCCTACTGCCGCCACTGCCGCAACGTTCTATTGTTATGCCCCTATTGAACCGATGGTAAAGGCTGCTGCGCAGACAAGCCAGGAAAGAGTGGATGAGATAGTGAGTCAGCATTCCGAGGCCATAAATATCCAGACAAATAATGATGCCACCGCGAAAAAGACTATCGCGTTATGGAATAATGCTTCTGATGGAATTTCCCGCGCAAGTATTAGAGAAGCCGCGTCCGATGAAACACTAAAAGCGGTGGCAGAAGAACAGGCTGGGTTAATCGTGGATGCATGGATAGAAGATTTGAGATATACTAAAAAACAAAGCGAAGCCATAGCCGCATTGACTAAAATAGGACCCCAAATAATAGAATCTTTAAGCACAAAAGGATTTAATTATGAGGATGAAAGAGTCCGTGGTTTAACGGTAGTTGTTATAGGTGAAATAGGGGGTTCTCTCGCAGTAGACTCTTTAAAAAGAGCTATGGATGACGAATATTTTGATGTTCGTAAAACAGCGGCTTACTATCTAGGAAAAATAGATGACCCGCGCACATGCGCGATTCTCGTTGATGCTTTAAGCGATAAGTCATTTGAGGTATCTGATACGGCAGAAGAAGCCTTAAAAAGAAAAGGGGCATCTGCTGTCCCATTTTTAATAAACAACTTAGGTACATCTGATCAGGGAGTATATAAACGTATCAGCGCCATTTTCTCTAAAATAGGGCAAGCGGCCGTGGAACCTTTAATCAGTATCTTGGTTGACAAAAATGAAGGAGATATTTATCGAATAAGGGCAGAAGAACTTTTGCAATTAATTGCTCCGCCTCAAATAGTCAAAAGCTATCTGGAGACGCAGATAGATAAAACTACGGATCCAGCATCTCTTTTACTTTTACAACAAGAATTAAAAAAGGTTGATGAGAAAATAAAGATTATTGCAGACGTTGGGACAAGATATAGCATAGTAGTCGATTACAAGTTTAATATCGAAGGGCTAACGAACATAGTATCTGCTTTGGATATTTTAGGCCCTGAGTTGGTAAGCGGTTTACAAAGAATATACTATGATCCCAAACAGATATTCGCGGGAGTGCATCTTTTTAATACTATCTGTTTCAATAGCGATAAACCAGGCCTTTACAGTATATTGCATGAGTTGACTCACGATTTTGATGATACACATCCTACCTTAGATCCTGGAGAATTATACAATGAATCCAATTCTCCTATTGACTTTGCTCCAGGATTCGGAATTAACACAACGAGAGATAAAAAAGAAGATTCTGCTACTGTGGCGGTAGCATATTTTAAAGACAGCATAGGAGCATTTAACAGGGCAATAATCCAAACAGAAGCAGGATATCCCGTTTACCTGAAGAAGATGCTGCGCAGGCTAAACATCCTTAGTGGACAAATAGACGGCGATGGCCGTCCCACAGGAACAATGGTACAGTTTTATAAAGACGGAAAGATCATTGCCGAAGAGTCTCTTGCAAGAGACTCTTATAATAATTTAGTGGCTATAGGGGGCATCTCAATTTACATTCATAATCTTGACGGCACTACGACCTTTAATATCGCAGGTTTGAAAGAATTTTTCAAGGATTTAGAAAATCCATCAAACCCATCGGTATGAACATAATGAAAGGAGACACACAGAATGGCGCCCAAACCAAAATTCAGGCCAAAGATTACGCGAGTAAAGCTTAATCCGGAGCAAGCGGTGTTAACATGTAATTGTTATAGTACTGGCATTATCGGTGATGACATACCAGGTGGCTATACTGGGTGTTATTATGATGGCAGTTTTAAAACTACAGGATTATCTAGAACAAATCCTCCAAGCGGTACGTCGTCCTAATACAATTTTAGACTAGAATAAAACAAAATGAAAAAATAAAGTGACCATTTCTGGTTTATTTTTAAATACGAAAGTCAGCAAGATTCTTGACAGTGTGAAATTTTGTAAAGTGTTGACATATTTGAAAATGTGTGTTATATTTTTCAATATGCTTATGGTAAAGCAAAAAGAAAATCGCTGTTTTATGCGTTTAAATTTTCATTCTAAGATTCGTTATCAGTATAGGGGTAAACCGGATTTTGATAGTGGTATTGGCAAGGATATCAGCTGCGGCGGCTTAAGGTTCATCAACGAACGGTTTATTCCTACTTCAGCGTTAGTGATGCTTGAAATTAATGTTTTAAACCGGATATTAAGGCCAGTTGGAAAGGTAGCCTGGTCGCAGCCACTGCCGCATTCTAACCGTAATCAAACCGGTATAGAGTTTGTAGAGTTTAACCGTGTAGAGCAGAACTACCTTAAAGATTTCATAGATATACAAAAATAAACCTTAAGGAAAGGAAAATTGTTATGGCGATAGAAGCAACTAAGGAAAACCAAGCAGAAGCCAAACCTACAGCCGAAAGACAGGCGAATTGCTTGGCCTGTAACAAGCTGATTAAGAAACTGAAACGCTATTATCGTGACGGAAAATTCTATTGCAGTAAAAGATGCTGGCGCGCGTTTATCGATAAAACCAAAACAGAAGAGAAAAAATAATGCAGAGTGCTAATGAACGCAGGGTACATCCACGCTTGGCGCATAAGTTGCCGCTTAATCTGGCGGTAAACGGTTATGATTTTTCTACCGTTTCGCATAATATCAGCAGCGTGGGCGCTTATTGCCATTTAGACAAATATATGCCGCCTTTTACCAAGATCTGCGTGAAATTAAGCTTGCCGAATAGGGCTCAAGCAGGTAAAAGCACGATCGTTGAATGTAAGGGGGTAGTTGTAAGGACTGAAGATGAAGCTAACGGGGGATTTAATTTGGCTATATTCTTTAATCAAATGCGCGATGATCAGCGTAAAAAGATCGCCCGGTATATCAGCCAATTCTTGCCTTAAAATTTTGAATTGAGAAAAATCAGAAAATATAATTTGAAAGTTAAGCTAGTAATCGGCTTCATCTATCAAGATGAGGCTATTTTTATAAAAGCTAAAGAAAAATTAAGCAAGAAATTCGGCAAAATTGATTTTGAGTCAGCAAGCCTGGATTTTAATTATACGGATTACTATGAAGCCGAGATGGGCAAGGGGCTCAAGAGGAAATTTATCAGCTTTTCTAAGCCCATTTCAATCGCGGATTTATACCGGGTCAAGCTTTATACCAACCGGCTGGAAACAAAATTTTTAATCGGAGCGCAGAATGCGCTCCGATTATCCGCCGACGCTTCAGTGGCGGATCATTTAGGAAAGAAACCTCGGGCTTTAGCCCGGGGAGATTCATTGGCTAAATCCCGTCAGGTGAATATTGATCCAGGCTATCTGGATTTAGCTAAGTTGGTTTTGGCCACGACTAAGGATTACGCGCACAGGATATTTTTGCGTAAAGGCATCTTTGCTGAAATAACCCTTTCTTTTAGAGGAAATTCGTTCTCTGCCAATGAGTGGGCCTACCCGGATTACCGCAGTAAAGAATACATCGATATTTTTAATCAAATTAGAAAGCTCTTTACTTCTTAATGCTAGATTATCCGGGGTATCTTAATGCCTATAAAAGCAAAGAGTTGAAAAAGATAACTGACGCGTTATTTTTATCCTTAAAGTCTTGTCAAATTTGCCCGCGCCGCTGTAAGGTTAACCGTTTAGGTAACAAAAAAGGTTTTTGTAAAACCGGGCGCTTGCCTAAAATTTTTAGTTTCATGGCTCACCATGGTGAAGAGCCGCCCATCTCTGGCGTTGGCGGCAGCGGTACGATATTCTTCAGCTATTGTAATCTGGGTTGTGTTTATTGCCAGAATTATGAGTTTAGCCAGTTAGGAAAAGGCAGAGAATACACCTTCGATGAGTTAGCGCGAGTAATGCTAAAACTGCAAAGCCAGGGGTGCCATAATATTAACCTGGTTACCCCCACGCATGTTTTACCGCAGATACTTAAAAGTTTAGAGCTGGCTATTGCAGGGGGGCTAAAAATACCTTTGGTTTATAATACTAGCGGTTATGAACTAGCCGGAGTGATTAAGTTTTTAGCGGGTATAGTGGATATATATTTAGCGGATAGCCGTTATGGGGATAACCTGGTTTCTGAAGAATTATCAAAAGCTGTCGATTATGTCAAATATAATCAAGAGGCGCTCAAAGAAATGCATCGGCAGGTGCCGGTGGCGGAATTTAGCGATGATGGATTGATTAAAAGAGGGTTAATTATCAGGCACTTGGTTCTGCCTAACCACGCGTCGCAAACAGAGAAGGTCATGAAATTTATCGCCGATAAATTATCCCAGGATTCTTATATAAGTTTAATGAGCCAGTATTTGCCGTATCATTTGGCCTCAAATTATCCTAAAACCAACCGCCGCCTGAAAAAGGAGGAGTACCAGGAGGCTAAGGGAATTTTAGAGCGTTATCACTTGTTTAACGGCTGGATTCAGGAGTCATACGGGGCGGAAAGATTCGCCGGAGTAAATATTAAGCCTAAATAACCGCCCTGAAAAATCTTTTTTCCGTCATCCTGAGGAGAGGCGAAGCCTCACCGAAGGATCTCAAGTTATTCATATGTTTAAAAAAATTATAAATTTTCTTTTTGCCAAACTTTTTAAAATTAATGATTCCGCGCAAAAGATTGCTTTGGGCGCGGGTTTAGGGGTATTTGCCGGTTTACTTCCCGGAACCGGCCCAGCCGCGGCATTATTTCTGGCTTTTATCTTTAGGGCTAACCGCGCCTCAGCATTATTGGGCGGACTGCTTACGAACACCTGGTTATCTATACTAACTTTTATCTTGGCAATAAAAGTAGGTTCTGTTATACTTAAATTAAATTGGCAAACAGTGCAGCAGCAGGCGCAAGGGCTGCTTAAAAATTTCGGCTGGGCTAAATTTTTTAGAGTTTCTTTTTTAGAAGTGTTTTTGCCGGTAATTACAGGGTATCTAGTTATTGGTTTAGTTTTAGGCGCGCTTAGTTATTGCCTAACTTTGTTAATAATCAGGAGGTATTTTCATGGAAATAAAACAGCTCAGCGGTAATTTTAGGAGCGATTTTAACCGCCTGGTAAGTTTGGCTGGTGTTATTCCTTTGCTGGTTTTCATTTATTTATTAGCCGCCAAGATTTCCAATATTAAGATTTTAGCCGGACAAGCAGGTTATATCGTTATGGCGACTATTGGTGTTTTTATCATGGGGATTGTAGTAGGCAGAAGGATGCTGATTTCCGTGACTTTTAAATTAATTGATGATAACCAGAAGATCTTGAGCATGCAGCAGGAGTTAATTGAAAAGAACCGCTTGGCAGCGATTACTGAGACGGTATTGGCTTTAGGTGACCAAATAAATAATCCCCTTTTGGTGATTAGCGGAAACTTGGAATTACTGGATTTAGAAATCAGGCACTTGGAGGTTGGCGAAAAAGTCCATAATCGTATTCAGACTATGCGCGGTAACTTTTTAAAAATCCGTGAAGTTACGGATAAGATGTCAAAATTAACTAAACCGGAATTAATCACGATTCATGGAGATACGCGGATGATTAATTTAGGTGAATCGAAATAGATTTTAAATCATAAGGTGACAGTCACAAAAAGCGTGACAGTCACTTTTCCTAAAAAATAGAACCGTCCACTCGATTTTTATTGGCGTGATATTTTGGACGGCCGCAGCGGGATGGAGGTTTGATGAAGAAACTAGTTTTATTAAGGCACGGAGAAAGCATTTGGAATAAAGAAAACCGTTTTACCGGTTGGACTGACGTGGATTTATCGGAAAAAGGAATCCAGGAGGCTGGCCAGGCCGGGGTTGCGCTTAAACGGGAAGGTTTGGTGTTTGATCTGGCCTATACTTCAATGTTAAAAAGGGCTATTCGTACGCTTTGGCTGGTTCTGGATGTAATGGATTTAATGTGGATACCGGTTTACAATTCCTGGCGCCTTAATGAAAGGCATTACGGCGCTTTGCAGGGGTTAAATAAATCCGAGACTGCGGCAAAATACGGGGAAAAACAGGTTTTGATTTGGAGGAGAAGTTATGATGTTGCCCCTATGGCGTTAGATAAAAATGATCCGCGTTACCCTGGGCTTGACTCCCGTTACAAAGATCTTCCTTTAATAGATTTACCTTTAACAGAATGCCTGAAAGATACGGTGGCCAGGTTCTTGCCTTATTGGCAGGAGGTGATTGCTCCGGCGGTTAAAAGCGGTAAACGCGTGATCATTGCCGCGCATGGAAATTCATTGCGCGCTCTGGCAATGTATCTGGATAATATTTCTGAAGAGAAAATTGTAAATTTAAATATTCCAACCGGCGTGCCTTTGGTCTATGAGTTGGATGATAATTTGAAGCCAATAAAAAACTATTATTTAGGTGATCCGGAAACAATAAAAAAAGCCAGGGAAGCAGTAGCTAATCAGGGCAAATCAAAGTGAAAACACGGGGACGGTTCTATTTCTTAATTTTAAAAAATAATAAAATAGAACCGTCCCCTTGTTTCATAGGAGGAGGTTAAAGTTGAGTAAATCCATCAAGGGCAGCCAGACAGAGCAAAATTTATTAAAAGCATTCGCCGGCGAGTCGCAGGCCCGGAACCGGTACACTTATTTTGCTTCCGTGGCGAAAAAAGCGGGGTTTGAGCAGATTGCTAATATTTTTATTGAAACCGCGGAGAATGAAAAAGAGCATGCCAAAGTTTTTTTTAAATACCTCCAAGGAGGAGATTTGGAAATTACTGCTAGTTATCCCGCGGGTTTAATTGAGGATACTCAGGCTAATCTTAAAGAAGCAGCAGCCGGTGAAAATATGGAGTGGACCACGCTTTACGCGGATTTCGCTAAAGCAGCTAAGAATGAAGGTTTTGCGGAAGTAGCGCGTTGCTTTGAGCAAATATCTAAAGTGGAAAAATTCCATGAAGCGCGTTATAGGAAATTAATTAATAATATTGTTCACAATGAAATATTTAAAAAGAATTCTGAAATTAAATGGCACTGTACTAATTGTGGTTATGTATTTACGGGAATAGAAGCTCCTAAAGAGTGCCCGGCGTGCAAACATCCGCAGGCATATTTTGAAGTTTTAGCGGAAAATTATTAAGGGGTCAAAGGAAATCTATGCAAGTAATATTCCCCCTCGCGGGAGCTCGGGGTCATTTTTCCCCGAGCGCCGGAGGCAGGGGAAAAATTCTCCCCCTCGCGGGAGCTCGGGGTCATTTTTCCCCGAGCGCCGGAGGCAGGGGAAAAATGAGGAGGGCAGAGATGAAAAAGGTGTTGTTGGTGTTTAGCATCGTGGTTTTCTGTTTTTGTTTATTTAATGTTGGTGAAGTACGCGCTCAGGAGGAAGTGGTTTCTAGTACTCAACAGAGTGAAATTGTTTCTAATGTTGAACAGAAAGAAGCTACTTCTGATTCTAATTGGAAACAAGAATTGAATTTTGATCAGCAGCAGGTGCAGGCGCAAAGGCAGGAACTATCGCAAAATGCTCAAGCAGCCAGAGCGGAAGAAGAGCAATTAAAACAGCAGATAAAAACTGCTATGGATTCAGGCGATACGCAAACAGCGCAACAGCTTAGAAAACAGCTTAGGTCTGTTCATCAGGAAAATTTGCAGGAAAAGATGCAAAATAAACAAGAAATGCAGGCGGCAAAGCAGGATTTTAAGAATGATGCTAAAGAAGCGCGTCAGGAAGGTTATTTACGCCCCAAGATGATGAACCAGGATAATAATCCTCCTGGAGCTGTGGGCGGAGCTGGAACAAATTGGGAGAATCCTCCTGGGCCAAAGGGTGGGCCAGGAACCAGTCCTGATCGCAGGCCGAGGCTAGACAGAGACAATAATCCTCCTGGACCAAAAGGTGGCGCTGGAACAAATTGGGAAAACAAGCCCGGGCCGCAAGGCGGGGCAGGTGCCAGTCCTGATCGCAGGCCGAGGCTAGACAGAGACAATAATCCTCCTGGACCAAAAGGTGGCGCTGGAACAAATTGGGAAAACAAGCCCGGGCCGCAAGGCGGGCCAGGAACCAGTCCTGATCGCAGGCCGAGGCTAGACAGAGACAATAATCCTCCCGGGCGAAAAGGTGGCGCTGGAACAAATTGGGAAAACAAGCCCGGGCCGCAAGGCGGGGCAGGTGCCAGTCCTGATCGAAAGTCAAAAATGGGTAATCCTCCTGGGCCTAAAGGCGGGCCAGGTGCCAGCCCTAATCGCAGGGGCCGAAATTAAGTTTTTTAAAACCGATGAAAGGGGAGGAGTTCTATTTTTCCGTCTTAAAAATGGAATTCCTCCCCTTGATTTTAAAATAAAGGAGAAGTAATGTTGAATTTATCTGCAATTATGGTTTTATTTATTGTTTTGCTTGGCGGCACGAATCTTTTTGCCCAGCCGCAAGATATACAGACGATTAACTTAGAGTTTCAAAAAATCGATATCAACCATGATAGCTTTATCGCTTCCAGTGAGATGCAGGCTTATCAGGCTCAAACATTCCAAGAGTTAGATAAGGATAAAAGTAAAGAGATTGATTCAGAGGAGTTGGAGGCTGATCAAACTAATATGTATAAGCAGGCGGATAAAAATCAGGATGGCAAAATTACTCAGGATGAATCTCTCTGGCAATTTAATGAGTATTTCAGGAAAATGGATAAAAATCAGGACGGCAAAATATCGGAAGCTGAATATACGGATTATTGGAAGTTAATCTATAAATTTTAAAACTCGGGGACGGTTCTATTTTTTATAATAAGGTGACAGCTTACATTCTAGTTTCTAGTGCAACAGATTTAGTAAATATTTCGTTAGGCGTATTCCAATTTAAAACTTTACGAGGCCTGTCATTAAGCATATCTTGGACCTCTTGAAGCTTATT
>Ga0247841_10013438_pt1 | contig 10454 bp, 10 predicted proteins | sample LaCruzMarch2015__2_FD_192410 | JGI IMG/M metagenome (GOLD analysis project Ga0247841, IMG submission 192410) | Freshwater microbial communities from meromictic Lake La Cruz, Castile-La Mancha, Spain - LaCruzMarch2015_18m | ecosystem: Environmental > Aquatic > Freshwater > Lake | place: Spain...
ATTTTTATTTTTTTTTAAATTATTTTTTTTTTTATTATTATTTTTTCAAAAATTAAGTTTATTTAATTCATACTATAATGTTCAAAATAATAAATATATATATATATGATTGACAATTTTAATTAGTTTAGTTTATATGTTTGTGGGTTTAAGGTTATTTTTTTTATGTTCGAATAATTTTTTTATTGGGACTATTGATAATAAATTGTCTATTTCAACATTAATAAATAATAATATTGTTTTTGAGCTATTTAAAAGTTTAGATTTTTATCCTCTTCGTCGTTTTTTTATATTTTCTATAAGTAAATTTAATATAATTTTTATTTTATTGTTTATTTGTTTATATCCAGTTATTTCTTTTATGGTTATTTCTGATGACAATGCTTATTCCTTTAAATATTATATTCATATGCAATTAATATTTTGTTTTTCGTTTTTTTTATTATTAACTGAAAATATTGCAATATTTTATTTTATTTATGAGGTAATTATTATTTTAACTTATAGTATGTTAAATTTATCTTCTAACTCAAGAGGTAATATTGAAGCATCGTTGTATTTTTTAGGTTGAGCAACTTTAGGTTCTATTTTAGTTGGATTTGGTTTTTTATGATATATTATTTGTACAAATTCTTTTAATTTTTTATTAATGAATGAGTGTAAATTAACTCATTTTGAAATAAATGCAATTTACTTATTGTTATTTTTAGGTTTTGGTACAAAAATGTCTTTATGACCATTTTGATATTGATTACCAAAAGCACACGTTGAAGTTTCAACAGGAGTTTCAATTTTTTTAAGTTGTATAATTATTAAATTATCTTATTTTTGTATGTTAAAATTTCAATATTTTTTACCAGGAGAAATAGTTGTTAATATTTGTATATTTTTAGGTATATTAGGTGTTTTAGATATAGTGTTCCATGTAATTAATATAAGAGATTTAAAGTCTTTAATCGCTCATAGTTCTGTTTTACATACAAATTTATTAATTATATTAACTCATACAGATACTATACATACAAGTTTAAATAATATTTTGTTATATGTGTGGGGACATTCTTTAAGTACTGCTGGTTTATTTTTATGTGTATATTTGATAGAATTACGTTTTGGTACTAGAAATATTATTCATGTTAGTGGAGTTTGACATACTATTCCAGTGTTAGGATATTTAATTGTCTGAAACTTGTTGTCTTTTTTAGAGTTTCCTATTACTTTATTTTTTTGAGGAGAGTTATGATTATGAATAAATTTAATTACTTATTTTCCTTTATTAGGTGGAGAATTATTATTAATTTGTTCTAGTGCATTTTTATGTATTTTTTTTAAAATTTGATGAGGAGTTTTATTTGGGGTTAGTAATAAAGTTGTTTTACCTGTTAATAATCCTATGTGAAAATGATATATTATATGAATTGTATGAATTTTAGTTTTACAATTAATTATAGGTATACAACCAAGTTACTTAACAAGTATTATTGGAGTTTAAATTACTGAAAAATATATTTTATTTTTTTATTGATTGATTATTGTTTATACTGTTAAAAAATAAGTGAGTATTTACCATTTGGTAATTCAAAAACTATTAGTCGCGTTTTTTCCTATTTACTCTAGATTTGCTTTAATTGGTGGTTCAGTGGTATTGTGAATTTATGTTTCACAATACATAAGTGGTTTAATGCTAAGTATTTTATATAATTTTGCTTTTGACATAGGTGTTCCTGGTATTTTAACTCTTTGGTGAGAATCAACGCATGGTTCTTTTTCAGCTAGATTTCACTCTGAGTTTGGTAATTTGGTTTTTTTAGTGTTATTTGTTCATATATTTTTAAAAATTTATGCTAAAGCAGGACAGGCTGAAATTGACCATACTTGATTATCTGGTATTTTTATTGCATTATTAACGTATGTTGCTGGTATTACTGGTGCCATTATGCCCTGTTCTATTTTAAGTGAAGTTACCGCTACTATTGTCGGTTACTCAATGAATTCAATTATTTTAATTGCTTTTGATTTTGTTGAAACACTTTTAATTCCTGGTTTAGGTTTAACTGATGAAACAATGAGTAGAGTATTTTTTGTTCATTTTGTCGCTCCATCTGCAGTTATTGTTGTTATGTTAGATCATGTTAATAATTTACATTTAACAGAGTATACTGATGAGGATGAAATTGATGTTATATATTTGTTTAGACGAGAATATATGTTAGAATTTTTTTCTATTGAGAGTTATTTTTGATTTGAATATTTTATTTTTTTTTTAACTATTAGAATGATTGCTGATTTTTTTTGACCTTCTTATATGACTATTTCTTATACTTTATCTAATTTAGAATTTTGACCTGTATTAGAAAATATTAATTATGTTATTGCTATTCCTCATTGATATTTACGTCCATTAATGAGTTCTTTAGTAACTATTCCACATCATTATTTAGGTTTTATATATGTAATTTTATTATTTCTTGCAATTTTATTTTTTCCTTGATTTGATGATGTTACTAAATTAGTTTTTCCCTATCAGGCATCGACAAATTTTTTTATTAAGTTACCAACAGAAGTTTCTTTATATTTAAGATATTTTTTTTTATATTTAATTTTAAGTTTAATTTATATTTGTGCAGTTGTCCCAACTGGACGTTATTTTATACCATTAGGAAGTAATGAAGTAATTGTTGAGGTTTTTTGATTTTTTTTATTTTATTTTTTAATAATTTATAGAATTCCAAGTATTTTAAATAATTTATCTTTTTATTCAAACTTTATTGAATAATTTTAAATCATTTTCTGAGAGATGTTAGTTTTTGCGTTTTATTGTGCACTTGTAACCTTTATTATATATTGTATTTATGCAAAAGTAAATAATTTACCAAATAGACATGCTTTATTTTTTACAACTATATCAATTGAGTTAATATTTATCATGGAATGTATAGCAGGTAAGTTTTCTATAATTTTATATTTGGTTTTTACTGATGAATTATTTTTTATTATTGCTTTTTGTTATTTTTCTTTTTTTTTGTGACGAATATTTTTAGCTTATATTATTTCTGCTGATAAAAAAACTAGTACAATGTGATGAGAAAGATTTATTGCAACATCGTCAGATTTAACAGATGCTGCACGTTTGTATTATATTTCTTCAAAAACTAAACGTTTTAAAAAAGAGTATTCTCAGTATTGAGAGAAAAAACTTTTTGATAAAAAATTACAATTTCGATATAATTTATATATAAAGTTAGTATCGTATACTTATATAATTTCATATATAATATGTATTTTTATATTTATTTTTTTAAACTTTTTTATTTGATTTATTGATAGTTTTGCTATTTTTGTTACTATTCGTGTATTTATTTGTGATAATTTTTTTTATTTAGGGTTTATAATATTTATTTATAGATTATTTTTATCATATATTTTTCCGAATATTAATTTTAGACATTTTTTACGATTTTATTCTGTTACTCGTATTCATAACGGAGAAATTGTTGATTCATACCTTATTTCAAATACTTATGTTTTTTATAAAATTTTAGCAGGTAAACGTCATGTGATTGATAGAGATATTATTTCTTATTCTTGTAGAGTTTTAGGAATGAAAAGATTTATGCGAAGGTATTATGGTAAAGATGGACCAAAATATTTTATAAATTTTAAAAAAAAATGTGTTTTTATTAGGTATTATATGCCTGTTAATTGAATCTCCTGTAGAAGTTATACAGCTGGGGCATTAGTTGATACTCCATATTATAGATTTCGTCATTGTATTTATAAATATAAACATTTAATTTTTACCGGATCATTAAAAGCATATTTATTAAATAGGAAGGATGAGGTAGATGATTCATGTAGTGTTGAATTAAGTAAATATTACGAAAAAGATTTAAAAATGAATTTAAAATATTAAATATTTTTAATTTGCGACCTATAAGTTATATTAAAACCGTTAATGAATTGATTAATGATATATTTTTACATTTTTATTATAAAAATATAGTACAGTGAGTTTTAATTCATGAAGAAGTTTTAGGGTTATCTGAGGAAGAATGAAATAAATATATGGAATTTAATTTATTACAGTTTAACCTTGATTTAAAATACTCAAAATCTTTTGGGCATTATTTATTAAGATCATTAAAATTTTTCGTAATTTCTGGTACGGATTGTTGAGAAAATTTTAAATTATCGTATTTATTTGTGTCTAAATCTAAAAAAGTAGTAAATTTATATTTAAAGTATATTTATTACTTTTTTAATTTTTTTTTTTTATATAATTTTAAAAAAAAATTAATTTCTTTTTATCAGTTTAGAAGTTTTTATGATTACTTTTTTATGCGCGGTTTTATGTCTAATTATTTGAAATTTCGTGGTGCTAAATTATTATTTAGTGGTAAATTTTATCAGTTAATAAATAATAATATGAAAATTAATTTTAAAAATTTTATGAGAGAATATTACCCTATTCTTAGTTTGTTTATAATAACTGATTTATGTTTTTTATTTCGTCCACGAAATTTATTTTTAATATTGAATTTTTATGGAAAAGTTTTTCTTTTTCATACCGCCGGTATTGACAATGGCCATGAAGGTAGAAAAAAACAACCTATACAAGTACGATGTTTGTCGAATATTTTATGACATTTATTATTTCGAGAAAGGTGTACTAAAATAAATATTAGATATTTAAATTTTAAAAGTAAAGCAATTTTTTTTTTAACAATGTTAACTCATTTGAAATATGTTAAACGTTTTAAAAATAAAGCTGTAAAATTTATAAAATTTATTTTTGAATTGAAACAATCATTTGGTTTTACTAGAGGTAAAAAATTGGCAATACGTAAGAGATTCGTTGTTAGAAAACGATCATTAAGTCATTTTTCATTTGAAAATTATGAAAAAGACTTAAAAAAAAAAAAAATGATTTTTAAAAAAATTAGACCTATTTGTGCAAGTCTTCGAAATAAAATAGTTGTTTATAGACCTAGGAGTAAAAAATTTACAAAATTATTAAATTATGTAAATAGATCACAAGGCAGAGATTTACATGGGCATATTGTTTCTTATCATAAAGGAGGCGGTAATTTATTTCAATATCGTTTAACAGATTATTATTATAATACCTTTAAGATGCCGGGGGTTTTTTTGGGGTATGATTATGATAATTATCGAACTGGTTGATTAGGTTTAATTAAATATATAAATGGTTGTTATGGTTATATTTTAGCAGCAAGTAATATGGTTATAGGTTCTACATTACATTTTAATAATAAATTAAGTCAAAATTTAAATTTTGGTTCTAGGGTTTTAATATCTAAAATACCTAGAAATAGTTGAATTTATAATTTATCAAAAGATGATAATGGAAGAGGTATATATGCAAGAGCTGCAGGTGCAGGGTGTTTAGTTTTAGCTAGACAAATTAAACCAAAGCATGTATCAGTTAGACTTCCTTCTAGAAAAATTATACAAATACCAGAGGATACTTTTGTTAATTTAGGTAAAGTTTCAAATGAAAATCATTTTATGGAACATTTTAGTAAGGCTGGAGTTGGTAAAATTTTTAATTATAGACCTCATGTTAGAGGAGAAGCTATGAATGCTGTAGATCATCATCATGGAGGTAAAACTAAAGGTGGAAAAAAGCCAAAAACTCCCTGAGGGAGAATTGTTGTTAAATAATGAAGTTTTCAGCGCAGATTTGAAGTGTTATTTTATCATTATATAGATTTAAGAGTATTACTAGAGTTAAAGTATACTCATTACGTTTTGAACGAAATTCAAATATACCTAAAATTTTTTTAAAATTTAAACGATTTCGTTTACATAACGGTAAAAAAATTAGATTTATTAAATTAAATAAATATAAAATAGGTTTACGATTTGGTTATTATTTATTAACTAGATCTTTAACTAAATTAAAAAAAAAGAAGAAGAAACGATAAAATATGGGTCAAAAAGGAAAATTTTTATCACAACGAGCAGGTTATGCTAATTTATGAACAGATTTATGGTATACATATAGAAATTACCATTCTATTTATTTTCAAAATTTTATAGTTAGAGAAATTATTTTATTTTTAATGACTGTTGGTTTAACAACAACTAATCTATTTTTGACTTCGACAAAAAAAACATCTAATTTAGTAGATAGAGCAGTTTGTTTAGGAGCAAATATATATTTAGCAAAGTTTAAAACTGATTTTAATTCTGTTTTTTGAGGAAAGGAGTTTGTAAGACATTTACGTGGTATATTTTTAACTAAATTACATGTAGTAAAGTTGTTTAATCATATAATCATTAGTGGTGGTGGTTATAAGTGAAAGCGAAAACGAACTAGATCGCGACGTTTATTTAAGGCAGAGGAAAGAATTTGTTTATTTTATTCATCTGTTTTATTATTAGAAGATTGTAACATTAATAATTATGAGTTGAATATTTAATAATTAATTTGCTTCTAGATTACATTAATTATTTTTTTACTGATTATATTTTTAATTATATGAGTCTTTCTTATTTGTATTTTATATTTATTTATTATTTACATATTATTTTATCAATTTGAGCTCGTGCAGCTGGTCCTCGTTCTAGATTGGATCAAATAAATAAAATTACATGAAGACAACTTTTATTAAAATTAATATGTTGATGTATTGTTATTTTGTTTTTATTATTCATTATTTTTTAATTTAATAATTTGCGAAGAGATTTTATTGGTAGTCTATTTTTAATATTAAATAACGCTGTTATGAAGTTTTCAATTATTGATAATAGAAGTTCAAAACTTTTTTTTTTATATACATCATTAGAATGATTTTTACCTAGTATAATTTTATTTAGATTTAATTCATTTTTTTATAATACATTTTTTATAGAATTATTTGGTGTAGATAATTTTATTCAAGGTAAAAAAAAGAACTTTATTACATATATATATATATTTTATATGTATTTCTATAATATAAAATTTTTTTTTAGTTTTTCTACATATTATTTTCAGAAAATTCCATCTATTTCAGTATTTTTTCAGAACGCACAATGACCTGAACGAGAAACATCTGAGATGATGGGGGCGTTTTTTTACAATAAATTGGACAACAGAAAATTATTACTTGATTATTCTTTTATAGGATTTCCTTTATTAAAAATATACCCTTCAGCCGGATTTGTAGAGTTAATATATTCATTTTTAACATCTTGAATTATAACTATCCCACTTCAATTTTCAAATTATATTATTATAGATAGTTATTTTAATATATAACTGATAGTTTTTAATTTGCTTCTAGACTGGATAAGGATTAGATTTAAGTCATTAATAAATTGAGCAAGGGGAGGATCATTATGACCTTTAACATTTGGATTAGCATGTTGTGCTATTGAGATGATGCATGTTGCTGTAAGTAGGTATGATATGGATAAATTAGGTATGATTTTTCGAGCGAGTCCGCGTCAGGCTGATGTAATGTTAGTAGCAGGTACTGTAACTAATAAAATGACTCCTGTATTAAGAAGATTATATGAGCAAATGCCTACTACAAAATGGGTCATTTCAATGGGTAGTTGTGCAAATGGAGGAGGTTATTATCATTTTTCTTATTCTGTTTTAAGAGGTTGTGATCGTATTATTCCAGTTGATTTATTTATACCCGGATGCCCTCCATCTGCAGAGTCTTTAATGTTTGGTTTAATTTGATTACAAAAAAATATTATTAAAAATTAATTTGCTTAAAGAATATACTGTAAATAAACAATGAAAATTTTTTTTATATTATATTAAAAATACTTATATATATATAAATAATGTTAATGATAATTTGTTGTTATCCTATAATGGTGTTGAGTTTATTCAAAATAATTTAGTTGTATTTAATAGAGGATTTAAAATTGAATATGTTTACAAAAAATTAAGTACTTTTTACTATTATAAAACTATTCCAGAATTTTTTTTACCTAGACATATACAATTATTTATATTTCGGTCATTATATTTAAAACAACTTTTTTTTTTAAGTTATTTATTTTTATTAAGACATGTAACGTATAGACTTGCTATGAAGAAGTTAGTATTACGTTATTTTTATATAAGAAAATTAAAATATTATTTTTCTACTTCTTCCGACAATAATTTTAAATATTTAATTTCTTCAGAAAAATTGGAAAATTTTGAGATAAAACAACAAGTAAAATTTAATGTTATCGATTTTTTATATTTTGATTTTTTATTACTGTAAAAAATAGAGTTATCTAAAGATTTATATATTAAAGTTAATTATTTTAATGGATTTATAAAAGATCGATTATTGCAGTCGATAACTGTAAAAAATTCAGAAAGATTTTTTTTTAAAAAACAAATTAAATTTAAAAAACTTCTAAAACTTAAAGAGTTAAAAATGTCCCAACGAAGTTATAGAAAGTATTTAAAAAGAAAAAATAAATTACAGAAGGGAACTAAAAAACTTATGAATTGTTATTGCAGATTAGTTCAATATTATTATAAAATTTGAGCTTTTAAATATTATTCTACCATTAATTTGCATAAATATATGAAAAAAAAAAATTTTATTATACCTCAGACAGCAAGACAAATATTAAGTAGAAATTTTTATTCTTATCAGTTTTTTTTATTTGCACAATCAGAAAATTATAAGTTTAAATTTAATAATAAATTGTATTTAAAAACATTTTTAAATAAACTACAAAAAAATTTAATAAAATTTTCACCTATTTATAGTTATTTTAAACTATTTAAACGTTTTGCATTTAATCAAAAATTTTTATTGTTTTATTATTTTGAATCTCATAAAAATTCTGTTAGATACTTTATGAAATCACGTCCATTTAAACGTGCTATTAATCTTATTACAACAAATAATGAGTTAAAAACATTAAAATTATTAAAATTTTATCAACGAAAGGTTAAAGCCAAAAGAACTTTTAAGAGAAGATAATAGATAATGGGTGTTCAAAAATCAAAAGCAAGTTCTGTTCATAAATATACTCGTTTATTTATTAGAGTAAAAAAAAAACAACAAAAACTTATTATTAATAAAAGTTTTAAATCATTTAAATTTATTACAAAATTTGCTCATTTAGTTAATTTGCTTCTAGAATATTTACTATGGTGTAAAACTGCCTCTCTTTATGGATTTTTTTTTCAATTATGTATTGCATATAATTTAATTCAATTATTTAAACAAATTAATTTTTTTTTTACATTAGCTTATTTTTTAAATTTAGTTGTTTTTGTTGGACTTGGTATGATTCTTCACGATTTAGATTTAGGGGCAATTATATTATGGGTTATATATGGAGGAGTAATTATTATTTTTTTTTTATTTGCTACTATGTGATCAGAAACTGAAAAGTCAAATATTTTTTTTTATGATTATCGATTAATGTATTTTTTGTTTTATATTGTTGTAAGTTATTATTTTATTAGTATTGTTAGTGATTTTGATGATTTTTTTAGAGTTACACAAGTTAAGTTTCAAGATATATATAATATTGCTCGATGTGATTCTATCGAAGAATTAGAACAACTTGGTGGTAGTTTTTTTTTTTTTCCTTATTTTTTTTTTTTTTTTTTTCTTTTTGGTTTGTTGTTTTTTTTTTTTATTTTTTTTATTTTATTTTTTTATATGTACTATTGCGTTAGTGGTATCTTGTTTTAGTATTGTTACTATTATTTTAACATTAAAAAAAATAAAAGTATGTTCATTTGTTTCATATTTAACTTATTGTAACTTTTTTTTTATTAATTTTAATGCAATTTTATTAAAAAATCAACAATTTTATAATCAAGAACAAGAAAATACTTATTTAAAAAATTCTATTATTAAAATACATAAAATTTCTATTAAATTTCATAGAAATAAAACACATTATAGGCGAATTTAGTTTAATGGTAAAATTTTAGGTTGTGGCCCTAAAGAGTAAAGGTTCGATTCCTTTAATTCGCCCTTAAATTATGAATATTACATTTCATGTTTTTATGCAATTGGAGCCAGTATGATTATTATTTTTTTTTATAATGTATTATTTTTTTACTATATCTTATAATTTTAGATATTTATCAGATAAATTTTTTATTTTTTCTAAGCCTGTTATAAATGTTATAAAAGAAAAAAAGGTGAGAAGATCTGATTTAAAGTTTCATGCTAGTGAATATCTTATTATAAATACAGTAAATCTTAGATATTTAATTTTTTTAGTTATTCTTTATTTTATATGTTTTAATTATATATTTTCTATTAAATATGTACGATTATATCAAAGTTTTCATTGTTATAATTTTTGTTGAATATATGGTAATTTTATTATTGGTTTTTTTTTTTTATATTTGATTATTTTATATTGTAGTTATTATGTAAATTATTTAAAGGGTATTGAGCATTTATTTGCAGTTTCTTTTTTATTCTTAAATATGCATTATTTTATTTTTTTAAATA
>Ga0247841_10013439_pt1 | contig 10453 bp, 10 predicted proteins | sample LaCruzMarch2015__2_FD_192410 | JGI IMG/M metagenome (GOLD analysis project Ga0247841, IMG submission 192410) | Freshwater microbial communities from meromictic Lake La Cruz, Castile-La Mancha, Spain - LaCruzMarch2015_18m | ecosystem: Environmental > Aquatic > Freshwater > Lake | place: Spain...
ACCCGTACCAAACCGCTGTTTTAATTTTTTAGCTAAATTTAAAAGCTCAATCTCACTTAAAGCTAAACCCGTAACCAACGTCATTCCTTTACCCTTACGGCCTGTAGTTTCATAGCGTAAGCGCACCAGGCCATCAGTATTAGGCACAATCGCCTTCTTCATATCCTGGCATACACAGCGATCAACCGCTTGCGCGCACCTCGGACAAATCGAACCAAGTGAAGTAGAGTACACCAATTTAGAATTTAAATCACTGTTTTCCATATCCAATCAATTAACAGATCTTGTTCATTTTTATTAAAAAACAGGCTATGCCCATTATTTATATCTTACACTTAGTATTCTTAAGCTTTTCTCCTAAGTCTTTAAACATATTTTGCACCTCTTTCATTGCTGCTTCAGAAGTCAAAACCCTTAGGCCAGCAGGAACTTTGAATTTATCTTCAGGAATAACAATATCCTGGCGAATATCTACTGCTTCTTTTACATAGCTACCAATAAGGCTATTTTTAACTTCTTCTTTTAATTCAATACCGTTCCAAAATAAAAAAGTACCAGCTGGCATTTCATATACCTTACAATCCTTATCCAAAAATTTTCTTTCCCCCACATAATAATCTACCAGCGCCGCTTCATCAAATATTTTAGACAAGACATCCCCTTTCACTTCTTCTTTAACTACCATTTTTTCTTTCGGGATAAATGAATAATATAATTTCCCATCATACATTTCTCTTTTTTCTTGCAAAGCTGTTTGGCCGGCGAAAGTTACCGAAAATGAATCCGACTTATTAATTCGATTACCGACTGCATCAATATCCACCTCACCGCTTCCAACTTGAACTCCGCTATATTTATAAGTAATAATGGCAGTTGAAAAAGGAAACTTCCGGGATTTTAAAACTGGCTTGATGATACTGCCTTCCTCAATTTTTGAAACTTCGCTTAGCCTAAATGTTAAAGTATTGCCCTGTTTTTCAATTACGATTTCATCATTTGTCTTTTTAATTAACTTACCCTTTATTACCTCTTTTGTGTTTAAATAAACATTAACTTCTGCTGTGGTATCCGCATTTTTACTTTCTGGAGTTTTTTGCTCTATTTGAAGTTGTTCTTTTGCCGACGGCTTGATCTTTTGGCCATCAATACTTTCGATTTCATCAAAAAAATAAGTTAACGGCACCCCCTGGAAATCTATTTTTATGTACTTATCTGTTTTTTCAACCAGCTTTCCTTCTACAGACTGTCCAGACTTAAAAACTATTACTTCCGCAAAAATTAGAGCTGGGAAATATAAACTAGCTATCAATAGCAAAATAATCACTATGCTCTTTATCATCTTTTGCCTCCGAATAAATATAAACTCTCCCTTAAATCACTTTATTTTAAAACCCACACTATTACAACTTTCCTATTTTCAATGAGATATTACTACTTAAACTGTCCCTTTGGGGAACGTCCCCTTTGCTAATTGACTTTGGCCAATAGCTTATTCCAAAACTCCTGGATATCACCAGCTAAATTGCTTTTTCCAACTCCGGGTTTCTTTTTATTAAGTTGTTTTTTAAATTCCCCAACGATAATCGTATCCGGAATAGAATCGATCAACTTATAAATTTTATTTTTATCAAACGACGCTATATCCGCAATCAACTGCTCCCGGGGCATCTCCTGGCTGATTCCATATTTAATTTTAAGATCCGGCGGTAATTCTTTTATTACTTCATAAACCCTGGCATATTCTCTTTTATAACTATCCGGACTTAACTTATTTATTCGCAGCATATTACTTTCTTTAAATTTATCCATATTCACTACTGCCACATACCCTTTTGCCAAATTCTTAAATGTCGAACTGATTGCTCTATCCTGCAGGCTAATCTTATCAGCGGCAAAAACACCCCTTTGAAAACCTAACAATAAAACCATTATAAATAGAATCAGTTTAAACTTATTCATTATTACCTATAGCCCTCTTATTTAATAGTTAAAAAGATCCTTGAGCAGATATTGTTTCCCAGCAGCCTTATTCAAAGCGTTAAGCAGTCGATATTGAATTTTCAAATTTAAACGCCTGCCCTTAACCGCACGGGAGACCATCTTATGCGTAATCTGCTCCGTAGAATTAATTACCAGGTCATGGGGCTTAAATCCATGCCCAGCCATGATTTTGGCAATCGGCTGCTCCCCTAAATCTCTTTCACTCTCATTATTCATATTAATAATAAATAAACTACCTACTCCACCCCATGCGGATGGCTTGGCTTAGTTTTGAGCAGGGCGTGGAGGCCAGGAGCGGGCACGGTTCCGCCGAAGGCGGAGAGCGACGCCAGCCGACCCGAGCGCAGTTGCGGCACGCTGGGCCGCAACAAGCGTCCCTGCGAAAAAATAAGACAAGCCAGACGCCTCTATATTCTATCTTGACAACGCCAGAATTTCAAGTATACTTAATAAACTTAAATAATAAATCTAAAGGAGTCCTTAAAATGCTTAGAAAATGCGTAATCTGTAAAAAAGGTGCACTGCAAGGAAAAGTATTAGCCAGAAAAGGCCAATATAAATCTAAGGGCGGTACAGGTTCAAAAATTGCCCGCTGGAGCAAACGTAAATTTTACCCAAATCTACAAAAAGTAAAAATTCTAGTTGAGGGGACAGCGCATCGGGTATTTATCTGCACCAAATGCATCAAAAAGGGTGATTTCAAAAAAGCCACCCCCAGAAAACTTAAACCGGCTATTTAAAAAATATATCTTTGGCCTCTAAAATCATCGATTCTTCTTGACGCCAACTATCTATTCTTGGGGTATACACCAAATCAAGAGAATCGGCTTGCAACAAACTCTCCCTTAAACTACTCATCCCAAAAGCAATTACCTCAAGCGTGGTCAATCCATCGGTTACCCAAAATTTCAAAGTCCCGCGATTTAGAAGTTGCACGCTACTTTTAAGTTTTAGCATCCGCGTATAAAATAAAGGTTCCGGATTCCCCATACCAAATGGCTCCAATCGCTCTAGTTCTTTAACCAACAGCTCATTTAAATCAGCTAAAAATAGCTCCGCGTCAATATCCTTACTCGGAAGCAAATCCTCTAAAGTTAGCCGATCGCTAGCCAACTTATTAATACTCTTCCTAAATTCATCAATATTATTCCGGGTAATTAAAAGACCCGCGGCATGGGCATGGCCGCCAAAACTATCCAAAAGCTCCTTAGAATCCATTAAGGCATCAAAAAGATGGAAATTTTTAATTGAACGTGCCGACCCTTTGCATAAATCTTCTTTTATCGAAATTACAATTGCCGGCCGATAAAATCTATCCGCCAACTTTGAGGCGACAATCCCTAAAACACCCTGGTGCCAATCTTCTTTAGCAATCACAATAACCTTATGATCTTTAAAATTTACTTGTTGATTGATTAACTCCTCAGCTTCTTCCAAAATTTTACTTTCAACCTTCTGGCGCTGACGATTAAATCTCTCAAGCTCTAAAGCTAAATTTTGCGCCTCTAGAATATTCTGACTCATTAAAAGTTTTAAAGACACCTCAGCGTAATCCATGCGGCCAGGCGCATTTAGCCGGGGAGCAATAATAAAACTGATATAAGTAGAATTAAATTTTTTATTTTTAATTCCCGCGTTTTCAATAATCGCCCGTAAACCTAGCCTTTTAGTTTGCCCCAAGCCAGCCAATCCCTCTTTAGCAATAATCCTATTTTCACCGGTTAAAGGCACGCTATCGGCAATAGTACCTAAAGTAACTAGATCCAGATCATCAATTAATAAAGAACCCGTTATTGCTTGAGCAAATTTATAAGCCACCCCCACTCCAGCTAATTCCCGATAAGGATAACCTGAATGCTTAACCTTAGGATTAATAATGCTGGAAGCCGCAGGCAAACCAGAATTCTGTGGCTCATGATGATCCGTAATAATAACATCAATATTTTCCTGCCGCAAAGCTTGGATCTCTTTATGATTAGCAATGCCACAATCAGCAGTCACCATAAGCTTTACCTGATTTTCCTTGGCAAATCGAACAATCTGTGGGTTTAAACCATAACCTTCATTAATCCGATGCGGAATATGATGCAAAACTTCCAACCCCATACTCATCAGCGTATTTTTAAGTAAAACGGTGCTAGTTATGCCGTCCACATCATAGTCGCCGAAAACCATTACTTTTTCTTTGTTCTCTTGTGCCTTTTTAACCAAACTGATGGCAGCAGGCATATCCGAAAACAATTGCGGACTAAATAAATCACTAATTGAATTTTTCAGAAATTTTTCAGCAGCGGTAATTGTGGTGATATTGCGGTTGATTAGAATCTGAGCCAATACCTTAGAAATGCCTAATTCTTTAGAAAACTGATTTTGTAAAGAGATATTCGGAGTAGCTAATCTAAGGATAGAATGTGATGACATATATTTAAGGATACTCCCGCCTGCGGCGGGATAAGTAAAGGACAGTATTTTATGTCCTCACTTACATCTTTTCTGGCTGGGTTATTCCTAATAGCTCTAATCCACAAGCTAAAACAATCTTTACTCCTTTAATCAAAGCGAGCCGGGCACAAGTTAAAGCTTTATCCTGATCAAGAACCCGGTGTAAATCATAAAATTTATGAAAACTCTCCGCAAGCTCTTGCAAATACACGGTAAGCATATATGGATCGCAAGTGGCTCGACAGATATTAAGCGTTGTATCAAACTCGAGTAATTTTTTAATCAGGTTTAGTTCTTCTTTTTCCTTGAGCACAGTCAGATTTAAATCATCATCAATTTGCACTACGCTACTGCGCAATATACTACTAATACGAGCGCAAGCATATTGCACATAAAATACGGGATTTTCCGCGCTTTGTTTTTTAGCAATCTCTAAATCAAAATCCAAATGGCTGGATGTCCGGCGCATAAGAAAGAAAAATCTGGCGGCATCCGCGCCGACTTCATCTAAAACCTCACGTAAAGTTATATATTGGCCGCGCCGCGTAGACATTTGTATCTCTTGTCCATTCCTAAAAATAGTCGCTAATTGTACAATCACTACGGACAAATCAATCTTATTGTGCCCAAAAGCCTCAATCGAAGCTTTAATGCGATTAATATAACCATGGTGATCCGGGCCCCAGAGATTAATCAACCAACTAAATCCACGGTTAAATTTATCTTGATGGTAGGCAATATCCGGAGCTAAATACGTCTGGCTGCCATCGCTTTTGATAATTACCCGGTCCTTATCATCACCAAACGCAGTAGATTTAAACCAAAGCGCTCCATCTTGCTCATATAAAAATCCATTTTTCTTTAATTGTTCAAATGCTTTCTGGACCTTACCACTCTTATCCAATTCCTTTTGCGAATACCAACAATCAAATTTAACCCCGAAATCAATCAGCTCTTGTTTAATTATCTTTAAGATAACTCCGGCAGCAAAATCTCCTAAATCATCATCCTTAATTTTTAAAAGATCCGCCTCTTTGGCGAGGTCTTTTATATAATCACCCTGATAATAATTTTCAGGAAACTCAATAGTTTCTCCTTTTAACTCTTTAATCCGTAAACCCACAGACTTTCCAAGAATATTAATCTGATTACCTTCATCATTAAGGTAATACTCTCGCTTAACATCAAAACCGATAAAAGATAAAACATTCGCCAAACAATCGCCCACGACAGCTTGCCGCGCATGGGCCAGGCTTAAAGCACCGGTAGGATTAGCGCTCACAAATTCAATTAAAACTTTTCGCCCCGCACCAACATTACTTCTTAACGCTTCTTTTCCCTGAGTAATAATTACCTTAAGCTTTTCATAAAAATAGTTCTCTTTGAGATAAAAATTTACAAATCCAACTCCTTCAACTTTTATCTGAGTAACTAATATGGAAATTTTAGATTTAGTTATTTCCTGCTGTAGGCATGCCACTAACTCTGCGGCAATTTTCGAAGGTGAACGTTTAAGCAATTTGCTTAATTTTAAAGCAATATTCGTACTAAAATCGCCGAAACGATTGTCGCTGGGCTGTTCCAGAGAAATTTTTTCTGAATAATTCGCCAGCCAACCTAATTGTGTTAAGCAATGCGTAACTAAAGCAATTAATTCTTCTTGAATATCTTTGGGCATTTTTAATTAAAATAGCGATTGAGGCAAATTGGGCAAGCTTAACGCTTGGGGGCAATAACTCTTACTCTTTTGGCGCCAGACCAAAGCTCCTCTAAAGAATAAAACTCTCTCACCGGTTTATAGAACGAGTGCACAATTACGGAAGCATAATCTAATGCTATCCAGCCTGATTCATCGTTCGGAGAAACCTTTGAGAGAGATTTTATCTTTAGAGTTTCTAAGTCTTCCTGAATTGCCTGAGCAATCGAGGTAGTTTGCCTTAAAGAAGTGCCGCTAGCAATCACAAAATAATCACAAAAATTAACTATCTTTGAGACATCCAGGATAACCACCTGTTGAGCTTTTATGGATTTAGCAACCCAGGCAATGCGTTGCGCTAATTGTTTAGAATTTATTTTTGACTCCTTATCTACCTAGATAACACCCGCGCAATTCAAATTAGCGCGGGGTGTCTTGTCTACTTGGACAACACCGGCGCAATTTTAAATAAGCGCCGGGTAACACTTATTTGGCTTTTCCTAAAATCTTATACATCCCAGTACCACATTCAGGGCATTTACCCTTCATGGCAGCGCGGCCGTTTTTCATAGTGACTTTCTCTTCGTTTTTCATTTCTTTCTTTCCCTTGCATTTTACGCAATATCCTGTTTCTGACATTTGTTTCCTCCTTTTTATACTACATACATGAACACTTTAAATATAATTTTAACATAGGAAAATTTTGATGTCAATAGTTCACTCTAGGCAATTTTTCTTTTCATCAAATGCTTCTCTTCTATTTCTCCGACAATCTCCTCTAATAAATCCTCTAAAGTAACTAAACCTAAAGCCAGCTTATCTTTACCCACAATAATGGCAATTTGTATTTTCTCAGCTTGAAACTTCCTGAGCATCTCACTCACCCGCATTGAACCAGTAACAAAACAAACTCCGTGAAGCAAGTCTGGCAATAGAAATAACCCTTTTTCGCTGAGAATATACAAAAGATCGCGGGCATAAACTATGCCGACAATATTATCCTTGCTCCCACTATATACCGGAAGCCGAGCATGGCCTTCCTCCACAAAAATTTTTAGCAAATCATCAGAATTAGTATCAATGTTTACCGAAATAATCTTCTCTTTATCCACCATTACATCAGTAAGCTTAGTATTTCCAAATTCAAAAATACGGTGGAGCATCTTGCGTTCTTCTTCACTTAAAACCCCGTCTTCCTGGCCAATTTCAATCATCGTTTTCAATTCTTCTACCGTAATCAAAGGCGACCTCTTAGTTGAGTCAGCCTTAAATATCTTTAAGATAAAATTACTGATCCCGATAAAAAAAATAATAAAAGGTTTTAAAATTTTAAGCACTACCTCCATCAATGGCGCAGTAAACAAAGAAACCTTTTCCGCGTGCTTAGTGGCAAGTATTTTAGGCGTCACTTCACAGAAAATAAGCAAAAATAAAGTCGTCACAAAAGTAGAAACCACTACCCCCCAACGATACCCGTAAATTTGGACAAAGATACCAGTAACAATTGATGAAACAGCGATATTCACCAGGTTATTACCGATCAGTATGGCCGCAATCACCTTATCTAATTTAGCCACTAACCGCCCGACACTTTGGGCACGCTTGATGCCCTGTTGTAACATATGGCGTAGCCTAATTCTACTTAATCCGATAATCGCAGTTTCGGATGCGGAAAAGAAAAATGAAATTACTGCTAAAATTAATAAAACTAATAGAATAATCATCTTTATCCTAAATGCAATTTACCATAAATCTGTTTTTCGTTCTTCCCGAGCGGACCAATAAGAGCAAGATTAATAATCTCATTCTGGAATATTTGACCCGCCACCACTTTAATATCCTCTAAAGAAACCTTATTTACCTCTTTAATGACCTGCTCTAACGAATATATTTTATCCAAACAAGCAACACTTTCTCCCATCCAAAGCATATACTCCATCGTATCCTCTAACGCTAAACTTAACTGCCCTAAGTAGAATTCCTTTGCCCGCTTAAACTCATCTTTAGCCACCAGGGATTTTTTGGTCTTACTCAATTCATGAAAAATTACTCCCAAACAATCTAAAACTTTATGATTATCAATCCCGGCATGCACCAGAAATACTCCCGTATCATGAAAACGTTTTAACCCGGTTCCAATCTCATAAGCTAAACCTTTCTTTTCCCGGACTTCATTAAAAAGCCGGCTGGACATATTCGCACCTAGAATTACATGCAAAATAGCCTGAGCATGCCTTAAAGGATGATCACGCTTTAAAGCGTGAAAACCTAAAGCCATGTGAGTCTGCTCAGTATCTTTATGAAAAATCTTTAGCTGCGGCTTATTCTGAGATTGATGTGCTTTAAGAAAAGTATTTATTTTAACGCTCTTAAGCGGTAAAAAAATAGCCGAGATCTTTTTCAGTAATAAATCGTCATTCAATAAACCCGCCGCGCTAATTACAATATTTTCCGGAGTATAATGATTCTGCTGGAAAGATCTTAAAGCATTCCGGTTAATATTATTTACGGTTTCCACCGTCCCGATTACCGGTGAACCCAAAGCTTGATTCGGCCAAAGCAGTTGGTCCAGCAATTCATAAACATAACTTTGCGGAAGATCCCGGTACATCTTTAATTCTTCCAAAACTACGGTTTTTTCTTTTTTGATATCCGCGGGTGCCAAACATGGATTAATCACCATGTCCGATAAAATATCTAAAGCGCTCATTAAATAGCGGTGGGGGATCTTAACTAAATAACATGTATGCTCCTCAGAAGTAAAGCCATTTAATGCGCCACCTACTCCTTCAATTGACTCTTTAATCGCCCGACATGAATATTTTTTACTACCCTTAAAAAGCAAGTGCTCCAGAAAATGCGAAATCCCTCTTTGCTCAACTTCTTCATACCGGCCGCCAATATTTATCCAGATCCCCAAAGATACAGACTGCACGTTGCTTGAACGCTTAGTAATTATTCTTAAGCCATTAGTTAACTTATGTCTTTTATACATTGCTCAAGTCTCCTACAAAGCTGCCTACTCTTTGTACTAAATTACGGTTGTCGATATTTTCTTTAATTTTATTTACAATCGCACTACCCACAATTACTCCATCAGAAATCTTGCAGACTGCTTTAACTTGACTCGCGCTAGATATACCAAATCCGACACAAACCGGTTTAGTCGTTAATTTTTTAATTTCAGACAATTTAGCTTTTAAATCTGCCGCTAGCCGCTTACGGCTGCCGGTTACCCCGGCTAAAGAAACATAATAGATAAAACCACGCGCAACTTTTATCGTCGCTTTAATCCGTGCCCGAGAACTAGTCGGGCTGATAAAACAAATATTCGCTAAGCCTTTTTGGTTAGCATATTGTCTAAATTCCCCAGCTTCTTCATAAGGCAAATCCGGGATAATTACTCCATCTACTCCGCAAGCAACAGCTTGATCCACAAAAGATTTATCCCCAAAACAAAAAACTGGATTGTAATAAGTCATTAAACATATCGGTAAGTTCGTGCGCTTGCGCAATTGCTTCACTAAATCCAAAATATTTACCAGATGAGTTCCTCGGCTTAAAGCATACCTTGAGGCTTCCTGAATCGTTGCTCCATCCGCCAGAGGATCAGAAAAAGGCACGCCCAATTCAATTATATCTGTACCATTTTTTTCCAATTCAATAACTAACTTAGCGGTCGTAGATAAATCCGGAAAACCCGCAGTAATAAAAGCGATAAAAGCTTTTTTATTTTGCTTTTTTAGCTGAATAAACTTTTTATCAATGCGATTCATGCAAGTCCTTATCTCCTCTTCCCGAGAGGCACAGAATAACTAAAGCATCTTTACCGATCAACTTTTTAGCTTTCTTCAAATAAGCAACCGCATGCGCGGATTCCATGGCCGGAATAATTCCCTCGATCAAAGATAATAATTTAAACCCTTCGTCAGCTTCCTTATCGGTAATCGCCACATAACTAGCCCGTTTTATTTGCTGATAATAAGCATGCTCCGGCCCCACCCCCGGATAATCTAGGCCAGCGGCAATAGAATGCGCATTCTTAATCTGACCGAATTTATCTTCCAAAATTTTTGACTTAGAACCATGCAAAACCCCCGGACGACCACAACCTAAACTAGCAGAATGTTTACCGGAAGCCAGCCCCAACCCAGCAGCCTCCACACCAATCATTTTTACATTTAAATCATTAAAAAATGGATGGAATAAACCGATAGCATTACTGCCGCCGCCAACACAAGCGATCAAATAATCCGGCAAGCGTTTTTCTTTCTTCAAAACTTGAGCCCTAGCCTCTTTCCCAATCACGCTTTG
>Ga0247841_10013441_pt1 | contig 10452 bp, 11 predicted proteins | sample LaCruzMarch2015__2_FD_192410 | JGI IMG/M metagenome (GOLD analysis project Ga0247841, IMG submission 192410) | Freshwater microbial communities from meromictic Lake La Cruz, Castile-La Mancha, Spain - LaCruzMarch2015_18m | ecosystem: Environmental > Aquatic > Freshwater > Lake | place: Spain...
AAAGGGAAACATGAGCAAAAAAAACTTTGAGGCGGTTGATACAAAGCTTGACAGGCTGCTTGCAGCAGAGGGCGCGCGCCTTGATGCAAAATATTATTGCCATCACCACCCGAATGCAAAGCTTGCAGCGTTTAGGAAAAAATGCGCATGCAGAAAGCCAAAGGCAGGCATGCTGCTGCAGGCGGCTCGCGAGCATGGAATTGACCTGAAACGCTCCTACATAGTCGGAGACGGGATAAACGATGTCAAGGCAGGGCGCGCTGCAGGCTGCAAAACGGTTTTTGTCGGGCATTTCAAGCCCGAGCTTTGGAAGTATTTCAAGGGTGGAAGAAAACCCGATATTATCGCAAAGAGCCTGCTTGAGGCTGCAAGGAAAATCAAGTGATAACTATGGTAAAGGTGCCGCAAATTTCAGTAATGCTTCCTTTCTACGATGATGGAACTTCAGAAGTGAGAAAGAAATTTTCAGAGGCCATAGGCAGCATACTGCACCAGACATTTGAGGATTTTGAAGTCGTGCTAGTGGTGTCTGGAAAAAAGGACTTTGCGGAAAAGCAGGCGCGCCGGTCGAAAAAAATCCGCCTGTTCTTTTTTGAGCAGGAAAATCGCGACTACAAGAAAATTCCGCTCAAGGAAAAGGTCCAAGGTATTGTGACTGCGTGGAACCTTTGCCTGCGGCATGCTCGGGGAAAGGTGGCGGCCTTTCACGCATATGATGATATTTCAGTCCCCAACAGGTTGGAAACGCAGGCTGAATTCCTCAGGCTGCATCCAGAAGTAGGAGCAGTGGGTTCGAGCATGATAATGATAGACATGGCGGGAAAGGAGATTGGCATCCGGAAAGTGCTCGAGGTAGATGGTGAGATCAGGCGGCACATGCTGCAGTTCAATCCAGTGCCCTCCCCGTCGCTTGCAGCCCGCACCTCGATAATCAGGAAGGCAGGCGGATTCAGGGCAGATGAAATACCTGAAGATTATGACCTGTATGTGAGGATGGCCGCCCTTGCGAAATTCCACAACCTGCAGCAGCCCCTTGTCAAGTACCGGGTGCATGCGGGCGGAGGCGTCTCGATATACAGGGTGCCGCTTTACTTAGGCTCGCTTCGCGTGAAAATGAGGGCCGCGAAGCTTCTCGGGCTTTCAGTAGGGCCGAAGGACATAGCAGTAAATATGTTGCAGTTCATTTCACTGTTCTTCCCAAATAGTATAAGAAGAACTGTGCTGGAAAAAGTGCGGGGAAAAATCGTGATTGGAAACAGGGCATCTATATGAAATGGGGTATTATTGGAGCAGGACTTATTGGAAGCAAACGCGCGGACGCACTGTTTTCTCTCGGGGAGAAAGTCGTGTCCGTGTCCGATGTGAACCTTGCGCGCGCAGAGGAGCTTGCAAAAAAATACAATGCATCCTCGTACAGCGATTGGAAGGAAGCCACGCGAAGCAATGGGATTGAAGCCGTGGTGGTTGCCACCACGCACGACTGGCTTTCGCCCATAGCAGTGGACGCGCTTATGCATGGCAAGCACGTTTTGGTGGAAAAGCCTGCGGGCAGGAATCCGGCAGAGGTGAAAGCAGTCGTGGACGCTGCAAAAAAGAGCGGGAAAGTCGTGTGCGTCGGGTTCAACCACAGGTTCCACCCAGCAATTTTGGAGGCCCGCAAAATTTGCAAGTCCGGGAAATACGGAAAAATTCTTTACATGCGCGCAAGGTACGGCCATGGCGGGAGGATTGGCTATGAGAAGGAATGGCGCTTCAACCCGAAAATATCAGGCGGCGGGCAGCTCATTGACCAGGGCAGCCACCTTGTGGACCTGAGCAGGTTCTTTTCAGGCGAGGATGTGGAGCTATCGCACAGCATGCTGAAGAATTACTTTTGGAAGGCGCCTGCCGAGGACACCGGGCTTCTGGTGCTTGAGGGCAAAGGGGGCATGACCTCCACCCTTTTCACATCCTGCGTACAGTGGAAAAACTTGTTTTCATTTGAGATATTTCTTGAGCGCGCGCAGGTGAATGTGGAAGGTTTGGGGAGGAGCTATGGAGTGGAAACGCTCACCATTTACAAGATGAAGCCTGAGCTTGGCCCGCCTGACATAGAAGTTGTGAAGTTTGAGGGGGAAGACGGCAGCTTCAAGGCTGAGACTGCAGACTTCATAGGGAAAATAAACGGGAAGCCCTCGCTTTGCGCAACCGCGGAAGATGCGCTTGCATCAATATCCATCATCTACGCGGCCTACTTGAAAGAAAGGAAAAAGTAGAGAGGCGCGCGGGGCCTGCCAGGAAAAAAACAAGCAGCGCAAGCGCTGGCAGGGCTCACGCTTGGCAGAGGAAAAAGAAAAAAGAGCGCCTGTGATATCTCTACTGCTTCAAATTCACTGTGTCAGGATCCACCCATCCCGCTTTGTTCCCGGTGAAATTCTGAAGGCGATATATCTTTATCTCGTTGTTCTTGCTTTTGTAGACAAGGTCAAAGCCTGGAAGGTCATCAAGGTAGAATGCCTTGTATAGGTTTGATGTGTAGAATCCTGTCTTGGCATCCTCCATGCCATCCACAAGCGTGCCATTGGCGCCAAACCACACTTTTTGGTTGTTGTAGACCATTTCCGCATAGGTGACGTCGTTTTGCTCGTCAATCGGGCGGATAAGACCTTTTGAGAGCACGAGGTCGCCGTTTGCATCCTTCCTGTCAACGTAATAGGTTGCCGAGATTTTCTCGCCTGTTGCAAGAGTGGTTTCTCCGACGCAGTATGACGGTTTTGTCTGGTCGATCCCCTCCTTGCCAAGCACATAGGCATACACACCGGTCCGTTGCTGGCTCTCGGAGATTGTGCATGAGTTCGCAGTTGTCTGCCTGCGTGGGATGGCTATCCGTTCTGGAGAGTGGTCATATTCGCATGTGGATGTGCCGGGCTGCGACGCGAGCGTGGTGCTGCCTTCATGCACACACCCAAGGTAGTTAAGCGCGCCATATTTGCCTCCGAATGGGCTTCCGCCAATAAGTTCCACGTCAAAAAGAGCATAGCGGCTGTCAAAGTAGTTCATGCTGGTTATAAGGTCCTGCGTACTTCCAATTATATAATCATGCGCAACCCTTCCAATCATCCCTTGCGCTGCGTGTTCGTTTCTAAGGACTGTTTTCTTGTCTGCAAAATAATTGGTCCAGTGCCCATAGTCCCACCAGGAGGTGACACGATCAGATGCATCGAGATTTTTGTTCATCCATTCCATTGAGTCTATCCAGTAATCTGCATTTCTGTTGCAGCGGAACTTGGCAGAAGTCACCGCCTCAGAGGAACGCTGTTGTGCACCAGTGTCGTTGGCAGGCGGGAACAATTCGTCTACTTTCATCTGCGACAGCCAGCAGACGTTGACATCGAATTGATTGTTGATGCTGTCTGAAAAGTTGGCATATGCGCCAGCATCACAAAGAGTTTGAATCTGGGCGTATGGCACTCCTTTTGCGCGCAAGTCCTCGCAAAGCTTGGAAACCACCGGTGCCATGGCAACAGGGTTGTCCTGGTAGCGCGGCTCGAATGACTTGACGGTGAAAATATAGGCATAAGGCACAGGTCCTGCTGCCTGCGCATAGATTGTGAGAATGAGCAGGCAAGTAACTGCCATTGACACGTATTTTGGCCCATCGTGGATTTTTGCCTTGTGTGCAAGCCATCTAAACAACTTCTCAAGCTCTGCAAAAGCGACAGCAGCAGCCACGACAATCATCATTCCTGCGAAGATTGTGTATTTTATCTTGTTTATACCGATGTAAAGAACAGGCATTGTGACCAAAAGAATGAGAATTGGGATGGATGGAATCTCTCGCTCTTCCTTGTGGCGGTTAAAATGCCGCATCATCAGGCTGATTATCGCAATGGTAAGGAAAACAAAAAACAGCGAATCCTCTTTTGTGGATGTGGTCTGCTTCAAATCGGCAAAGGTGCTGAAGGACAAATCGAGAAGGCGGAAAAATGCATTGCCCAACAAGGTGAAAATGGCTGATAGGAAAGAAAGCGCGCCATACATGAAGTTTGAAACAATTCCAAGCCCTGATGCGTTTTCCACAATGTGGTTTTTTGGCACAACGGCAATGAACCCCGCCTCGCCTTCAAATGAATTTCCAGCGAGATTTTGTTCTGCGATGGTACGTTCAAGTGCAGTGTTGAAATCTGCTGCACCGACGTATTGAAACACCATTGTCTTCACAACGCCATTAAGAGGGGAGAGGAATGCCAACATTAACACTACAATTACGGTTGCGCCCAACAAAGTGTGGCGCTTTTTCTCGCTTAAGCCAAGACCTGAAAGATAATAGATGGCGGCAGTAAATGCCGCTCCGCCAAGAGAAAGTAGAACAGGCGTGTCCATAAAACCATTGACTATCGACCCCATGTATATGGAACGGAGAAGAGTTCCAAGGAAAAATCCAGCAAAAGCAAACAGCAGGGCTTTCAGGAAGTCCTTGTTTGTCTTTCCGCGCATGAAGTAATCAAGCGACTGCAGCACAGCCATGCCTGCCAGCGGTAGGGAAATGACTATGGTGAAGTTGGATGCCAGGACAGTGATAAAGAATGCGGATGCGGACAGTAGGTTGAATGCCTGGTTTTTTTTCACCAACGATAGGGCAAACAGACCTACAGTCATGAAAAGCATCATGTTGCCGACTGGCGCCGCCTCGTTTACGCCTGCGGACATTTTGTAAATCGTTATTGGAAGGAAAGCAAGCAGAAAGGCTGCAAAAAGACCATAGCGCCTGCCATAGAATGATGAGACGAGCAGATAGGCGCCAAAAGAAACGAATGCGGCTGAGATTGGCGGGAGCCAGCAGGAAGTTGTGAACAGAAGGTAGTTGTTGTATTCGCTGCCATTGGTGTAAAGTGAATACCATTCTGCCTCAAGATAGGCCTTGAGAGGTGTGCTACGATGGGACCAAATCACTTCTGGCCACCAGGAAGTGTCATCGTTTGCAGGTACAACGCCCTCGCGGATTATTTGCCCTGTACCGTAGATATACCAGTATGGGTCAAGCTCGGAATAGATTGGCGAGTATGTCTGTATCCTTATCCAGAAGGCAAGGATGAGCGCCAGAAGAAGGAGCGTGGGGACTGCGAATGCGATGGTCTTGTGAAGTAAAGCTTCGCGAGAGACAGGAGTGCCAAGGCACTCCTGGACGCGTTCATATGTGAAAAACGAGCTGTTGATTTTGGGGAGCTTTGGGGTGGAGAACTTGAATGTATCATTGCGAACGCCTATGAAAAGCCCTGCCGCGGTGATTATGAAGATGTTTGCGAAAACGAGGAAAAGGGAGAATTTTATCCCGACAAGGGACTCTACGAACAGGAATGTCGGGACTGCGAACAGCCCGATAAAGAAAGAGAGAAGGACCTTTTCCATTGTCCCAAAGTCCGTCTTCGGAAGCGCAGCTTCCGGAGAGCTGGTCGCCGTCTTGCCGTTAGGCAAGACCTGAGTTGCCGAAGGCAACTCGGAAGGCGAGCGGATCTTTTTCATAAGCGGCCAACCAATGGCAATACCGGGAATTATTGCTGACAGGAACACCACTAGTGAAAAGTATAGAGCGTCGAATGTGAATGCTACCATGAAAAATACCCCCGACATGCGGCCTCCCAGCCGCTGACGTCATTATACCCCATTCGCTTATAAAAATGCGCCTCGGGAATGTGCGTCATGACAGACGTGCACATAATTGGCGGAGGCCCCGCCGGCCTGTTTGCAGGCATTGCGGCATTACGTTCGGGCAGGAGCGCGCTTGTAAGCGAGGAGCATGCACGCGTGGGAGAGCCCGAGGCTTGTTCTGGTTTAATTTCTAAATCTGGTTTGGAGGCGTTGCGCGCGCTTGCGGGCGTAGACTACTCGCGCGCGAAAATAAACACCATAAGCTCAGCAAAAATAGTGTGCGGAAAGGAAGAATTCATTGTTTCACCGAAGGAAGAAACAGCAGTTCTTATTTCCCGCAAAGAGTTTGATTCGCTTGCTGCCGAAAAGTTTGTGCAAGAGGGGGGCAAACTTGAGCTTGGAAAGAAAGTCACGCGCGAGTTCGAGGCAGATTGTGTGATTGGTACGGATGGCCCGGCTTCACTGGTGGCAGAGCGGTTCGGATTCCCGAAAATCAAGTCATATGTTGCAAGCATGCAGGGCGATTTTGCCTACAAGTGCGATGATGCGCACTGCGCCACGCTTTATATTTCCTCGCGAGATTTCCCGGGCTTTTTCGGCTGGGTGATACCGAAAAATGAAAACGAGGCGAAAATCGGGCTGGGCGTAACTCTCCCCCGCCATCCGCTTGCCCATTACAGGCGCTTCCTTGACAAGCTCGGTGTGAAAGGAAAACCGAGCCATGAATTTGCCGCCGTGATACCGACATCGGTGCGCGCGAAAACCGCGATGAGGCAGGGAAAGCGAAGCGTGCTTTTGGCAGGGGATGCTGCAGGGCAAGTGAAAGCCACTACGGGCGGAGGCGTGTTCTTCGGGGCAAGCTGCGGCATGCTGGCTGGAAAAAACATAGGGGAGCCTGAAAAGTACGAGCGCGCCTGGCGTGCGCAGTATGGGCTGGACCTCGCGCTCCACAGGAAGCTTAGGACTGCGCTGGATTTCACAGGCGGGGAGCCGCCAGCCGCGCTGGTGTCTGCTGCAAAGGCGCTTTTCTTTGACGAGCTTTTGTCCGAAAGGGGCAAGATGGACAGGTGGAGCGGGATGCTCCGCCCGTCAACATTATCAGCTTACGCGGGCATATTGAAGGACAAATTTCCAGAGAAATTTGTCCGCATATGGAAATCCGATGTGCATTTTGTGTCGAAACACAAAATGCATCAGACATCGAGCGACGCATCGCTCGATGCCGATAGGGTTTACATATCCAAAAACAAGGCAACGAAAAAGCGGGAATGATGCGCGGAGCTGCAGATATTTGGGGTTTGGAAGATTAGGGAACATTGAACTTGGTTTTTCGAGCCAATGCAAACATCCTTGCCCTATTTTTTGCGTTTTTGATGCTACTCAGGCTAGCCAAAAACTCGCCAGTCTGCCTTGCATTGAGGTAGATTATGGTCTTGATTTCCCTTGCCATCCAAACCAACTTCAATCAATATGGCCTTGCTGCCGCCTATCAGGGCCTTGCGCGCTTCGACGGATCCAATTTTTTCGCAAAGGGGCTTGATGCCTTGATGGAATGCATGCCCTTGAAGTCCTTCACATTCTCAGTGATTATCTCGTAAATGCCATTTTCCTCAGCAGTCGCTGCAAGCAGGGCGTCGAAGAAGTGGGTGCCTCCGCCGGAGCAGATTGAGAGGGCGGCATCCATGGTTGCCGCCCCGTAGGATATGACATTGAACACCGAGGCTATCTCAGAAACGTGCTTTCTGGCTTCGCCGTATGAAACCGGTGTTTTGGATTTTTCGGAAAGCACGCGCGAAAATTCGGCAAGGTTTTGCACGCTGACGGCGGCATTGCCTTCTTCCAGGAGGAGCCGTATCGCCTCCTTTGCCGCCACGTGCTTTTCCATGTCGCTTTTCTCATATGCATAGACCAATATGCATGTGTCAACAAGCACGCTAGTCATAAAGCTCGCCCCGTTCGGAATATATCTTCCTGCCGCGCAAGCCCAAATCAACGCCTTTTTCCATTGAAGACAGCAGGCGTGCCACTGCCTTTTCCCTGCCCTCGTTTTGTTTAAGCGCGATGAGCGCAGCTGTCACTGTTTTGCTTATCGCGCCTTTCTTGGCCCCGAAGCGCTCAAGGGCGAACCTGCGCAGGAAGCCTTCATTTGCGTCGTCAAGTGAGATGAAGATGTTACCCATGGAACCACGATAATATTTATATATGGAAAACCATATAAACATATTCATTCTAAATATGGAAGAGGCAATTGCATGATAAAGGCTGATTTGCATACCCACACTATTTTCTCAAAGGATTCGCTGTCGCAAGTGGAAGACGTGCTTGCCGCAGCAGTGAAGCGAGGCATGGGCGCAATCGCAATCACAGACCATGATGAAATTAAAGGCGCGGTCGAAGCGCAGAAGATTGCCAGTGCAAGGAAGCTTCCACTTCAGGTGATTGCGGGCGAGGAAGTGAGCACGGACAAGGGAGACTTGCTTGTTTATTTCGTGAAAAAAAGGATAGCGCCGGGGAAGCTTTCAGATGTGCTTGCAGAAGTGAAAAAGCAGGGGGCAGTGTGCTCTGCTGCGCATCCTTATGATTTTGCAAGGCATGGGATTGATTTGCAGATGCTTCCTGCAGAAGTTTTGGGGAAAATTGATGCCTTGGAAGTATTCAATGCGCGCGTGCAGATTGCATCGCAGAATGCGCGCGCCATGGGATTTGCGCTTAAGAACAAGAAAGCGCTCCTGGCAGGAAGCGATGCGCACCATCCGTCGGAAGTCGGCGCTGCGCACGTCGAGTTTCATGGCGTGGATAAACTGGATGCAGATGCTCTCTTGCACGCGCACAGGAAAATCGGGGGGAAAGGCTCCTCGCCTTTTGTGCGCTTTTACTCAAGATACGCTGTCTTTAGGAAAAAGCTGGCGCCGCGGCTGCCACTGAATAACAGATAGACGGGACCTTTTGCGCGAATGGAAAAAGCATTATTAACCAAGCCTGCGCTTATTCTGCCATGGAACGGAAGAGCATTTTAGACAGCATAGAAACAACGCTTCGGAAGGAAGGGATACGGAAAGCCTACCTGTTCGGCAGCTTTGCAAGGGGGGAGAAAAAATACCGCGACATAGACATAGCGATAGAAGCGCCAAAAGGCGGTTTTTCCCTCCTCGACCTTATTGGGATTGAACAGGCGCTTGAGGCGAAATTGCACAAGAAGATAGACCTTATGACTCTTCGCTCAATTTCCCCGCATTTCCTGCCTTACATAAAAAAGGATTTGGTGCTTTTGTATGAAAGCTGATGGGCCCTATGTTTTGCACATCCTGGATGCGATTGCAAAGATACGCGAATTCTGCAAAGGGATGAGCAGGGCTGGCTTTGCCAAAGACGAGCGCACCAGGGAAGCCGTTGTAAGGAAACTCGAGATAATCGGAGAAGCGGCAAAGCATCTTTCGCCTGAATTCAAGAATAACCGGAAGGAGGTCCCATGGAGCCGCATTGCCGGCATGCGCGACAAGCTCATCCACGGATACGCCGGTGTTGATTTTGACATCGTTTGGAATGTTATTGAGAAGGAACTGCCAATGCTTGAAAGCGCGCTTAAGGAAAAAGAAATCTGAGTGTGGGGGGAAATTTTGCCAAAGTCCGCAAAGCCTATGCACATTGCAATCATACCAGACGGCAACCGCAGGTGGGCGAAGAAGAACAGGAAAACCATTCCTTATGCCTACAACAAGGGCATCGAGCATATTGGCGATGTCCTGAAATGGTGCCGTAAGCACAGGATAAGGAAGCTTACCATGTGGGGCTTTTCCACTGAAAACTTCCTGAGAGACCGGGACGAGGTGAAAAACCTGTTCGGGCTTTTCAACCAGAAGCTCTCCGAGGGGCTTAAGGAAGACTACAAGAAATACGGTGTGTGCGTTCATTTCCGCGGCTCTCTCTCCTCTCTTCCGAAAGACATTGTGGAGAAGATGAAGAAGGTGGAGCGCGACACTGCGAAAAACGGGAAATACGAGCTCAACCTCATGCTTGCCTATGGCGGAAGGCAGGAGTTGTTGGATGCTGTGAATGCAGCGATTGCGCGCCATCTGCACAGGGTGGATGAAAAATCGTTCTCAAAACTGCTTTACACGGGCGGATGGGAAGACCCCGACCTTGTGATCAGGACATCGGGCGAAGTGAGGACAAGCGGATTTTTGCCCTGGCAGTCGGCGTACTCTGAGTATTACTTTTCCAAAAAGCTCTGGCCTGATTTTGGCGCGGCAGACTTCAACCGCGCGCTTAAGGAATTCGCGCGCAGGAGAAGAAAATATGGGAAGTAGGGGCTAATATGCACGAAATTGAAAATGTAGGTAAGAAGAAGCGCGTGAAGGCAGGATTGGAAATAGCTGACAGCGACTTTTCGCGCATGCGCGGCCTGATGTTCCGCGATGAGATCGTGCCCATATTGTTTGTGTTCGGCTACAATGGCATTTTTTCCATCCATTCCTACTTTGTGAAGAAGGAGTTTGACGCAGTCTACCTTTCTGCTGATGGGGCGGTGAATGAGATTTTTCGCAAGATTCCTCCTAACACCGCCCTTGTTTCCCCGAAAAAGAAATCCTCTTTCCTTCTTGAGTTGCCTGTGAAGATGACAGATGAGCTTTGCATTGAAGAAGGAGATGTGCTGCGCTGGAAACGATTGGGTGATGGGTGAGCATATGGAAAGCCTTGGCTGGAAGCTTGGTGATTGGAGAGCGGACTATAAGACCGGGCTCCGAAAGCTTTCAGGCGAGGAAGAGGAACTGGTTGCGGCAGTGGCTGCGCGCATAAGGGAACGCGCGCAAAAACCTGATAACA
>Ga0247841_10013442_pt1 | contig 10451 bp, 12 predicted proteins | sample LaCruzMarch2015__2_FD_192410 | JGI IMG/M metagenome (GOLD analysis project Ga0247841, IMG submission 192410) | Freshwater microbial communities from meromictic Lake La Cruz, Castile-La Mancha, Spain - LaCruzMarch2015_18m | ecosystem: Environmental > Aquatic > Freshwater > Lake | place: Spain...
TTAAACAAGGCATCCGGAAATGCTGTCGGACTGCCTGAGGGTTCCCAGGGAAATTCTGAAGTCGGGCATTTGCATATTGGAGCAGGAAGAATAGTATGGCAGATGTATGAGAAAATAAACAGAACTGTTAAAGACAAGTCATTTTTCAAAAACGAAAAATTAATCGAGGCAATGGATTTTGCTAAAAAAAACAATTCAAGCCTTCATTTAATTGGCTTGTGCTCTGATGAAGGCGTTCATGCCCATACAAATCATTTGATTGCTTTGCTGGAAATGGCAAAAAAAATAGGAGTAAAGAATATTTTCATTCATTTCTTTGCTGACGGAAGGGATGTTCCTGAGAAATCAGCAGAAAAGTATATTGATATTATCGAAAAAACAAAGATCGGCAAGATTGCTTCAATAGTCGGAAGATACTACTCAATGGACAGAGATAATAACTGGAACAGAACAAAAGAAGCTTATGATTTGCTAACCTTGGGAAAAGGTTTCAAGGCAAAGAATGCTAATGAAGCAATTGATGCGGCTTACAAACGAGGAGACAAAACAGATTATTATATACAGCCGGCTGTTATTGTTGGCAGAAACAATCAGCCATTGGCAACAATAAAAGACAATGATGCTGTTATATTCTTCAATTTCAGGACAGACAGGCCAAGGCAATTAACACATGCATTTTTAGACAGGAAATTTGACAAGTTTAAAAGAGAAAAAGTTCCGAAAGTAAAATTCATAACATTTACAGCTTATGACAAATCTTTTTTAAAGATTGCTGCTTTCTTTGAGGATAAAATCTCTAATAATCTCGGACAGGTTATCGCAAAGAATAATTTAAAGCAGCTGAGAATGGCTGAAACAGAAAAATATGGGCACGTTACCTATTTCTTTAATTCGCAGATAGAAAAGCCAAACAAGGGAGAAGAAAGAATAATGATTCCCAGCCCAAAGGTTCCATCATATGACCAAAAACCGGAGATGTCTGCCTATGAAATTGCAGATGAAGCAGTAAAGAAGATAAAAACAGAAAAGTTTGATTTCATTGTTATTAATTTTGCAAACTGCGATTTGGTCGGGCATTCTGCTGTTAATGAGGCAATAATAAAAGCAGTTCAGACTGTTGATGAATGCTCCAAAAAAATAATTGATGCTGGTTTGGATAACGATTACACAGTCATATTAACAGCAGACCACGGAAGCGCTGAAGACAAGCTGTATCCAGACGGAAAAGCAAAACCCGCCCATTCGACAAATCCGGTTAATTTCATTTTGATTTCCAACGAGGAAAAACTGAAGAGAGTAAAATTAAGAAAAGGAGAACAAAGTGATGTTGCTCCTACAATTCTGGATATTATGAAAATTAATAAGCCGAAAGAGATGACTGGAAAAAGCCTGATTGAATAGATTTATAAACTATTTTTAATTTTTTTAAAGTATGAAACTTTCTGAGATAAAAAACAAGCTGAATCCTGAACTGTATGAAATAATATCGAAAGAATTCTCAGAATTAAGGCCTTCTCAGGAAAAAGCAATAAAAGCAGGCTTGCTGGAAGGCAAAAATCTGCTTGTTTGCAGTCCTACTGCATCAGGAAAAACTCTTATTGCTGAAATCGCCGCCATGCAGAATATAATGAACGGAAAAGGAAAGGCAATCTATATTGTTCCTTTGAAAGCTCTTGCAACTGAAAAGTTCAAGGATTTCAAGAAGAAATACCCTAAAATAAAAACAACTTTGTCTATTGGAGATTTTGACAGCGATGATTCTTATCTGCAGAATTATGATTTGATTATTTCAACATCTGAAAAAATGGATTCTTTAATCCGGCACAAAGCACCCTGGTTCAAATATGTCCATACAATTATAGTGGATGAAGTTCATCTGTTGAATGATGTGGGAAGAGGGCCTACTTTAGAAATTTTGCTGACAATCCTGAGAAGGTTATTGAGGAAATCCCAGATAATTGCATTGTCTGCAACCATCGGAAACCCCAAAGAACTGGCTAAATGGTTAAATGCAAATCTTGTTTCTGACAATTGGCGTCCTGTAAAGCTAAAAAAAGGCGTTTATCTTGACGGAGAGATAGAATTTCCTGAATAATACATTTTTTCTTCTTATATTCTTAATATATTTTGTTACTCAATAGTGAGTAAATTAAGGAAAGCTTTATATATAAGATATAATTAGTCCTCATAAATTATCACCCCTATTCAATAGTAACTTATATTATCTAAATATGTCATAGTTTTTTATGAATATAGGTGTGATTAACGGAGGATAAAAAATGAAAAAAATAAGTTTATTTGGAAAACAGATTAGTGTCTTGCTTGTTTTAGGAGTAATTATGGCACTATCAGCAACAGCAGCAGTTGTGACTTATCTGAGCAATACCAAGACAATGACCTTAAGTATTGAAAGTCCAATGGTAATGAGATTCGATGAAGGGTTTTATGAAGATGCTATCGATAAGGATTTAGGTTTGATACAAGGTGGAGAAACTGTATCATTCACAATATGGAGTAAAAACAATGCAGATGTAGCAATTTCTACATACCCAATAACAACCATAATCTCTACCCAAGATTGGACTGGTAATGAATTTTCCAGCGTGATTTTTAAAAATGCAGCATATACAAGTGGAATTGAAATTCTATCTATGTTGTATTATGTAAAAGATGATGGTTCATTAGGAAAATTCGAAGATGGAATTACAGGAGTAGCTGATATGACATCTTTAAAGTTATTCTTTGATAACAATGGAGATGGAGTAGCTCAGAAATATACACACCCAGCAGGAGTAGAAGATTGGAATACACTTGAAATTACAACAAACCCTGCAATCGCATCAGACAACTACCAAATTAGATTGTGTCATTTGAATAATTTGACTGGAGCATGTGTATAATAAGATGAAACCAATTTTTTATTTTTTTATTTTTTTATTATCTAGTTTAGTGGTAACTGCAGCATACGGCGGGGAAAACACCACAATTCATATTGACAAATGCAGAATATTGAATGTGACTGTTAACGGCTCATTGAAAATTGACAATGATGAATTCTCATTTTATAACTGCAATAAAATTAATCAAACCTTCTGGACATGCAATTGCACAGATAATTATGATTTGATTATGAATATTGGATTAACAACAGTAAACAATTATACATTGACTTTGGATTATAGTTATGAGCAAATAGAAGAATCTGGCGGAGGAGGAAGCGGTGGAGGAGGAAGAATCTCATGCACTAACAGTTGGACATGCTCTGAATGGTCTTCATGCACTGATGGAAAACAGGTGAGAAGCTGTATTGACTCAAACAACTGCGCTTTAAAGAGAAACCAGCCTGCAGAGGAACAATCATGCGAAGTAACTAAAGAAACAATACAGGAAATAGCTGAGCAGAAAACAGAGAATGTAAATGTTGAGCAGAAAACCGAGACACAAAGCAATGCAGGAAGGGGGATCACAGGTAGGGTTATAGATACAATAAATCAAACAGCAAGAAAACCTGTATTTATTGTTCCATTAATTATTGTAATTATAATTTGTATTTTGCTTATTGCAAGAAAACTAAGGAGAAGAAAGCACCAGATTATTTTATTTTTACCTATTCTCTAAATTTACATAATATTTATATACACATAAATACAACCATTCTTAAGTTTAAATATTGGGGGTGTAAATATGGAAAAAGAAAGCGCTAAAGCCATAGTCAAGGTTTTGTCTATATTGGCATATATAGGCGGAGCTTTTTATATTCTGATGGGGCTGATGATGATTTTATTCAGAAATTTTGTAGGTTCAATGATGCCAAGATATTGGATGATGGGTTATACTACAGTGCCTTATAATATTCCCACAGGAGTATTGGCATATGCATTTGGCATAGCCGGCTTAATAATAATTGCAATGGGTATTTTCAAGATATTTGTTGCATTTGGCTTATGGAACTGCAAGAAATGGTCAAGAATTGCAGAGTTAGTGCTTGCTGTTTTTGCCTTGGTAATGTTCCCTGCAGGAACAGTATACGGAGCAATAGTAATATATCTCCTGGCATTTAACAAGACCATAATTAAATTATTCAGAAACTGATTTTTTTCTTTCTTTTTTATGTTCTTTAATTGATTACTGAGAAATCAAAAACATTTATAATTAAGATTTACTTTCTCTTTTTTATGGAAGAAAAGACAAATATTGAAGACATTGTTGGAACCTATAAAAGTATCCTGGATAAAAAGGAAAAGAATCAGGAGTATTTTAAGAACAATCAGAAGATTCAGAAAAGGTATGAAATACTATATGAAGATTTGTATAAAGCAATACCTTATGAAATAAAGCCCGTATTGTATCAGATATTTGACCCGATTTCTGAGAAAGAAAATACTGTAAGATGGTATTATACGAAAAATGCAGCAATGGGAAATTCTCCTTATGAAATGATTAAAGAATGGGGAATAAAAAAAGGAAAAAAACTTATGGAAGACTTCATTCTTGGTTATAAGTTGGGAATATCTTCCTAAAAAAAGTCTTGAGAAATTCTAGAATTCCAAAGGCATGTAGCCTTTTTCTTTTAATCTGCCAAAAACTTCCTCTTTTGTCTTGAAAACATTGTAATTGCTGTTGTGAAGAATAAATGGACTCACTCTGTCTGAAGGAAATATAGTATAAATATCCTTATTTTTATGCTTTGCCTCTGCCATTTCGGTGTTTACTCCGGGAGAATCTACATTATCGGGAAAATAAACAAAAACCTTGCTTATCTTGTTTATATACCATTCAGTATCCCTTTCAACAGTCTGTGCTCCTGATTCTACGCAGTAATTCTTTGACAATTCAATTGATTTAGGATCTAAAACAATAAAATATTTTCTCAATTCTTCAACAAAAGCATCTATTTTCTTCCTTCCTGCTTTGTCCATATTAGTCATCGGATAACTGGCATACACTATTTCAGTTCCCGGGACAAACATCAATTTATAGATGTCCTCAACAGGCTGGCTCTTTGGAAAAACATAATGTTTTTTTTCATTAACCTCTGCACCGGATTCAGCCATCATTCCTGCTTTAATCTCTGCAATATATTCTGTTGTTAATACTTCTATATTTTGCCAAAAAAGAATATCTTCTTTTGAAAGCTTATTTATTCCTGACCATTGGTCTGTTTTTGATAATGTCTCTTCTAAAGTTACTTCGTTGTCAATTAAAGTTATAAATAAATCAACATCGAGAGTACTCAAATATTTTGCATCAAAAGCCTTTTTAAAGACTCTATCCCAGAAAAAAGTAACGTGTGTCTGTATAATATTATTTTCATAAGTATGATAATCACTCAATATAAAATTAAAAGCATTGCTTCTCAAGACTGCCAAGGTTTCTTCATTGGTATTTAATACATTTTTCTGATTAAGATTAAAATTTACCTTATTGGCAGTCTCAAAAATCAAATCTCCTATGCTATAAGTGTTTACTTCTTTATTTTTTTTCTCTGCATACTCTTTAACATTATTCCAGAAGCCTTTCTTGTCTATTCCTGATATGCCTGTACAGAAGATATTCATTTGCGTAGCTAAAAGAAAGGAATATTTAAAGATTATTAAACTTAAAAATGTATAATTCTATAGTTATGATGCAGAACTGAGTTTCTACTAACATATTTATAAAAAATCTGAAATAACAAAGCTTTTAAAGAGATAATTTTTCCTTCTGAGTATGAATTGGATAACTGCATTGGGATTGGTAGGAGCAGCATTAACAACATTCAGCTCTGTTCCTCAGGTAATGAAAACCATAAGGACAAAGCAGACAAAAGATTTGTCTCTTGGAATGTATGTCATGGTTGCTATCGGCGTATTAATCTGGCTGATTTATGGATTATTAATAAAAGATTTGGTAATAATACTTGCAGATTCTATTTCGTTGGTCTTTCTTTGTACAATTTTAGGGTTAAAGCTGAAATACGGATAAATAATAAATAAATAGAAAAAATAAATGAGCCTGCGAGGACTTTCAAATCCTGAGGGATTTATGGTCTCCTCCGGAATATTTGAACCCCGATAAATCGGTCCGAAGCCGATCGCACTTTCTGGTTTCTAAAATCCAGGTTATGCTACAGGCCCATAGGAATAAAAGTATCAGAAGTAATATATAAAGTTATATAAAAAAGCTTTAGTCTGTTTTATCTTTATTCCAAAGTAGTCAAATCAAAAAAATTTATATATAATTGGTTATTCTGGCGCTTTATGCCTGAGAAGAAGGAAAAATCATATACACTGAAAGAAATATGCGAGGGAGTCGCATCAGATAATAATATTGCACTAAATTTATTCTCTTCTGAGAAGATTGAGGATATGACAAACCATTATTTTAGAGAAAACATACATATTAATGATTTATTGCGAAAAATGGATGATTTATTGTCCGACCCGAAAAACACAATAAAAAATGTTGATATTGGATCAAATGAAAATGGTCTTGCTATAATATACTGCTCATTTACAGACAATAATGAAGTAATAAAAAATCCTGAAGCGCTATACATAGAGACTAAAAACAGGAGAATATTTGTGAAAAAACAATATGATTTAGAAGGCGGACTTATTTTTGTAGAAGACAAAATATTGCAAAGAGCCAAAAGCAAATTGATGGAATCTGATGAAAACTATACAAGAGAAGATGAGAGGTTTAAAACAGGAAGATCCATAATTAATTTCTGCCAGCAGGGAAATCTTATAGGATTAAAAGACTGCCTTGAAATATTAATATATGGCAGATAAATGAAAGAATTCTTAAATTTTAAAATATAAAATAAAAAAATAATAAAAAAGAAAAATAACAGACTTATTTCTTCACCAATACTATCTCTATTGTTGATACTCTTACATCTCTGCCTTCTTTATTCTTGAATTCTTCTGAATCAATTTTTATGTCTTTTAGGCTTATCTGGTCTTTCATAAATCTCTTGCTTGCTACTTCTGCTACATCAACTGCCCTGCTGATGAATTTTCCTCTTGCCTTAATAATCACTTCACCTGCATTCTGTGTTGTAAACTGCATCACTACACCAGTAACGTAGTTCATAAAAGGTTTTCCACCGATAAAGATGGAATTATTATCTCCTGTTGCCATTTTAGCACCTCCGTAATTAAAGAGCTTATCTCTTCTCTTTTGTCATCCTTGTAACATAACCAGCTATCTGATTTCTAAGTTTTTTGGATGGTATTCTTATCAATTTATTAACCACCTCTTTGTTTTCCCTGTAATCATCTTTGAATTCTGGTTTATTCTCTGAATACAATTCGTTGCTTATTCTTTTAACTCTCTTAGTTTTTATTCTTCCCATAGTCATCACCCTTAGAAAGCCAAGAAAGAGGAGATTATTTATAAATATTGTGGAGAAAACAGAGAAAAGAATAATTTAACTGACAGGCACTATTTTTACCAAATTGCTAAGGAAATATTCTTTCTCAGAAACAATAACTGAATTGTTTGTATCATTAATCCTGAAATTTTCAACAGAAGCATACTTCCTGAATACATTTCTCAGCAATTCATAATCCTCCTCTTGTAATTTTTCAGCCAATGTAACGCCTTTACCGACCGTTTTTTCATTTACTGATTTTCCCGGAATATATATAGAACCACCAACCATTGCATTGCCTATATAATTTCCTATTTTTCCGTCCAAACATACTAAAACACCCGATGCCATATACAATCCGGAATACTCTCCAAGGCCATTGACTATTACAGCAGTTCCTGCTCTTGCCTGAACAAAAGTCCTGCTCAAGGTTTTTCCAAAAACAAAATAGTTTGTTCCAGAATTTGTCAATCCTAAACCTTCATCAGCATCTCCTTTGACAATAAAAAGCCCTTTATACGAATTATCGCCAAGATAACGTCCTGCAAAACCATTAATTGTCACATTTAATCCGGAACTGTATGAACCACAGGTTCCTCCAGCATTTCCGTCAATATCAACCTTTACATTTTCTCCTTCAATGCCGGAAAGAAGATTATAAAGCCCGTCCGGATTTAATATTGATATGTTTTTTTCATTTTCATCAATAGCCTTAATTATTCTTTTATTTATTATATCCGCAAGCAACGGAGGAATTGCCGGACTAATTTCCTTGAAATTATCCCTGCAAAACAATAGAATTGACTTTGACAAAGTTACACCATACTCTGAAAATGCTGCTGAATTGATTTCTGAAATAGAATCCTCATAACTTTTTTTATAACCTTTTCCATTATTTTTGCTATTTAATTCTTTAAAGACATTCTTTATTTGATTTGTATCTATTGAAATCATTATAAATCACTTTGTATCTTTTTTATTTTATAATCAAGCCCAACATTAAAAATCTTGACTTCACCTGAATTTATTGTGTCAATATTCTTTGTTGCATTAACAGAATCCAATGCTGAAATATCTGTTGCTATTGCATAAAATGCAGGAAATTCTTCATCCTTATCATGATAGCCGTAAACTGCGGGTCTTGTCTTCAGTATATCCGAGAAAAATGCCACTTCGTTTGGCGTTGAAACAATTCCTGTATAAAAACCACTTGCACTTTCTATGAACTCCCGGCATGCGTCTTTCAGTGAATATGTTTTGTCTTTGTTTTTTATCAATCTGTTTGCAATAAAAGCAACAATTACCTCGCTATCTGTTGTGGTTGTAAAGTCATAGCCTTTTAATTTTAATTCTCTTCTAAGATTATCTGCATTTGTAATTTCGCCATTATGAACAACAGAAATATCTGCAAGATTTAATGAGCATATTGGATGCGCGTTTCTTGCTTCAACTTCTGTATTTGTAGCGATTCTTACATGAGCTATGCCATGAGTTCCGTATCTGATTTTGTTCCAGGTCAAATAACTGGATTTCGGAATTTTTTCAAATTCCAAATCATTTAATTTTTCATCGACATCAAACCACTTGTTTGCAAGATTCTTCACTATGCCGATATCTTTCACTATTGTAAGATATTTTCCGTGACTCATTATCCAGAAATTTTCATCGTATTCTGATTTTAATCTCAGCAATTCCTGCATTATAGGCTCGGACTTGTTTGAAATATCGAACTCATAGCAGGAAAGCATTGAATTAGTTGAGAATAATGAATCAAGCCTGTATGTTATTGGACTTTCATTTATATTGTTCCTAAATAAGTTAGATACTTCAAACTCAAAATCAGAATGAACAGCAACATTTACCTTGTAATTATCTTCGTTTATTTTATTTTCTTTTGGTTTATTATAAATTCCCATGCCGAAAGAATCCTGACCTCTTACTTGCTGCGAATAAGCCATTCTGACTAACAAAGAACCAATATCAAACTCTTTAATTTCTTCTTTTGTTGTATCCAGTATTATACCGCAAATACCGCACATCATATGCCTCCTTCCATTTTTATTCCAGTCATTAAATGAATATTATAATCTGTTGTGGTAATATCCTTGATTGAAGCAGAATAATCATAATAACCAGAAGCCATGAACAGCCTCAATAAATCATTGTGAAATCTTTTTATGTAATTATAGATATTTTCAGATGCCTTGTCTGTGTCAAGATTTTTTTCTTTTTCATATTCATGAGTTGCTATTCCTGCCAGGCAGCTTCCTTCGCTGCATTTATCGCAGGCAGTACATCCCATAGCAATTAAAATTCCGGTGCTTGTTCCTATCATATCTGCTCCGAGCGCCATTGCAACGTAGGCTCTTTCAGGAGAATAGATTCCTCCGGAAGCAAGAAGATTCACTTTTTCAAATTCAACAGAAGGATCATATTTCTGCAGGCTTCTGTACTGAACTTTTAAAGTATCGTCAATTGCCTTTCTTGCATTTGCTATAGAAGGTATTGTATGTTTTCCGACATAATTCAGAAAAGATATGGGTGCTGCGCCTGTCGCTCCCTCCATACCGTCTATTGCAACAATATCTGCTCCTGCTTTAACAGCAATCTTCACATCAGAATAAACATCAGCAGCCCCGTATTTTACTAGAATTGGCTTGTCATTCCAAAAAGGAAGGCTTCTTATCTGCAATATTTTAGCAGTCAGGTCTTCAGGACCGACAATATCAATGTGCCTAGACGGAGAGAAAGCATCTATATCATAAGGAATCATTCTTTGCTCTGCTATTTCTTTTGTAATTTTCTTTGCCAATAAATGACCTCCTAATCCTGTCTTTGCTCCCTGCCCTATTTTTATCTCCAATGCATCTATATTTTCAAGATATTCTTTGGAAAGTCCAAACCTTCCTGAAGCTAACTGACCAATAAGAATATATTTTCTATCATGCAATTCAAAATCAAGAGCACCTCCTTCTCCCGTATTTACTGCAATTTTTATATTTTCATCAGCCAATTTGTTGGCTGCTTTATGAATTGCCAGTTTTGCGCTTTTGCTTATTGCGCCATAGCTCATTCCAGTTATAACAAAAGGTAT
>Ga0247841_10013443_pt1 | contig 10450 bp, 11 predicted proteins | sample LaCruzMarch2015__2_FD_192410 | JGI IMG/M metagenome (GOLD analysis project Ga0247841, IMG submission 192410) | Freshwater microbial communities from meromictic Lake La Cruz, Castile-La Mancha, Spain - LaCruzMarch2015_18m | ecosystem: Environmental > Aquatic > Freshwater > Lake | place: Spain...
ATCTGCATTATTCCCGTTGCAGACGATTCGGGGTTCTTTGCATCTTTTTGAAACTTAGACTCTGCAAAAGCAATTTTATACAGGAGGTCAATCTCAACACCTGTTTTTTCAGCTGCCTCCTTAAAGTAGGCATTCATCTCCGGAGAGAGGCCAGCTTTTGCCGCCTCATACTTGGAGTCAACCGATGACCTGACAGGAACCTTCGTGGTACTTACTGTTGCCCCTATAGCTTTAAGAGCTGGCCCGTTTGCAAGAATCCACTTACGATACTCAATTTCTTTCTTCCGTGCGCCTTCTTCAACAGCAATCTTAGCCTTCTGGAATTCGTATTCTTCTTTGGTAATTTGCTGCATCCGCATTTGCTCTTCGAGAGCATCTTTACGTACAGCAAGTTCATTCTGCAAACTTTGAAGGTTAACATCAGAATCCCGTTTTGCAGCCTCGTTAACCTGCTTCGTGAGACTATTTACGTTATCGCTGAGAGCCTTTATCTCTAAGGCTTTTGCATCTTTTTCCTTTTTCCATTTTACATACTCATCGCTCGGAACATCTACTTGCTGCGGACGCGGGCCATAGCCAAATCCACCACCGGTGGTTAGTCCAAGTCCCCATCTTATCTGCCATTCTTTTTTCGTTTTATTCTTCGGCTCTCTGTCCGTTATATCCTTCATCTCAACTTGCTTTTTTGCAAGCTCAGTTTTCGCCTCAATAACTTTCGGAGATACTGTTTCTAATATGCCTCTTGCATTGTCAGCATATTGCCGCAACCCCTGTACCATCTTGTCCAATGCTCGCTGCTGTTCCATGTGCGTTTTGGTAAGCATGGTAACGAGGGTATTCTGGAGTTGCTGCTCCATACCAGCCATCTCACCAGAAAATGTAATACCAGAGGCTGCCATGATAACACGAGCTTTTGTTATGTTGGACTCAGCACTGTTGACTATATCAGGCATTTTGTCCATTAACTCTTTCAACTTCTTTTCAATAATCATCTGGCTTTTAGCCATATCCCTTTCAGCCTGTTTCGTGGCTTTGGGGTTGTCCCATATCTGTTTGTAAACTTTCTCCAGAGGAGCTTGACCGGCTACCCAATCAAGAATTACAGCAAGGTTATCGCCAGTATTATCCCACACTGACTTTGCAATACCCTTTGCCATACGGGGGTTCTGAAGCTCATATTGTTTTTCAATTACAATCTGGAGTTCTTCTTGAAGTGCTTTCAATTCCTCAGAAGCTTTTATATCCTTGAACTCACGCATTACTGCGTTGACCTGTGCCCAGTTATTCCCTAAAATGCCAAGCCTGTCAGCCGCAAGGTCTGCCGCTTCTTTAACCTTGAAATTTTCTTCGCTTGCACCACGAAGTTCTTCCTGCATTTTCTTTACTTCTTTTCTAAACTCAGCAGAAGCAGGTACAAGTTGTACTAAAGCATCCTCATGCGCAGTTACTGATTGTGTAAGAGCGTCATAAGATGCTCTTTCTTTTTCAAGTTGTTCCAATTTCTGCTGAGCACTCTTATGCCTCATCAGTAGTGCAACACCTAAAGCAACAACCAAACCCGCAAGTAACCCAACACCCAAGGCAGACATATGGGCAGCCGCACCGATTTTCTTTAGGGTATCAATTACCCCTTTTGCCCCCTCAAAAGCCTTGAACGCAATACCACCTTTACTAATGGCATCAACAAGCCCTACCCACACTTTATTGATTGAACCTATAGCAAAAGCAAAGCCACCAGCCATGAGCAGAAAAGCTCCCATACTCCCAGTGAGCGCAGTGAGCGCACCCGTTAAGAAAGGACTCTGCTCAGCCAGTCGCCTCATTCCCTCAACAGCATTTTTCATTTGTACTACGAGGGGGGTAAGGAATTTTGTCAAACCCTGCCCCATCACAATTACAAGTCCCTCAAATGCTCCTTTCAATCTGGTGATAGCTCCCACGAAATTCCCCATAATGGTTTCATTCATGGTATCCAACGTACCACCAGCCTTATCCAACGAAGCCTTGAACTTATCAATGCTGTCTACGTTCTGCGCCAGAATCATCGCGGCATTTGCGCCTGTCCTACGGAATATTGCAGCTGCCTGTTCAATACTCATACCAGCTTGATTCAGGTCTTTGAGGATTTTGACAATATCCAAACTACCCTGAGCAGTACGCGATATCTCAACACCCAACTCTTGGAGTGCTTTTCGTGCCTTCGGAGTCTGGTCAATAAGACCTACGAATAAACTACGTAAGTCAGTACCAGCAATGGTTCCCAACCTACCTGACTGTGCCAACTGCATAATCATGGCAGAGAGGGTTTCAATACCAACACCAGCAGTTTTTGCAAATGACGTGGAGTACTTCAGAGCCTCGCCAATATCAGTTACATCAGCCACACTGTCATTAGCAGCCTTGGCGAGGATATCTGTTACTTTCCCCAAATCACTGATTGCAAGACCCATACCGTTCATGGTCTGCACTGATATTTTCGTTGCTTGTGCCAAATCCATCTGACCAATGGTAGCCAACTTCACAACCGTAGGCAGTGCTGTCATGACCTCATTAGCCTTCAGACCTGCTTTTGCAAGTTCCTGCATACCAGTCACTACTTTAGTCGGCCCTAAAGGACTGATAGCGCCGAAGTCCAAAGCCAAACTGGTGAGCTTATTCATACTGGTAGCAGCATCATCAGCAACAGCCTTTACCACGGACATTCCCTGCTCAAACTTTCCGGATACCATCACTAGGCCACCGGCTATAGCAGTAAGTCCTGCGCCAACAAGCATCATCTGTCGCCCTACCTCAATCAATTTTTCTGACTGATGGTAGGACTCAGATAATGCCTTGGCTCTTGCTTGTTCTGCTTTGGTTAACTTACCTGTGGAGTCAACACTTTTCTTCTTTGCTTTATCGTGCTTATCCTCAGCATCTGTGGCTTGCTTCGTGGTATCCACGACAGTCTGCTGTGCAGCAGCCTCATCCTTTGCGGCCTTTGCATTCTCAGTTCTTGCCTTGGATAATTTGACATACTCCCCCGCACTCTTACCGGGGTTGCTTACAGCTGATATTTTGAGATTCTTCGCATCAGCCGCTATCTGCTTTAATGCTTCCTGTGCTTCTTTTGTATCCAGCTCCAGTTTCTTCTTGATGATTTTCTCATCAACCATCCGCTGGTATGCTTGGTCAATTTTCAGGGTGGTATCAATAGTGACCTTGTTTCCGGTCATCTTCTGGAGTGCAGCCTTGTACTGACGCTCTAACGCATCAAATACACCAGATACCATGAGAGTTAAATCAAATGAAGACTTACCTCCAGCCATCTTTAATGCCCCCTATATGTGCCCAGTCTTGCTTGGTCGAATACCGCCGAAAAAGGAAGTCTGTGCTTTCCCTTTTTCAGAGTTTGCCTTTGAATCTTCCCATGCTTTTTCTTGTGCGTCATTCAACCTCTGGATACGCTCGTTTCTAAGTTGCACAAAAAGCCATAGTTGCGGGAGACTATAATTCCGTACATCCGTATATCTATGGCCCTCTGTAAGCAACAAATCTACTGCAAAGGCAATGGCTTTTCCTAATCCGTAGCGCTCTGGGTCGTCGCCTCTGCGTTGATGAGCGCGTTTAGTTTTCCCATTCCGCCCATCAGTTCCATCACCTTTCCGCCCAGAGCCGACCATTTTCCCACGGTAACTTCCGCCAGATTCTGTTCAAGGATTTTTTCAATAAGAGCAGGAAGTGCAGTTGTTCCCGGCAGGGTGGTAAGGTCAGCATCCGTGCAATACGGAATAAGGGCAAAGATTTCTTTGATGCACGTCATGCCGAAGGAGGCCGCATCATACTGACCAGCCACCTCAGCATCCCTCTTCTTATTCAGAAGTGCTTCAACTTTATCTATTACCCCCACTAAATCATGCAGGGAGATAGGGTGCACCGAGATTGTGATACCCGGTGCTACCTCTACCTGTTCTTCCCCAGCAAATAAAACCTTCAGTGTAGTCTTGTCTTCTTCTTTCAATTTTAATTCCTCCTACGTTTATGCCCCCAAAAGAGCATTGTAATTAAGGAACCGCTGTTACGCAGTCGTTGTGGTCGTGGTCGTTGTGCTCGAAGTCGTTGTCACAAAGGTGACATTGAAATACGGTGAAGTTGCGTGACCTGCTTCGTCTGCAAGACCTTCGCCGTTGAACGATACTTTTGACCAGTCATCCCCGATAAGGCTGAATGCACCATTGGGGGACAGTTTGACCTTCCAGAACTCCCATCTTTCGTCGGGGCCAGTCGGGTTGTCAGATATGAACTTGATAGCGTACTCTTTGTTCAGGTCTGTGTTTGCCCGGATGACGTTCTGACCGAGGAGCGTACCTTTCAGGTACATCTTGAGATTGAGAATCGAAATCTCGTCGAGGTCAAAAGACAGTTTGTAGCCAGACTCAAGCGTAATGCTCTTGTCTTTCTTTTTCGTGCCGGAACGGGAACTGTAATGGTCGAGAACTTCTTCAGTTACTTCGACGCTCAGAGAGGGGCAGTTACCCACATCAGTGTATTCAGTCGGGGCTACCGCACCAACCCAATCACCAATGGAGATTATTCCTTTCCCAAGCTGATAAAGCAGAGTACTCGGTGAAGTCGATATAGGCATAATTACCTCCTTAAATAATTTTGGACACTTCTTCAGTGTACAACACTTCTACTTCAAAACCAACCGCAATTGCGGTGTCGCCAATCGGGGGACGGATAACTGCCCCCATACCTACTTCTTTTATCCGTGAACACTTTCCACCGAGGTTTGCTCCCCCAGCATAAAGTTTCTTCTTACATAAATCGACGAACTCTCCCAATTCCTTGGAAGCAGCGCCTTCGCTCGTGGCATTGATACACAGTTCAATTTGTACAGCCAGTAAGCGTCTATAAATCGGATAGCCCCCACGCTGTGATTCTTCCTGAACCATATCATCGCCTTCAAAAATTTGGATTGCGGGTAAGTTCTCCAGTTTCAGCGGGATGCTTGAATTCCTTGTGGTGTAGATACTCGTTTTTACCTGAGACATTCTACTCCAAAGTTCAGACATCAACGCTTCCCGTTCAATCATTATGCAACCCGTGACCTATAGGAATATGCTTTCCACATCCCTTTTCTATACAATCTTGCCGACTCAGAATACTTCCCACGAATCTTTTGATACATCGAGTTTGACTGTTTAAAAGTACCACCGCCCTCAGCTATCTTCTCCGCAGGTCTTACCGGAATTGAACTTCCAGCCAAAGCCGCATCAAAAGCTGATTTCATGTAGTCTTCGTCATTCATAATCTGACTTAGAATACCACCCGGTGCTTGCCGTGAGAATATGCCACCTTCTATTGCCACTGTCTTGGCTCCCACTTTCGTGTAGAGTCCATACTCAAGGTCATCAGAATAAGGTGTCTGATTCTCAAAAAAATACCCAAACTGCTTGTTTGAATCCCGAATCTTTTTGGGCATACTCCAATTACGTTTAAAGTAACCGGTATCTACAGGCGACCTTGCTTGGGCACTTTTCCTCAGGGCAAACATTACCTTCCAGACTGCCCCTTTAACGCTCGTAAACATAGTCTTCAACCCCAACTCCCTACGGCTCTGGTCTACCTTTACCAGTAGGGGGTTTTTGGTATCAACATGAAATTCCGAGACTACGCCCATTTACTCACCGCGTACCGTTACAAATGTGGTAATGTCAAATACTTCATCAATGGAACCTACATGCATTATTATACCTGAAGCCACTGGGTACTCAATCTGGTCTGCCAACGATACACCATCGGGGAGGTCTCCCTGCTTAAAAATGAAAACCTTATCCCCTACCTGTACCGTACCAGCTATAAGCTTGACCGACTCGATTGTGTGTGTCAGCATGACAGCCGTTACCGGATAATCCGTGTAAACTGAAACATTATGACCCTGTGCAGAGTCAAATGCCTGACTCGTATATTTCTTGTAGATTATCTCTACACCCACAAGGGAGTCTTTAAGAAGCGAACCTATCAGAGTCAAAATCGGCTGTCGTACTACGCTGACTATTCCCATATCCTACCTACGCCGTTGTGGTCGTGGTCGTTGTGCTGCTTGAACTCGTCGAGGTCGTGGAACTTGAAGAACTGGACGAACTTGACGAACTTGACGAACTTGACGAACTGGACGAACTGGACGAACTTGAAGACGTACTCGTGGTTGTCGTGGTTGTTGACGTTGTGGACGGGTACATCATCCAATAATCTTTTCGAGATTTGTAATCGGCATGGGAAGCACCGGGGCCGAGTGAGTCACCCGACATATGTTTCCCCTTTGAGCCAATCCTACCTTCTCTTCCCATCTTTGTCACCTCCTAACTACGAAGTTGTAGTCGTACTGGAACTCGAACTTGTACTGGTCGAGGTTGTGGTATAAGACGTGGTGGTGGAGTACGTAGGGTAATCGGTGTCTGTAGTATTCCTGACCACCCCTCCCCGTATCACAGAGATATACCTACTTAACTTAGCCATGATTGGAAAATGTATAGAAGACCTGAGAAAGTCGAAGAAGCCTCCACCGGATGCAAACTTATCGCCAAACGTAATGGAGATAAGTCCACCAAGTGATAACGACTTGACAGGCATTCCCATTTCCTCAGTGATTCCCGGCCTATTTGCTAAAGACCGGTGTACCACAGAATATGCAATGAGCACTTGTGCTTCTTTGATTTCGACAGGGATTGAACGCTTATCATACTGACAAGTCCGTGGGAATGCAAGCGCTTGCATGACATACATGCGGTCTCCTGCAAACGGAAGATAGTTCATCAGCTGTGCTGCCATGATGAGCCGTACTTCCTTCTCGTCAGCGGTCAAGGCGTTCCACTCTGTAGCAGAATCAATCCCCAAAGTCGTGATGATAACATCAGCTTCCGGAATGTTCACATAGGAGTTGGTTTCTTTTCCGCCTTTTATGCGAGTAAGCATTCGTTAAACCCCATCTGCGCGACAAAACCACCAAGCACATTCTGCTCTTTTTCTGTATCCTCAACGATTGTGGGCATACCCTCTACTTTGAATAACGGTTTACCTTTTCTATCAACCTTCTTTTGAAGGTGAATGGCTACCGCTACGGGAACATCTGTCGCTTTCTCACCTAAAAAGGTAAACGACTGTTTCCCGAACTGTAAAGAGTATGTCGCCCACAAAGGCTGGAGCAACGTAACTTTTGGTGACATGAAGACCTCCAAACTGATTAACCTGTTGTAGTCGTGGTCGTTCCGTCAGGAGCAAGACCTTGACACTTAACAACAGCGTCTTCTTCTTCGTACTTGATGTCTACCCGGAGCGTCATAACGACGACGAGTACCCTTGCCCGGATGTCCCTGTCGGTTTCAATCATTATCTGACGCTGTACACCGAAGATTATGTTCTTCGGGAAGGTCAGAATATAATTGTAGTTGGGCATCAGTGCGGCTGCCTCAACAGGAATCCCGTAGGCGGGCTGTGCGCTGAACGAGCCTATCTTGCTGTCACCGAGAGCGGTCAGACGGTTCGCGAGGGAGTCAACCCACTCAACTTCAGCATGAGGCGATACATAGAAGCGGAGAGAGCTTCTGTTTCTGAGATACTTGTTCGGCATTGCTTTCATGCCTTCTTTGAATACGCCACGGGTAATGTTCGGACGTGTTGCCGAATAGTCAACAACGTGACTTATGGCCTGAACCAGAATACCGTCGTACATGGCGAGGTATTCATCGGCGGACAGTTTGTCGCCTGTGATGATAAGCTCTTCGAGGTCGAGAGATGCCCTCTCCGAAATCATCGTCATGATGGTGCTTTCAAGAGAACCGCGCTCAATGTTGTCTTCCAGTACATCGTAGGGAAGATGAATTTCAGCGATGATTTCCTTGGTTGCCAGACTTACCTTATCGGTAGTCGGGGCTGACCGGTTTGCCGGGGCCAGAGCAGTTCCAGCAGCCGGAGCCTTGTGGAGAATACGTGAGGCAAAACCGATTTTGTCAATATCCATTGTAGGAGAGTTCATCGGTACTGTCCTGACTGCATGAATGATGGTAGGCTGTTCCTGAATCATCCTGATGAAAGTATCAGACTGAATCGGGTTCAGATACCCGCCAGAAGCAACGAGATTCGCAACCGCGATATCCGTTTTTTCAACTACGTCTTTAAATCCTGCGCCCATAATTTTAACCTCCTTAAAGTAGGCAGTAATTTTTACTGCTGAACCTGCTTACTTACTGTCAACAGGCCGCCAAAAACCGACATGTCGGGTTTCTTGGCTTTATCTGTTATAATCGTGCCGTCTGACTCGCCTTTCTTTACGGCCTGAGGAGCTGCGCCGCCTTCGTCACCTGCCTGAGAACCAGCAGTCGTTGTAAGCTGGGAGCCGAGGGTTTCGAGTTTCGTGGAAATTTCTGTCAGGGTTGTTTCCAGCTTGGTAACAGTTTCGCCCAGTGTTGCAACGGACGTTTCCATTGCCACCTGTTTGTCAGTCTCGGCTTTCTTCGCGGCCTGAGCCTGAGCACTTTCGTTTTTCTGAGCCTCTATCTGACCAATGACTTCAGCCACGGCAGATACAAACTCTTCTTTTGTCTTGAACATATCGTCCACCTCCAATTCTGTTTTTTTAACTTCGCCTTTGATTACCAGCCCCGTGTCCAGTTTCACTGCTGTCTCGCCCAAGGCATCCAATGCTGAATTAAGGAATGTCTTGAAAGCGTCGATGGCTCCGTTAATGGCAGCCTTCCTTGTCTTGGATGCCTGACCGGACTGTGACATAACGCCTTTCACTACGTCCATGAAGCTCCATACTTCGTTATCGAACAGCTCAGCAAATGTGTACTGGATTGGACTCGACTGCTTGGAGGCCACTACCTCATACATCGCTGGCAGAGGAACTTCCATCGTCTTCTTAACCTCAGCCGCCTGACCCTCTTCAAACTTGCCCACTATCGCCCAGCCACCTATTCCTTCCAGTTTCACCATATTGAGTGATTCCTTCACGAACTTTTCAACTGGCATATGGGTGTACCTTTTGTACTCTCCGCAGTCATCGGCCTTTTCCGTATTCACGTCATGAAGCCATGCATACTTTGCATCTGCGGCAACTACCGCTTCCAATGAAGCGCCCTTCGGTAAAACAATACTCTGAATGAACATGTCTTCACCTCCTTTGTCTTCAGACTTTATTATTTTGAATGGCGTTCTGTTTGCGCCATGTCTTACTAATGATACAAACTCAACGTCAACATCAGTCATCAAGTCAATCTCTTTGGATACTGTTTCCTTGACAGTCTTAAGCGACATCCGTCCTCCTACTCAAGAACCATTCTATGACTATGCCCCATCGCTTCATCCGTAGCAGTCGCTTTACTGATTGGGTGGGCATGCTCCAAGAAAGTATCAGTCTTTCCCTGAATCATCCTTCCTTCATCATTAAACATGACTGTCACATGATGCTTATGGACAGGAACCGAATCTTCCGTTGAATCTTCAGTGTATCCTTCTGCAAGGCGAACCATTTCTACAACTGCCTCAACTTTTTGCTTAACCACCTGCCCACCAAAAGAGTAGCCATTGATTTCGCCAGCTTTAATCTGCTGCCACAAATCATCTTTGGTGATGAAGGCTCCAGCTACCCAAGCACCCTCACGAAAGTCCGGGTCACATTTCCGTGCTATGAATGATTCCACTATAACACAACCTGTTTTAACTTGGTCATGTTCAAGGTCTACATTCTCCTGCCGCATATGTAGCATGAAATTGTGAGCTGCCTTTTCAATCTCATCGGGGGTCATTGCTTCGTTATCGGTATCTGTGTCATAGGGTGCGTATACCTCCCCAAACACTAACCGTTTCTCTTCAGATTTAATGACCATTCCCATAATTATATTATGGAGAGAACTGGTAACAGCTGTCAATAGTTTTTTACTGTTATTTTTGTTGCAAGTGATTGCAATTATTGAACTTCAAAAGAATGGGAGGGTCGAATGGCCCTCCCACGTATAATTGTAACTATGTGATTTCTTACTTCTTTTTCGGTTTGATTGAAACAGTACCGTACTCTTCTGATTTTACCTCCATATACGGTTCCAAAAACACTTCACCAAGGTACTTTTTACAGTCACCTATACGTACCGATATGAGGCTATCCAATAGCTCAGTCTTCTTGAGTTCCTTGAGCACCTTCGCCAAATCCCGTGGGGACATGGTACTTGTTGTGGACGAGCTGATTTTGACAACACACTCTGTACCTTCTTTTTCTTTCCACCCATGTTCCTTCGCATTTTTGAGGATGGCTGCGCGAACAAGCTCATACTTGGCTTTAGCATCATCCATTGTGGATTTCAACTTGAGACCCGCATCAAAGAGTGAAACAAGTTCTTCCTCCGAAAGCTCACGGAGGTTCTCAATCTCTGTTTCTTCCAACTCCTTTATGAGCAGGGAAACCGGTTTGAAT
>Ga0247841_10013444_pt1 | contig 10450 bp, 8 predicted proteins | sample LaCruzMarch2015__2_FD_192410 | JGI IMG/M metagenome (GOLD analysis project Ga0247841, IMG submission 192410) | Freshwater microbial communities from meromictic Lake La Cruz, Castile-La Mancha, Spain - LaCruzMarch2015_18m | ecosystem: Environmental > Aquatic > Freshwater > Lake | place: Spain...
TTTCAGAAATTAAATTAGATAGGGATAAAATGAAGGCCGGGGTGATTGTTGATGATGATCAGCTTTCTTTGAGTATCGGTAAGCACGGCCAGAACGTGCGTTTGGCTTCCCGGTTGGTTGGCTGGGAGCTGGATATTCGTACTAAGAGTATGATTGCTGCTGAGGCACTCGGCGGCAAAGCAGAAGTAGCCGTTAGCGCGACAGAAGCAGCAGCTAGTCAGCCGGAGTTGGTTAAGGTTAAGAAGGTTAAGAAAGAAACTAAAAAGGCATCCAAAAAAATATCTAAAACAGATGTCAAGAAGGATGTTAAAAAAGAGATAAAAAACGAAACCAAAAAGGAAACTTCTTTAGGAGACCTTTTGGGGGTTGGTCAGAAGATTGCCGAGAGTTTAAAGGAAGCAGGAATTAAGAACATAGATGATGTAATTAAACTTCAGGTGCTGGGACTGATAAAGATTAAGGGCATCGGAGAAAAGAAGGCTCAAAAAATTATCACAGAAGCTAAGAAATTGTCCTGACGCCAGGCAGGCAGGAAAGAGAAAATATGTCAAAAATAAAAAAAGAAAAAATAATAGTAAAAAAATCGCAAGTTAAACCTAAGGTTAAAATGAAGGTAAAGATTAAAAAGCCTGTTGTTAAAGCACAAGAGGCGGCTAAGCTTAAACCTACAGTTAAGCCGCTTAAGCATAAAGCGTTGGCCTCCGCTAGCCAAAGCCATAAGCCGCAAGGCAATGGTTTGGCCTCCGCTAGCCAAAGCCATAAGCCGTTATTTAAATCTATGCTTAAAAAACCGGCAATAAAGCTCGAACCGAAAGTTGAGGTTAAGATCCAGGCTAAGCCTGTAATAAAGCCTGAAGCCAAGATCCAGGCTAAGCCTGTAATAAAGCCTGAAGTAAAAGTTGAGGTTAAGGTCCAGGCCAAGCCTGTAATAAAGCCTGAAGTAAAAGTTGAGGTTAAGGTGCAGGCCAAACCTGTACATAAATCAGAGACTAAAGCACAAGTAACTCCTACTGCGGTTCTTGAGCCTGAAATTGAGGTTAAGGTTGCTCCGGAAAAAGAGATTGAGTTGGAGCTGCCGATTACGGTTAAAGATTTAGCCATAAAATTACAGGAGAAGTCTTCGATTCTCATTAAACATCTTATGGGTATGGGGGTGATGATTGGAATTAATCAGACTTTAGATGAGGTTGTTTTAAATAAGTTATGTTTAAAATATAATTTTGGAATTAAAAAGGCTCTTAATGCCGAAGAAGCGGCTTTGCAGGGATACAAGAAAATAGACAAGCCGCAAGAGCAAAAAAGTCGTTCACCGATAGTTACTTTTATGGGGCATGTTGATCATGGCAAGACTTCTCTTTTGGATGCTATACGAAAAACTAAAGTTACAGAAGGAGAGCATGGTGGGATTACTCAGCATATCGGTGCTTACCGGGTCAATCTTGCGCAGGGGGAGATTACCTTTTTAGATACACCTGGTCATGAAGCATTTACCGCTATGCGTGCACGCGGCGCACGGATTACTGATATTGTGGTGTTAGTTGTGGCTGCTGATGATGGAATTATGCCGCAAACTCAAGAAGCAATCGACCATGCGCGGGCTGCTGGAGTACCGATTATCGTGGCGATTAATAAAATAGATAAAGCGCAAGCAAATTTGGACACGGTTAAAAAACAGTTAGCCGCAGCCGGGTTAAGCCCTGAGGATTGGGGTGGTAAAACAATTACTGTTGCGGTTTCTGCTAAGACCGGCGTAGGTATAGATAGTTTACTTGAGATGATTTTGTTACAAGCCGAAATTATGGAGTTAAAAGCTAATCCTGATCGCCTAGCCTGTGGAGTAGTCCTGGAGGCTCAGATGGCTAAAGGTAAAGGTCCGGTAGCTACGCTGCTTGTGCAGAATGGTACGTTACATCTTAACCAAAATATAATCGTAGGTAATTTATATGGAAAAATTCGGGCGATGCTTAATGACCGGGGGCAGGGTGTAACTACTGCTGGTCCGGCAACTCCGGTAGAAGTTTTAGGAATTAATGGAATTCCGCAGGTAGGAGAGCAATTTTTTGTGATTGAAGATGAAAAGCAGGCTAAGAGTTTAATTCAGGCGCGCGTGGAAAAAGAGAAACAGCAGCAGGTTAAAGAGGTGCATAGGGTAAACTTGGAAGAATTGCATGCCCAGATTGCCGCAGGTAAAATTAAGGAACTAAATTTGATTATTAAGGCAGATGTCCAGGGGTCGTTGGAGGCGATTAAAGATACGTTGGATAAATTGAATGTTTCCGAGATAAAAATTAATATAACACATATGGGAGCGGGAAATATTAATACCTCAGATGTAATTTTAGCGGTAGCTTCTGATGCATTACTTTTGGGATTTAATGTTTCTGCTGATGAGCCGGCCAAGGAGTTGATTTCTAAAGAAGGAATTGAAGCTAAAATGTACAGCATTATTTATGAGTTAGCTAATGATATAAAAGCTGCCGTGGAAGGAATGCTTGATCCAAAATTAAAGAAAGTGTTTTTAGGTAGGGCTGAAGTTAGAAAGATGTTTAAACTTTCTCATTCCGGTATCATTGCCGGGTGTTTCGTCACTAAGGGCAAGATCAACCGTAACTGTATGATTACGCTGATGCGTAATGGTGCGGTAGCTTTTGAGGGTAAGATTTCTAGTCTTAAACGTTTTAAGGATGATGTTCGCGAGGTTGGTGAGGGGTTTGAATGTGGAATTGCGGTTGGTGGGTTTGATCAATTAGTCGAAGGCGATATTATTGAAGCTTATGATATAGAGAAGATAGCTAGAAAGCTATAATGACAGTAGTTAGTAGATAGTAGGTAGTATTTAGGTAGCTTGTGAATATTATAAAATATGCATTTTTTACTCCGACCTACATTCTATCTACTAACTACTACCTACTATTTATAGGGTTAAGATATGCATAAAAAGCGAATACTAAGCGGAATGCGGCCTACGGGTAAATTACACCTGGGCCATCTGGTGGGTGCTTTGGCTAATTGGACCAAACTGCAAGATGAGTATGACTGTTTCTTTATGGTCGCGGATTGGCATGCGTTGATGTCGGAGTATGAAAATCCGGATTTCCTTAAAGCTAACCTGTTGGATAATGTTATTGATTGGCTCTCTTGTGGGATTGACCCTGAAAAATCTACTATTTTTATTCAGTCGCAGGTGCCGGAACATCTTGAGCTTTATTTTATCCTTTCTTTGATTACTCCCTTAGGATTACTTGAGCGTTGCCCCACCTATAAAGAACAGCTGCGTCAAGTGGTTAATCGCGATTTAAGTACCTATGCTTTTTTAGGATATCCGGTTTTACAGGCTGCGGATATTTTACTTTATAAGGCCGATAGTGTGCCTGTGGGTGAGGATCAACTGCCGCATTTAGAGTTGAGCCGTCAGATTGTGCGAAAGTTTAATCATCTCTATAAGACAACCTGTTTTGCAGAACCCAATGCTTTGCTTACTCAGACTACCCGCCTTTTAGGCTTGGATGGCCGCAAGATGAGTAAGAGCTATAATAATTATATTGCTCTTTCTGATGCGCCTGAGGTTATTCTTAAAAAAGTGCGGGGTATGTTCACCGATCCAGAGCGTATTCGCGTTACTGATCGCGGGCATCCGGATAAATGCAGCGTTTCCTCTTATTATGCGGCATTTTCCCCTCAGCTAAAGAATCAAATTCATGAGCGTTGCACAAAAGCGATGATTGGTTGCACGGAATGTAAAAAGGAATTGGCGGCTTTGCTTACTAATTTATTGGCGCCGATTCAGGAAAAAAGGCAGGCTTTGCAAAAAGACAAAAAGCATATCCAGGATATCTTATCAACGGGGAGGCAAAAGGCATCCCTGCTGGCTAAGAAAACTATTCTAGAAGTAAGAGGATTACTTAAAATATGAATTATAAAATCCGCTTAGAGATGTTTGAGGGGCCTTTAGACCTGTTATTATATTTAGTAAAAAAAGACCACCTTAATATTTACGATATCCCGATTGCCAAAGTCACTCAGCAATATCTAGAGTATATTAATTTGATGCAACTTCTGGATTTAAATATTGTAGGAGAATTTTTGGTAATGGCAGCTACGCTGATGCAGATAAAATCCAAGATGTTGCTTCCGGTAGAAGAGTTGGCGGTTTTAGAAGAACAGGATGATCCGCGCGCAGAATTGGTAAAAAGGCTCCTGGAATATGAAAAGTTTAAACAAATTGCTGAAAATTTGAAGCAAAGGGAAATCAGTCAGCAGGAAGTTTTTAAACGCCCGAAAACGCCAAACGCGGTTGATGCCAATGCACTTGATCAGCAAGGGGATAAATATTTTGAGGCTAGTATTTTTGATTTAATTAATGCTTTTTCTCAGGCGTTAAAAGATATACCTCGGGAAGTTTTTTATGAGGTAATCAAGGATCAATATACGGTTGAGCAAAAAGTCCATGATATCCTGCACTTGTTGTTGGTACAAACAGAAATTAAGCTTTCGGAATTATTCACCAAGTCCAAGAGCAAGATGGAGATCATCGTGATCTTTTTGGCAATTCTGGAACTGGCAAAAATGAAAGAAATTATCGCCCGTCAAGACGTGGAATTTGAAGATATAATTATAGCGAGGAACAAAGAAAACATTATTCCTTATGAGCGAAGAGACCAGACACACGCTGCTGAAAGCTGATTCCATTATTACTGATATTAAGGAATCTGAAGAGGATGTAGTTTTAAATATATCCTTAAGGCCAAAGAAATTTAGTGAGTTTGTTGGTCATAAGGATATTGTGGATAATTTAAAAATTGCTATTCAGGCAGCCAAAGAGAGAAAAGAGCCACTGGAGCATGTACTTTTAAGCGGTCCTCCGGGGCTGGGTAAAACTTCCCTGTCGCATATTATCGCGCATGAGATGGGCGCTAAAATTACCGCCACTAGCGGCCCGGCGATTGAGCGGGCCGGAGATTTAATCGGCATATTGACCAATTTGGAAAACGGTGATATTCTTTTTATCGACGAGATACATCGGATGTCCAAAGTGGTTGAAGAATTTCTGTATCCGGCCATGGAAAGTTTTCAGATTGATTTTGTTATTGATAAAGGACCATACGCTAAAACAATTAAGTTTAATCTTAAGCCATTTACTCTAATCGGGGCAACTACGCGTACCGGCCTATTAGCTGCTCCGCTAAGGGGCAGGTTTGGGATATTTTACAGCCTGGATTTTTATAAAATAGAAGATTTGGCTAAGATTATTAAAAATTCCAGCCAATTATTATCGGTAAAAATTGAAGATAGCGCAACTTTAGAGATTGCTAAACGTTCCCGGGGAACTCCGCGTATTGCTAATCGGCTCTTGCGCCGGGTAAGGGATTACGCTCAGGTTTTGAAAATCCAAAATGTTGATCAGGCGTCAGCTTCTAAGATTCTTAATGAGCTGGGTATTGATCAGGCAGGTTTTGATGATTTGGATCGTAAGGTCTTAAAATTAATTTTGGAGTCATTTGGCGGCGGGCCGGTGGGGATTGAGTCTTTGGCGGCCAGCCTTAATGAAGAGGTGGACACTATTGAAGATGCGGTCGAACCGTATCTTTTAATGGCGGGGTATTTAAAACGTACTTCGCGGGGGCGGTTGGCTACCCGGAAGGCTTTTGAGCATTTTGGTTTAAAATTCAATCAAGAACAACAGGAAGAAATCTTTTAGTAAGAGATGGATATCCTACTGCATATCTGCTGCGGGCCTTGTTTAATCTATCCTTTTAGTAGGTTAAAAGATCAGGGATTTAAAATTAACGGATTTTATTATAATCCTAATATCTACCCAGTTAGTGAATATGATCGACGTGTTGAGGCTTTAAAAGTTTTAAGTCAGGAATTTTCTTTTGATGTAGAGTATCCCGAACATAAGGAATCCGATTTTTTTCAGGCAATTAATACCTCAGGACTCATTTCGCAACGGTGTGCAAGTTGTTGGTCATTGCGTTTGCGCAAAACAGCCAATCAAGCTAAAAAAAATGGTTTTCGGGTATTTAGTACTACTTTATTAGTCAGTCCGTATCAGAATCACGAATTGCTCAAGCAGCTAGGTTATCAAATCGGCCAGGAAACAGGTGTAGAATTTTATTATGAAGATTTTCGGGTTGGTTTTAAGCAGGCGCAGATAGAGGCTAAGCAGAAAGGTATTTATCGCCAAAAATATTGTGGTTGTCGCTATTCGGAGATTGAACAATGCAAAAAAGCGGAAATACTATGAAATTTAAAATAATAATTATATTTTTATTTTTATATTTATTTAGTTTTAGATTACTCCTAGCGGAAGATAAGCAGATTCCAGTTAAGGAGGCTGTCGCTCGGGGTGTTTGGGTGTCGGTGTTTTCCGGGAAAAAAATACTTTATTCTCAGCAGGGGGTGCATAATTTGATTGCCCAATGCGATAAGGCTAAAATAAATGAAATTTACCTGCAGATCTTTCAATCGGGTAATGCTTATTATGATTCGAAGATTTGCGATAAAACAAAATATGACCAGATGGTTGCCGGCGCCGGTTTGGATACGCTGGATTTACTGCTTAGGGAAGCCGGGCAGCATAATATCAAAGTTTTTGCTTGGGTAAACATCTTAGGATTAGGGAAAAATGAAAAAGCGGATATTCTGAATAAGTACGGCAGCTCCATTCTTACCCGGGATCAGTATCAAAGGTTATCAAAGATTCCAACTAGTACCGAGCTAGATAAATATTATTTAAGAGAGGACATGATATTTTTAGAACCGGGCGACCCCAAAGTAGAATCATATATGCTGACAATTATCAATGAAATTATTAATCGTTATCCGTTATTTAGCGGAATACACTTAGATTATATGCGTTATCCATCGCCGGTACCGTTTGCCCCGGGTTCAAGGTTTAATAAATTCGGTTTAACCTATGGTTATGGGCCGGCTAATGTTGAGCGATTCCGCGATAAAACCGGGATTAACGTTTTAGATATATTGAATAATGAAGATGAGTATTTGGCTTGGGATAATTGGAAACGTCAACAGGTCACGGATTTAGTGCGTAAAATTTCTAGTTTGGTTAAAGTTAAATCAGCTAGCTTAGTGGTTTCTTGCGCAGTTATTCCGGTTACCGAGCGCGCATATAGTAATGCATTTCAAGATTGGTCAGCTTGGCTAGAAGAGGGAATCATTGATTCTGCAGTATTGATGTCTTATACCAAGGATAACCAGTTTATTAAAGAGGTGGTAAAAAGTAGTTTGGGTCATTGTGGTAAAGGAAAGATTTATGTCGGTATCGGAGTATTCTTGATGAAAGATAATCCGGATCTGTTTTTTAATCAATTTCGTTTGATTACTGAGTTGGCACCTGACGGCATAGTCCTCTATTCTATTGACGATTTAACTGATCAAATAATTGGTTATCTGAATTAAATAATGGGGACGGTTCTATTTTCTAGAATTAGACTCGGGAAAAACAGAACCGTCCCTATTATTTTTGTTGTCTAATTAATTAAATATGTTAAAACTTGCTGAATTTGATTATCCCCTTCCTAAAGAATTGATTGCTCAGTATCCTTTAAAAAACAGAGAAGAGGCCAGGCTTTTAATCGTAAATCGAAAAACTGGCTCTGTTAGTCATGGGGTATTTAAAGATATCTTCGGATTTTTTAGAAAAAATGATTTGTTGGTGCTTAATGATACCAAAGTTTTGCATTGTCGTTTAATTGGGAAGAAGGTAACCGGCGGCCGGGTTGAGATTTTACTCACCCAGCGGATCAATGGCACAACTTTTTCCTGCCTGGTTCAGCCTAGCCGGACGAAAGTCGGAGAAAAAATTATTTTTGCAAACGGCGCGATTACCGGAACTCTGAGCCGCCGGGGGCAGATTAGTTTTAAGCAGTCGGATGCGGATGTGATTTATAACTTTGGGGTTGTTCCTCTGCCTCCTTATATTAAACGCGAGCCTGAGGATTTAGACACGATTTATTACCAGACGGTTTATGCAAAAAATGAAGGGGCGCTGGCTTCGCCTACCGCCGGGCTGCATTTTACGCAAGAGTCACTTAAGCAGATTAATTCTGTGGGGGTTAATTTGGCTTATGTAACATTGCATGTGGGGTTGGGAACATTTCGCCCGGTAAGATGTGAAAATATTACTGAACATAAGATGGAGCCGGAGTATTTTTTAGTTCCGGATGCCACGATTACCGCATTGAATAAAGCAAAAGCGGATAAAGGGCGTATTATTGCCGTTGGCACAACCAGCTTGCGCGCGCTGGAAACTTACTCAACTGGCCGCAAAGAAGGTAACACGGACTTATTTGTTTATCCGGGATATAAATTCTCATTGGTGGATTGCTTATTGACTAATTTTCATTTACCGATGACTACTCTTTTTATGCTAGTGTGCGCTTTCGGCGGGAAAGAATTAATGATGCGAGCGTATCAAGAAGCAGTGGATAATAAGTATAGGTTTTACAGTTACGGCGATGCAATGTTAATTGTGTAAAATGATATTAAATCCTAAATTTGAAATCCTAAACTCTAAACAAATCCGAAACCACAAACTCGAAACAAAGTATTACTTTTAGATTTAGGGTGTATTTAGGATTTGTTTAGGATCTAGAGTTTAGTGTTTAGAGTTTATATTTATACAGCTTACAGCTTATAACTTACAGCTTCATAAAATTATGTATACTTTAATTCATCAAGACAAAAATAGTAAAGCGCGGTTGGGCAAGATTACTACCCCGCATGGCGATTTTGATACTCCGGCTTTTATGACGGTGGGCACGCATGCTACGGTAAAAGGGCTAATGTTTAAAGATATTCAAGAAGCGGGGGCCCAGATCATTTTGTCTAATGCTTACCACGTATATTTAAAGCCGGGGATGGAGATTATTAAAAAAGCCGGTGGCCTGCATAAATTTATGAGTTGGGATAAACCGATACTTACTGATAGCGGAGGGTATCAGGTTTTTAGTTTAGCGCTTTTTCGTAAGATGCATGACCGGGGAGTTGAGTTTCAGTCGCATATTGATGGCTCAAAACATTTTCTTACGCCTGAAGATGTAATTAAAATTCAAGAGACTCTAGGCTCGGATATTATGATGCCACTTGATGAGTGTGTGCAATATCCTTGCACTAAAGAGGAGTCCAGGGTGGCTATGGAAAGGACAGTGGCTTGGGCAAAAAGATCAAAAGATGCTCATCAGGATGTCAAAGGGTTATTATTCGGGATTGTGCAGGGGGCTACTTTTGAAGAGTTGCGCAGCGAATGCGCCAAGCGCTTAGTGGATATGGATTTTGATGGTTATTCTATTGGCGGAGTTTCTGTTGGCGAGAGCAGCAATTTAATATATAATATCATTGAGTTGGTGGCAGGGTTGCTGCCGCCAGATAAGCCGCGTTATGCTATGGGGATTGGTTATCCTTTTGATATCGTTGAGGCAGTGGAGCGGGGAGTGGATATGTTTGATTGCGTAATTCCTACCCGCTACGGAAGAAACGGCACGGCTTTTACCAGTTCCGGCAAGGTTACTATTCGTAATGCCACCTATGCCGAAGACTTTAAGCCGCTAGATCACAAATGCGGTTGTTATACCTGCCGGAATTTTTCCCGGGCTTATTTGAGGCATCTGTTTAATGCTAAAGAGATGTTAGGTTTAGTTTTACTTAGCCTGCATAATGTTTATTTCTTTCTGGATTTAATGCGCCGGATCCGTCAGGCGATCAAAGAGGATAAATTCAGCCAATTTAAACAGATGTTTTTAATGGATTATAATAATCAGATATGCGCATAGATATTATTAGTATTTTTCCAAAAATGTTTTCTGCTGTATTGGATGAGTCGATTATTAAGCGGGCTCAGCTTAAAGGCAAGGTTAAAATTTTTACGCATGATTTAAGAAAATATACTTTGGATAAGCATCATAAGGTTGATGATCGTCCATTTGGCGGTGGCTCAGGCATGGTGATTCAGGTAGAGCCTATTTTTAGGGCATTACAGGCAATTAAGAAAAAGTTTAAAGGTAAAGCCAGGGTAATTTTATTATCTCCTCAAGGAAAAAGGTTAAATCAGGCCTATGCCAAAAAACTATCTGAATGCCGGAATTTGATATTTATCTGCGGCCATTATGAAGGTGTAGATGAGAGGGTTAGGCAATACTTAGTAGATGAAGAAATCTCCATTGGGGATTATGTTTTAACCGGTGGAGAGCTTGCGGCGATGGTGTTGGTTGACAGCTTGGTTAGGTTGATCCCCGGGGTGCTCGGAGATAAAAATTCCTTGAATTTTGAGTCATTCGAAGGTAATCTATTAGAATATCCGCAATATAGCCGGCCAGCTAAATTTAAAAACTGGTCAGTTCCTGATGTTTTAATATCAGGAGCCCATGATAAAATTTACGCTTGGCGTAAACTTCAGGCGCTTAAGCGGACCAGGCTCAGAAGGCCGGAT
>Ga0247841_10013445_pt1 | contig 10449 bp, 7 predicted proteins | sample LaCruzMarch2015__2_FD_192410 | JGI IMG/M metagenome (GOLD analysis project Ga0247841, IMG submission 192410) | Freshwater microbial communities from meromictic Lake La Cruz, Castile-La Mancha, Spain - LaCruzMarch2015_18m | ecosystem: Environmental > Aquatic > Freshwater > Lake | place: Spain...
GTAGAAGTACCACAGTCAATCATTTCTATTTCTGCAGTTGTTAACTGTAAGTTTATTGCCATACTTGAGCCTGCAACAGCACTTTCTTTCAAGGCATCACAATATTTTATTATTTTTTCTGCCAATTTATCTTCAAGTTTTTGTTTAAGAAATTCTCTCGATTTTCTTTGCACTAAACCTGTTATTGCGGCAGAAACTTTATCTACTACACCAGTACAACCCACAACTTGCATTATAAGTTGAGAGTTTAAAGCGTCTTTGGGTTTAAATTTATAAGGGTTTTGTCCGTTTTTATTCGGATTTTCCCAATTTAATTCATTAGCAGCGGATATTATATTTGGAGATAAAATTTGTAGAAAAAATATTGCAAAAATAAAGACAATTGTTGTAGAAATTATTTTTTTCACAATTTGTTTTTTCATAAATAGTTATTTATAGTATACCATTTTGTATTATCTATTGTAAAATTTCTGTTAACTTTTCTATATCAGAAACAAGCAAATCGGTGTATTTTTTGTAACTAATAATTGCCCTCATTCCGATTATTGGGTCAGTTAGTATTTGAGTTAGTCCATCGATTGATTCTGCTGTTTTGTCGTAATTGTTTGCTAAACTTAGGTGTATATAAGAAATTGATTTTGGTACCCCAACGTTTATCAACTCGCTTCCAAATGATCTATACGCTTCTGCCACCATCTTTGCAGAATAGAGAGCTTGGGGGTCATTGTTACCTAACCCTTGAGAAATAAGGGTTAATTCACTTCCAATGTCTTTATCCTCGTATTTTGTCACCAAAGAGTTGAAAGCATTAAAATATGCTTCATTTGCGGTTATTGAATCGTTTTTTATCTTCAAATCATCGTATGAATAAATATCTGTGATAGGATTTACTTCTATTTTTTGTCCAATGGCTTCAGAAAGAGAATTAATTGACTCCTCATTTAATTCCCCTGTTTGTTGAAGTGAAATAATAGTTGCAAAGAATTCTTGGGAAAGCATTTCATTTTCTGTAATGATTTTAGAATCATCTATTTCTATTATATCTCCACTTTGGATCATAGATTTCTTTTTTGCTAGAATAAATTCTTTGTTTTCTGGTCCATTTTTATTTGGATCAAGTCCCCAGAGGTATTCTTCCCAATCAGCAATGCCGTTCTTGTTGGCATCTTTTTGGATGATTGCCCCAACTGTCATTTGTACAACCTTATTATCACTTTTTGATTCTCTTTTTTCTTTAATAAAGTTTATTAATCCACGTACAAAAAAATATAATATGATTAATACAATAATAAATAAGACAATACTTATAAATTTTTTACTCGGAAGATATTTTTTGTAATTATCCATAATAAATTTATTTTATGATGAAATTATACAACTTATTCTTCAAATCTCCTATAAACCTGTGGATAAAAGATCTGATATTTCAAGCCATTTTTCAATTGAGATATCTTCTGCTCTAGTTTTTGGATTTATTTTTAATTTCTCAAAAATTCCTGGAAGTCCGACTTCTCGTAATTCTAAATCCTCGAGATTTTTTATTAGGACTTTTCTTTTATGGGCAAAGCCTTTTTTTATTATTTTAAAAAACATTTCTTCTCCCTCTTTAGTTTTAAAATTATTTTTAGAAATATTTGAAATAGAAATTATTGCGGAGTCTACTTTTGGAGAGGGAGAAAAAAATCTTTTATGAACCTTCATTATATATTTTGGATCCCCGTATGCTTTTACACTGAGAGAGAGGATGCTTTCCTTTCCACAATTTTTATTTTTAGCGGCTCTTGCAACAATACGATCTGCAACTTCTTTTTGGACAAGTAGGACCATTTTTTCTGGCTGGAAAGAATTAGATAAAAATTTTCTAAAAATTGTTCCAGTTATATTGTAAGGAATATTTGCAATTAGTTTATAAGAAGTATCACGTAGTAAGTAGCAATTAGTAAGGTCAAATTCTAAAATGTCATCATTTATTAGTTCTAGTTTTTTGTTCTTTATTTCATCCGCAAATTTTTCTTGTAAAAATTCGAAAAGATCACGATCTTTTTCAACAGCGATCACTGTATTTGCTTGCTCTAAAAGTTTTTTTGTTAATGCTCCTTTACCAGGACCTATCTCAAGAATTATATCTTTATTTTTTACTTCTCCCGCTTCACACATCATATTTAGTGCTGGTTCTGATTTTAAAAAGTTTTGCCCTAAAGATTTTTTTGCTTTATGAATCATATAATTAATATTAACACAAAAAATGGTGAAGTAGTTTATTTAAAAAACGAAAACGAATAGTCTTATCAAAGGTTACTCAAATTTTTTGGATAGGTGTTTTATCGCAGTAAACTTTTTCAAGAAAAAATGTCTGGCCCCTCGTCCTCCCTCGTCCGAGGACTTTTTTGTTGATAAGGTTTACGGAGATGAATGATTTTTTATAAATACACTATCTTCTCACCACTTGAAGAATAAGCTTGTTCAAAATTTGTTAGATGAGCAGGAATATCATAAATAAATTCACTTGGAGAATTTACTTGTTTCATTCCAAAAATTGTACGAAGTGATGCATAAGAAAGAAATAATTTTTCTCGAGCTCTAGTAATTGCGACATAAAATAATCTTCTTTCCTCTTCATTGTCTTCTTTGGCTCGACTATCATTTCTTTTGTGGGGGAAAAGATTTTGCTCAAGTCCTGTTACAAAAACGTATTTAAATTCTAATCCTTTTGAAGCGTGAACAGTCATAAGTCGAACTCCTTTACCTTTGTGCATCAAGGTATCTTGGTCACTTGAAAGAGCTGCATCTTCAAGCAGTTTATCCATTCCATCTGGAATTTGGTCGTATTTAATAGCTAGGGTCACAAGCTCCATCATATTTTCTAGGCGCTCTTGTTCGTCACTTGTTCCAGTTTCAAGTTCTTTTTTTAAACCACTTTTTTCAATAACATATTTTATGGATTCAGAGGGTTTATGTGTTTTGATATATGTGTGTATGTCATCTATTAATTTATAAAAATTATTTATTTTTTCTTGTGTTCCTTTTGGTAATTCATTTATTTGACCCGCAAAAAGTTTTAGGATGGTTACTTTACCTATTCCTCTTGATGGAACATTTATAATTCTTTTTATGTCAGATAAACTTTCTTTATTGTAAGAGACGCGAATATATGAGAGTAAATCTTTTATTTCTTTTCTTTCAAAAAACTTAACCCCGAGTACCTGATAAGGAATTTGTTTATCAAGTAGGGCTTCTTCTAAAACTCTTGATTGGAAATTAGCCCGATAGAGTATCGCAATATTTTCTGGGTCAGTATTTTTTAATAATTCATCAATTCTTGAGGAGACAAATATACCCTCGCTTTGTTCATCATAGGCTTCACAAATACTTATTTCTTCCCCTTTAATATTTTCTGTAAATAAATTTTTGGGCACACGATAAATATTTTTTTCAATAATACTATTTGCAGCTTCAATTATATTTTTTGTAGAACGATAATTTTGCTCAAGCATTATTATCTTGGCATTTGGGTAATCTTTTTCAAAATGCAACATATTTTTTATATTTGCTCCACGCCAACTATAAATATTTTGATCAGTATCTCCAACGACACAAATATTTTCTTCTTTTCCAACCAATAATTTTGTCATCTCATATTGGACTTCGTTGGTATCTTGGTATTCATCTATATGAATATATTTCCACCTTTCTTGATATTTTTGTTTTATTTCAGGATATTTTTTAAGAATCAAAACTGTTTCAAGGAGAAGATCATCGAAATCAAGAGCTTTTTCTTTTTTTAATTGAGCTTCATAATCACGCCAAATAACAGCGACAATACTTTGAATTGCACTATTTACATTATTACTAAATGCATCAACAGTAATGAAATCTCCTTTTGATTTTGAAATAATTGATTTTATTTTTCGTGGCTCGTGTTGCTTGGGGTCAATATCACGATTTTTCATTATACTTTTTATTATACTAAGAGCATCGTTCTCATCTATTATGGAGAAATATTTTGTAAGCCCAATAAGATGAGCATTTTCTTTTATAATATGAACACCAAGAGAATGAAAGGTTGATACAAAAGGAATGTTGAATTGATCATTTGATTGAAGGTCGGGCTTATTTCCATTTTCTGTTTCTTCGAGTAGGTTGAGTACTCTATCTCGCATTTCTTTGGCTGATTTATTTGTAAAAGTTACAGCTAAAATAGATCTGGGCTCTATTCCCTTGTGAACAAGGTGTATTATTCTATGGGTTATAGTCTTGGTTTTCCCCGCCCCCGCCCCCGCTACAATCAAAAGAGGCCCCTCCGTATAAAGGACTGCCTCTTTTTGTTTTTCATTTAAAGAATCAAGATATTGCATGATTCTTATTGTAGCATTTTATTTACCAATGTCGTTCATTATCTCAGCACTTTCTGCCCTGAAACTTTCTGCTTCCTCTTTTACTATTTCACCAAGATTAGGAATTTTATTATATAAAAATTCAAATATTACCTCAGGGTCAGCATTTTTTTCTATCACTTTTTCAAATTCATCTTTTTCCTCTTTTGTAAGTATTTCAAGGGCCCGCAACATAACTTCTTGATAAACAATAGCACCCAAACGCTCCATCGCTTCTTTTTGCTTTTCAACTGGTAGAGTATTTATTCCTAGTGTTAAAACAATATTTTTATTTATCTCATTAAACATATATTTTTTATTTTATTAATTATAATTTGACCTTATTTATTCTTTGTAAAAATGTATATTAAGTACTTTAACATTTCCATTTGGTAATGTTTTATAAAAACGATAATCAAGATAGTTTGCATCATCTATTTTCATTGAGGAAGTTAAAAGATTTACTTTATTTATTGAGGCAAATTTGGCCCCTGTTTCAGTCCCCCCTAAATCTTCAGTAATAATAGCATGGTATCCTTCCCCTGAAATTTTATCCATAATCATTTTTGGAAGTATTTGACCAGGGGTCAATTCATAACCCTTGATTATTTCTTTTAAATCTTTAAGTTTTTCGATTTCTACGCTTTTAGCTCCAAATTGTGAAAGTATACTTTCTTTATTTAGAATAACTTCTTGAGAAACCTTATCCATATTATTGTCTAAAAGAGAATCATGTTTTATTATGTCCCCATAATTTTTTAGAATAACTTTTTGATCTCTTAAGGCCTGATTGTACAAGTATTTATATTCAGGACTATCCGGAGGTAATTTGTTTAGGAAACTACGGTTCATATAAAGATTATTTGTTTCCATTTGAGCCTTATTAATTTTATAAGACTCAAAATTTGGGTTACTTCGTACTTTTTGCCATTTATTGGCATCAATATATGGATTATTCTCAGTACTATATTGGCTACTTGCACCACCTATATTATGACCTGTTATATTGCCTTCTACATCATATTTGAATTCCATCTTTAAAGAACCTTCTATCCCATTAATATTTTCATTTAGAGTTATAGTTTTAAGAGGTCTTTCAATTGACGGATTAGATAGGGTAGATTCCTTTTCGGTTGATATTTGTTCTTTTGTCAAAATATCTTCTGCTCCAACTTCTTTTGGTTTTATAAAAGTATTTTCTTCAATTGTTGGTATTACTGCCTTAGGATCTACTTGGTTTGGAATAACCTCTTGATTAACTTGTTCAATTATTCCCCTTTTAGGGTAAATAGTTTTGTCTAAGTCACTATTTTCTTGGGCTTCTTTTAACGCACGTTTTATATATTCAGGGATTGTTTCATTTGGAGTTGGATCTAACCCTGTTATTTCTTTTAGATTTTTTACATAACTTACCAATGGTTTATATTGATCCGCCACTGTTTCCATTGTGAATAATTTTTCAGCAGGGGTCACATTTTTAATATTTTCCCAATCTTTTAAATTAGGGAAAATACGGTTTAAATTTTCTAAGTGTGTTTGGTTTAATTTTTCTATCTTATCTTGGGTTAAGTCAGTACCAACTCCTGATTCTGGTTTTTCTATTGTAGTTGGGTCAGATTGTGGTGGTACTTTGTATTGATCATCAACAATATTATCTTCTGTTTTAATTTTTAAACCAGAATGATCAGAATCAAACATTCTGCCTTCATATATAGCGCTTGGTCTTGTTTCTGTTCCATTTTGTAGGATAACATCTTTATTTGTTTTTATACTACTGAATTTAAATGAACCATTCTCATCTGAAATTATTTTATCTCCTTTAAATAAATTTACACTTTCATTTATTTCACCCGGTTTATATACTCCGATTTCTTTTGCAAATTCTTCATCACTAACACTTAAAGCGTGTTTTACACTTGCAGGTGCACCTTGTAAATCATTACCATATTCTATCTTTAACCCTTCTTTAAATTCATGAACCAAAGATATACCTCCTTGATTATTATCTACTGTCACTTCTACTTTCACATGCTTAATTTCCTTAATGGCATTTTCTACTTCACTTATATTAGGTTCTCCGACACTATCTACTACACTACTAGTCCTTAGATTTTCTATTCCATGACCCATAGCATCATATGCCACAAATCCTGAAGCAATAGCAAGAGCACCACCCACTCCAGCTTTTAGAAGCATACGATTCTGCCTACGCGATTTATCTTTTTCTTCTAGTTCAGTCATACCCTTTTCATAATCGTCTAATGTTATTTCTCCTTTTCCAAATTCATTTCGTAATTCAATTCCCTTATTATTTTGAATCTCTGTAAACTGGAGGTCTTTTTTTCTCATTATTAAATCGATTCCTTTTGCTCCTTGCGCAACCCCAGCACCAATTAGCATACTTGCTCCAAATTTTACAGTAGCAAAACCAGCTAAACCAATAGTTCCAAAACCAGCAATAGCTGACGCCCCTATGGCTCCAGTTGCAGATATTGGTAGAAACAGTAAAGTACTTAAAGCAACCCTTTTCCATCTAGGTTTTATACTCATATAAACATTCAACAATTTTTTCCACAAAGCAGTTTTGATTACTACCCCTCCTTCCTTGGAATCAATAATTTTTTTGTGTTCCTCTATTATTGTTTTGTAAAGAATTTCTGTTGCTTTATATTCTATTAGAGCTTTTTCCGTTTCTTCTTTAGAAAGGCCTGCTTTTTCTAATTCATATTTTCTTTTTTTATACATTGATTCACCCATCTCTATACGCGCTTGGGTGTATTCTTTTTTAGCTTTTACCATCTCCTCAGAATTGTGATTTTCTGGCCTGGGAGATTTTTTATACTCCATTTTATTTTTAGAAAATACATTTTTAATTCCGGCTAAAATATTATAAGTAGTAGTTCTTGTTTTATCTATTAGGGCTATTCTTTCAAGTTCTTTTTTGCTTTTCTCATATGCTTTAATATATTGAGTTCTTGATTCATTTAATTTTATTTGCTCTTTACTCTCTGCTTCTTTTCCCTTAAGAGAGTTTTCTTTAGTTTCTTTTTCTTTGAGCACTTCTTCCATATCTGGAAATTTATTCTTTATGCTATCTATTTGTTTATTTAATGATAAGGATTCTTTTGTAAGTTCATCATATTCTTCTTTGGCTAATTTATTTTTTGATTCACCCAATAGTGGAGCAAGTTCTGCTTGTCTTTTTTTAACTTCCTCCATTTTAGCTTCCAGTTCACTTTTTACAAATGCTTGTTTTGCAACCTCCATCTTTCTTTCCTCTTTTAAAATTTCTGTATTTCGAGCCAATAATTCTTCTTCTAATTCTTTGTTTTCTCTTAAGGCATCTTCCCGTCCCTTACTCCCTGCATTTATAATTTTAGCAAGTTCAGCCTGTCTTTCCTTAATTTCATCAATACGCGTCTTTTCTACATTTTCCCCTTTAACTGGTTCTTTTTGAACAGGGACTTGATTTATTGTAGGTTCTTTCATAGATATATATTTACTTAAAATTATATTATCTTTTAATTATACCATTCAAATTTATTTATTGTCAAATTTTGGGTTTATGTTGTAATAATACCCCTGTGTATAACCCTGTTGACGGATACCCTCTCATGGGATACCCTCTATATATAGGGTCCTTGGTATAGATCCCTATAATACTGAAATTCCTTAAAAAGCTTTATTTTTCAAGCATTTCTGAAACGATTGTAACAATTATTCTTATTTTACTTACAATTACAGCTCTCGCTTATAGCGGTCGTACTGTGGTTCCCAATGGAGGGGGTAAAATTGAGTAATTACTAAATTAGGCTTATTCAACTAAAAACACAAGATTCTTTGGATAGTTTTAAAAAATTAGAACAACCAAAGATGAAAATAGCTTTATTTTCCAAGTCTTCTATCATCAAGGCCTATTCTTTTTTTATAGTTTTTTCTTTTATAGTTGGCTCTCCTTTAGTGGCAGATGCCAACTTTTTTTCTGATATAACCTCTATAGTCCTTGGGACAAAGGCTACGGCTGAGGAAGGGAATGTTTTAGATGAGGATGGCGTAATTCATAATTCACAAAATATTCCACTTCTTGAATCTTCCGTAAATCCAGACTTAAAAAATACAAATGACGTTGAAGATATTATTATTGTTCAAGATGATTCATTTATTTATAACGAAGGAGCTTTTGGTTCAGATGTAAAATTTGAGAAAAGTACTTTATCTGACAAAATTAATGTTTATACCGTTGAAGAAGGAGATACTCTTTCTGGGATAGCAGAATTATTTGATGTTTCAGTTAACACTATTCGTTGGGAAAATAATATTTCAAACCAAAACATTAAAATTGGTCAGAAATTGAATATTTTACCTGTTACGGGAGTCAAACATATTGTAAAAAGTGGAGATACTGTAAGTAAAATTGCTACTAAATATGATGCTGAGACTGAAGATGTTTTGATTTTTAATGATATTTTAAAAGGTGATTCTCTTAAAAAGGGAGATATAATATTCGTTCCAAACGGTATCATCAAGCCAGTTGTAATAAAAAACACTTCATCTGGAAAAATAACCTCTTCAAATACAAAGGCTCCATCTGGTTATTATCTAAGACCAGCATCTGGAATTATTACTTCACCTTATGGATCAAGAAAAGGAGGATTCCATTATGGTGTTGATATTGGAAATAAAAGAGGAACCCCTATATATGCAGCTGCTTCTGGGGTTGTTGTAAAAGTAGTTAATGGTTGTGTTGAGGGTAAAAGTAGTTGCGGCGGGCGTTATGGTAACTATATTGTAATCGAACATCCAAATGGAACTAGGACATTCTACGCTCATTTAAGTAAGACTTTGGTTAGTTATGGTCAAACAGTTTCTCAAGGGCAACACATCGGAGCTCTTGGAAATACAGGACGATCTACCGGCCCACACCTACACTTTGAAGTAGAAAACGCTAACGGTTCTAAGATGAGACCAGTATTTTAGATAATTAAAAATAAAAAATTAAGAATTATATAAAAAATCTGCGGAAGTCCGACTTCCGCAGATTTTTTAGAAATTAAGATTCACGGGGACGGTATTGAAGAGCCTCTAATATATGGGGTTGAGTAATATTAATACTTCCTTCTAAATCAGCAATAGTGCGCGCGAGCTTGATGGTACGGTGATAAGCACGAGCAGAAAGCTGAAGCCTCTCGGCGCTTTGGTTTAAAAGTTTTTTTGTTTCTTCATCTAATGGGGCATAAATATTTAAATCTTTGACATTCATTTCACTATTAGTGTTTATTTTTCTTGAAGAACCCTTAAATCTTTTTATTTGAAGATCACGAGCTTTTCGTACTCTTTCTTTTATTGTTACAGTTTTTTCTCCACTATCTGATTCATTAGATAATTTATCATAATCAACATTTCCAACAGTAACCCAAATATCAATACGATCCATTATAGGCACTGAAAGTTTTCTTTTATATCTATCCAAATCTGACGGTTTGCATATACATTCTTTTTGTTTATTTCCTTTATTTCCACAAGGGCAAGGATTCATTGCTGCAATTAAAATAAAATTTGAAGGAAAGATTGCAGATCCACGAGCACGTGAAATAGAAACTATATTATCTTCGAGTGGTTGTCGAAGAGATTCTAAAACCTTCTTTTCAAATTCAGGAAATTCATCAAGGAAGGATGTCCTGCTAAACAGTAAGATGTCAAAAATAGATATATCGCTATTAATATTTGTGATTATGTCTTTGAAAGTCTTCTTAAGAGGTTTTTATACTTCAAGATAAATTCACTACTGGTGAATTCGGCATCTTCATAAAATACATCACTATCCTTTCCATTTTCAGCATTTAACTTTAGGTCGTCTCTTATACTTTTAACTAAGCTCATACTTACTACATTGCCGTCAGTTACAGTTGCTGGAATTGCTTTTTTTGATGTATAAGTTTTCTTTGTTGGAACTCCTAGGAAGTTTTTACCTTTTTCTACTCTTTCCACTTTACCATTGTCTAGCATGGTACATTCAAAGCGAGAAAATATTCTTTTTAGTTTACGAAGTGTCACAGGTCTTTCTCCTTTTGAAATT
>Ga0247841_10013446_pt1 | contig 10449 bp, 5 predicted proteins | sample LaCruzMarch2015__2_FD_192410 | JGI IMG/M metagenome (GOLD analysis project Ga0247841, IMG submission 192410) | Freshwater microbial communities from meromictic Lake La Cruz, Castile-La Mancha, Spain - LaCruzMarch2015_18m | ecosystem: Environmental > Aquatic > Freshwater > Lake | place: Spain...
TGAATTCGAAAAGGCGAGATACCTTTCATCCTGCCTGAAACAGATGAATTTCCCCGATCCAATTGAACTTCACGCTCCTGATGAAAGGGTTTCTTCAGGCATTCGTCCTAACCTCATTTTTAAAATACCAGGAAAGAACACGGAAAAAACAACATGGTTCCTGACCCATATGGACATTGTTCCTCCCGGAGACCCGGGCCTCTGGAGTGATAATCCTTTTAAAGGTTATGTAAAGAACGGCAGAATCTACGGCAGGGGAACAGAAGACAATCAACAGGATCTGGTGGCATCCATATTTGCTGCAAAATCCTTTCTTGATGAAGGGATTATACCCGAAACATCCATAGGACTTGCCTTCGTTTCCGATGAAGAGACTTCCAGCCGATTCGGATTATCGTATCTTATGAACCACGGGGAAAATCCTTTCCGAAAAACAGATATTATTGTGGTTCCTGATCTGGGAAATGCAGACGGAACGCTGATCGAAATTATAGAGAAAAGCATTTTCTGGCTTCAATTTAAAACCACAGGGAAACAATGTCATGCAAGCATGCCAAATCTTGGAAATAATGCCTTTCAAGCAGCATCACATCTTGTGGTCAGGCTCAATGATATGCATCACGTATTTAGTGCCGAGGATTCTTTTTTTGACCCGCCGGTAAGCACTTTCCAACCCACTAAAAAGGAGCCCAACATCCCCAATATTAATACAATACCAGGAGAAGATGTTTTTTACATGGACTGCAGAATACTTCCAGAATATCTGCTATCGGATGTTCTGCGTGAAATCAGAAACCTGGCAGATGAAATAGAAAGAATCTTTGGTGTCTCCATTGAAATCAATTCTATTCAGAAGATTCAGGCGCCACCACCAACACCTCATGACGCCCCGGTTGTTCTTGCTCTTCAGCAGGCCATCAGAGATGTCTATCATAGCGAAGCCACACCTCGGGGTATTGGAGCCGGTACTGTAGCCGGTATCTTCCGAATGCACGATTATCATGCGGCTGTATGGTCGAGGGTTACACATATGGCACACCAACCGGACGAGAACTGCATTATAGACAACATGATTGGGAACGCAAAGGTATTTGCACACTTACTGCTTCAGAGGTAAGGTGCTTCGAGGTAAAAGCTGTTGCAATGAATTATTTTGAATGATAGTATCGCTGTGAAATTTTATTTCTAACCCGGATGGGTTGGAGGAAGTAAATCTTATTGACACAAAAAAATAATCGTATCTCTGTCAGAGAAATCAGTTTTGCAGACAACAATACTTTAAGAAGCCTGTTCGGAGAGCATGACAGAAATATAAAACTCATTGAAAAATTAGCATCTGTCAAACTCACCTTGCGTGGGAACCTTCTGTCCGTCAAGGGAGAACAGTTAGCTGTCGACCTGATACAGAATCTTATCATCCAACTATACGCCATTCTTGAAAAGGGATATCCAATATATCCCACAGACATAGATTATGCTTACAGGATCCTCTCCAGCAACAATACCATTAATCTTGAGAAAATATTTTTAGATACCGTCTTCATTTCGTCAAAGAAACGGATCATTACACCCAAAAGCATCGTTCAGAAACACTATATCGATTCAATCAGAAATTATGATATGGTTTTCGGTATCGGTCCCGCCGGGACTGGCAAGACATACTTGGCCATGGCCATGGCCATATCCGCACTTCTTGACAAGAAAGTCAACCGGATCGTGCTGGCGAGACCGGCTGTAGAAGCGGGCGAAAAACTGGGTTTTCTGCCCGGAGACCTTTCAGAAAAGGTTAATCCCTATCTCAGGCCTCTTTACGATGCTCTTTTTGATATGATCGATTTTGACAAGGCCTCCTCCCTCATTCACAAAGGTGTCATTGAAGTCGCCCCTCTTGCTTTCATGCGCGGTCGTACATTAAATGATTCCTTCGTTATTCTTGACGAAGCCCAAAACACAACCTCAGAACAAATGAAGATGTTTTTAACAAGACTTGGCTTTGGTTCCAAGGCAGTGATTACAGGCGATATAACACAAATCGACCTCCCGTCTGAAAAGGTATCGGGTCTTATTGAGGCAGAGAAAATATTGATGAATGTAGAGGGAATCGGATTTGTTCGTTTTTCAGAGATTGATGTTGTTAGACATCCGCTTGTTCAAGATGTCATACGGGCCTACAATCACCTCGATCGTGGTAAAAGAAAAAGAATGTAATCATCATGTTGCCTGCAAATTCAAAATTTTTCCAGTTTCTTAATATTCTGAAAAACAAATCCGATCGCATAAAAGTTACACCGGAATTTGCAAAAAATACTGAATTTCAAAAATGGTCCGTCATCATTCTCTTAAACATTCTATTGGCCCTTCTTCTTACCCCGGACATTCATATTTCACACCCCGATTACAAAATAGGCTCCATTGCCACAAGGGACATCAAGGCTGACAGAGAACTTCTATTGGAAGACAGAGCGTCCATTGAGCAGAAAAGACTTGAGGTTATAAAAGATATCCAGTCCGTTTATGATTACGATTTAGAAGTTCCTTTCCAGATCACCGCCAATGTTGCAAAAGCCTTTACCATTGTTGCACCCTTATATTCACAGCCGGCTCCCACGGCGACGCCCGGTGGAACTGTTCAGGCAGCAAGGCAGAGTCATTCCAGACAGATAAAAAAAACTTTTGAAGACGCACTGGGAGGCATTACTCTTACGGAGGATGAATTTAATACTCTTAAAAAATACAAGTTTGGCGCCCTCATATCCGAGAAAATTATCAAACTCATCACAGCAGTCTACAATTCAGAATTGATCACCAATGTGACATTTCTAAAGCAGGATTTGGACAATGGCATCATTGTTCGCGACATAAAAACACAAAAAGAAAGAGATGAATTATACATTAACAATATCAAGCATATAAATAAATTAGACAGTCTCATCTTGAAAAAGTCACCGTCCATACTGAATGGCGAGGGTCAAGATGTAAGAAAGCTGGTTATATCGATAACCGGTAAATTGATTCAACCGAATCTGACTTTCAACAGAAACGCTACAGAAAGAAAAAGGCAAATCGCCCTGAGGGATGCCAAGCCCGTTTATTTTCAAGTCCAGAAGGATGAGATGATCGTTCGTGAAGGACAAAAGATTACAATGTCGGATCTTGACAAGCTGGAAGCCTATTTTAAGATCAAAGGTGAAAAACGATTCACAAATTTATCCATTCTTCTTGGCATGTTTCTCATGATAACGGCAATGGTTGTTGTCCTGTATCTGTTAGCGAGAAGCTTGATCAAATCAGAAAGAATGATACACGATACTCTTTTTCTGAGCGTCACAATTCTACTTCAGGTTATTTTTGTAAAAATGGGAATATTCATTTCTCACGCCATCAATCGGGCATTCCCATTCCTTTCTCCTGAGGTCTGCTTCTATGCCATTCCATATACAGTAGGCGCTATGCTGGTGGGGTTACTCATCAGTCAAAACATGGCCTTGATCTTCTCTATCTTTGCATCGTTTCTTGTCGCCTTTCTTTTTGACAGCAAGATACATATCGCCCTTTTTGCTTTTATTGGAAATGCGGTCGCGTTTTACCAAATCGTTCACTGTAAAAAGCGCGCCGCGTTTTTGAGGGTTGGTCTTTTGTTAGGACTGGCTAATTGCGCAGTGATTTTATGCATCAGTCTAATTGAGGGTAATACAGCAACTATAGACACCCTTCTCAAATTCATCATGGGTATTTCGGGTGGTATTATTTCCGGAATCGTCATTGCCGGAGTAACACCCCTGTTTGAGTCCCTCTTTGACTACACAACGGACATAAAACTCCTGGAACTCGCCAATCAGAACCAGCCCATTTTTCAACAAATGATTATGGAGGCTCCGGGCACTTACCATCACAGTATTGTCGTCGCTTCTCTTGTCGAGGCTGCCGCCGAGGCCATAGGGGCTAACTCTCTTCTCGCTAAGGTCAGCGCGTATTACCACGATATCGGCAAAATCAAAAAGCCCCAGTATTTCATTGAAAACCAGAGAAATGGAGAAAACAGGCATGATCGCTTGTCTCCCAAAATGAGCAGCCTTATCATTATTACACACGTGAAAGACGGGTATGAACTGGCGAACAAGACGAAGCTGGGCAGAAAGATCATGAATATCATCAGGGAACACCACGGAACGAGCCTGGTCAGCTACTTTTATGAGAAGTCCAAAAAAGACAGAGACCCCTCAATTAGATCCCTGCCCGAAAGAGATTTTCGATATCCCGGACCAAAACCACAAAGCAGAGAAGCCGGTCTTGTTCTATTGGGAGATGTTATCGAGGCTTCTTCCCGTACCCTGTCAAATCCTACTCCTTCACGTATTAAAAATCTCGTAAGAGATCGTATTGAGCGGGTCTTTATGGATGGTCAGCTTGATGAATGCGAATTGACCCTTCGGGATTTGAATAAAATCGCTGATAGCTTCAACCGGATTCTCAACGGCATCTTTCACCATCGAATTGATTACCCTGAATCAGTCATTCGAGAAGTTCCTGGAATTAGAAAGGAAAAAAATGGCGATTCTGATCGAAAATCGTCAGAAAAAAGTAGACGTAAATCTTCAACGGGTACGACAAGCGCTGAATAGAATTTTAACAATCCTGGAATGCAAGGATAAGGAAATCAGCTTAGTTTTTGTCGACGATGATAACATCAGAGAAATAAACAAGGATTATTTGGGAAGAAATTCTCCTACCAACGTGATTTCCTTCTCCCTGTCGGAAGGAGAGTTCAGTGGTATCAATCCTCATATCTTAGGCGACATCGTCATTTCAACAGAAACTGCCCTCCGGGATGCTCTTGATGGAGGAATTACCTTTGAGGATGAACTGGATTTTCTCATCATTCATGGCCTTCTTCATCTTCTTGGTTATAACCATGAAAACACAAGCCATGAAGAAACAGAAAAAATGAAGAAACAAGAACAGGATCTCTTTTTCCGGTTGAAAGGTTACCTGATTGAATAACTACAGTGCAGAGAATGGATTTTTATCCATTTTCACTTTAATACGATAGTCTGACCGGGGTGTATCATGTCTTGCCTGGATAGCTTGTTTTTTTCAAGAAGTGTATCAAGCCTGACCCCATTTTCCCTCGCAATCTTAGCCAGGCTATCACCTTTTTTCACCGTGTATGATCCGGACTCTGCCTTTGTATGATCCTTTGTGCCGCTAACAGCCTTTTTACTTGATGCTTTCGCAGTGGCTTTGACGTCTTGCCTTGCATTTCCACTATCGGCGCTTCCAGTTCCGCTTATTTTAATGATCTGTCCCGGTCTGATTCTTTTTCTCTTCAGTTTATTTATTTTTGCAATTTCATCAACAGACGCGTCAAAGCGTTTCGCCACGGATGCAAGGGTATCCCCTTTTTTAACCCTGTATTTGATGATATTTTCATTTGGTGGTGCTTTAACGCTCCCCGTATGATTATTTGACTTCACTCTGGCATAAGTGCGTCCACCGACAGGAATGATCAACTGCTGACCCACCTTGACGCGTTTTCTGCTGGACAGGCTGTTATAACTCATGATTGCCCCGACGGAGGTCCTGTACTTCCGTGCAATCGAAACAACCGTTTCACCGCGCTTCGCTCTATGCTTGATAAATACCTGCCGGGGCTTTTCAGATTGAGGAATCTCGTCAACAACCTTTACGAGTTTTTCAGCTGTCTCCAGGGGCACTTTTAGATTGTATTCTTTGTCCGGGGTGATCCTTTGCCTCAGTTCCGAATTCAGAGTATTCAATATATCTTCTGATGTGCCGATGCGGGGCGCTATGTCCTGCAGTTTCATTGACTTGGTTGTTTTTACGACTTCATACGAATATGGCTGATCTAAATGTTCCTCCAGATTCATGTTGTATTTCTTCGGATCCTTAATGATCAACAGGGTCGCCATAAATCGTGGAACATAACGAGCCGTTTCATGGGGAAGCTGATGGTAGAGGTCCCAGAACCGGTCTAAGTAATTGATATGCTGCCTGGATATGACCTTGAGCACCCTCCCCTCTCCACAATTGTATGCCGCAAGCACGGTTAACCAGTCGCCGAACATGCCGTGAAGGTCCCTAAGGTAGTCGATGGCAGCTCTTGTTGATTTTTCGACATCCAGACGTTCATCAACCCACTCATCCCTGTTCAGACCATATTTATAACCCGTAGAAGGGATAAATTGCCATAAACCAAGGGCTCGTGCCCTTGAAAGGGCGTAGGTCTTAAAGCCACTTTCAACAAGGGGAAGCCATGATAACTCTTCAGGTAATCCCGCTTTTTTTAACTCTCTCAGGATGATGGGGCGATAAAGTCCTGAACGTTTGTACGATTGAATGAAAAAATCTCTTTCAACGGTCTGAAACTGTCGGATTTCCTTCTCCACATCGGCATTTAAAACATAAGGGATTTCGCTTCTCTTTCCTGGAGTTGCTGTGTGCATTGATGTGTAGATTGCGAGAATTCTCTTTGATATCAACAGGCGCAGATCATCCTTCTGCCGCGCAATATCCGGGTCTCCGTCGGTATCGAGAAGAAGGGCATAAGCCTGATCCAGCATATCCAGCGCATTTTCAAGATCGCCCTTTTCCCAGTATGTCCTCGATTCATCAAGGAGCTGAAGGGACTCCTCCATGATATCTCTTTCCTTTTCCTGTGTCTTCCCATTTACGATTTCTTTGGCATTGGCCGTGCCCTCGGTATTTGGTTCGCCCTCCGCATCTGACAATTTTCTTTTTTCCGTAAAGTCATCTTTCCTCTCGTTCTTCGGATTAACCGGGCTGACATCTTTGCTGACAGCTCCCTGATCGTTGACGGCGATCATCTCCTGAGAAAATCGCTGTGCTGCCTTATCCTGCCCATATGCTTCATCAACTTCTGTGATAAGGGGATATGACAATAACATGAGGGATAATATGGTGGGGATTAAAAAAAAGATTCTCAACCTTAACATCGTGCAGAACTCCTTAACTGAATGACCGGCTCAATATCAGATGATCTCCCCCGATTCCTGGGGGGGCGTTTTAATGACGGCTTCCTATATCACATTTTCACGGTTTTCCCAGAAATTAATTCAATAAATAGGCTTCAATAAACTCATCAATCTCACCATCCAGCACCTTGTTGACATTTCCGACTTCGAGGTTCGTCCGGTGATCCTTGATCAACTTGTAGGGATGAAGAATATATGAGCGAATCTGACTCCCCCAGGCAATGTCCTTCTTCGTCCGGTTCCTTTCGTTGATTCTTTCACTTTGTTCCTGAAGTTTGAGTTCATAAAGCCTCGATTTCAGGAACTTCATGGCCATAGCTTTATTTTTATGCTGTGATCGCTCATTCTGGCACTGTACCACAATTCCCGTGGGTAAATGGGTGATCCGAACAGCAGAATCCGTTTTATTTACATGCTGTCCGCCAGCGCCGGTGGATCTATAGGTATCAATCCTAAGGTCACCTTCATCAATTTCTATGACTATTTTTTCATCGACCTCAGGATAAACAAAAACCGACGCGAATGACGTGTGTCTCCTGGCACCGGCATCAAAAGGAGATATGCGTATAAGCCTGTGAATGCCAATTTCAGCTTTGGCATAACCATATGCATACTCTCCTTCAACGGTCATGGAGACACTTTTAACCCCGGCTTCATCTCCCGGCTGAAAATCAATAATTGTCGTAGCGAAACCCTTTCTCTCCGCCCACCTTAGATACATTCGCAAAAGCATCTCTGCCCAATCCTGTGCTTCTGTCCCACCGGCACCGGCATGAATGGACATGATGGCATTCATGGGATCCTGGTCGGATCCCAGCATCAGTTTAAGTTCTTCATCTCTTACGGATAATTTAAGATTGTTTAAATCTTTTTCGATATCTTGCAGAATTCCTTCGTCTTCATCTTCCGAAGCCAGATCAAAGAGCATACCCATATCATCAATAGAAGTTTTTTTCTGCTTCCAGCTTTCGACAATCAAACTTAACTTCGTTTTTTTCTTTAAAACGCTGCTCGCTTTTTCCGGATCATCCCAGAAATCTTCTCTTAAGGAATTTTTTTCCAGTTCCCTGATCTCTGTTTCCTTATCAGGTATGTCAAAGACATTCTCCTAACCGTTCTATTCGTTTCCTTAAATCCTCAATTGTTTCAGGTATTCCATCAAGCATGTCCTTTTCTCCTTATTGAAATAAAAATATAACCACATATTAATACCATACAAATGTATACAAATATATCTCCATACAACATGTAAAACGTCTTGTCATTCATATATTTGACTGTCTCTCTAAGAGATGTTTCTTCAAATATCTTTGTCCGGTTCATGATCTTTCCTGTTGGATCAATGACGGCGCTGATTCCTGTATTGGCGGCTCTCACGATATAGGTTCGGTTTTCAACAGCCCGAAACGTTGTCATGGATAAATGCTGATAAGGTGCTGAAGTCCTTCCAAACCACGCATCATTTGTAATATTTACGAGCAGATCCGCGCCCGCATTTTTATAACTGCGACTGATTTCCGGGAAGATTCCTTCATAACATATGAGGACTCCCAGCTTGTGATGATCCATAAAGACGGGAGAAAATCCTTTTCCCGAAGTAAAATCACCCACGCCGGCAACAAGCTTGTTGATAAAGGGGAACCATTGACGTAACGGCACGTATTCTCCATAGGGAACAAGATGTACCTTGTCATATCGTCCTCTGATATTTCCATCCGGCGAGAGCAGAAAGGCGCTGTTTAAAAGAGAAATTTCTTTTCCATCCTTAAAATAACTCGGACTACCAAACAAAAGCCAGCTCCCTGAATCTCTTGCAACGTCTACAACCACCCGGTGCATGTCGTCGATATCCTGAAAATAAAAAGGGGTCGCCGTCTCCGGCCATACAATCAGTTTCGATCCGGATACGGCCTTTGACCGTGAAAGGTTCTTATATGTCTTGATGGTTTCTTTCTGAAACTGCGGGTTCCATTTGATATCCTGATCAATATTACCCTGAATAATGGAAACATCTACAGGCTCTGCGTTTTTCATTGAATATTTCACATGATGGATCTTAATGACCCCATAGACGCATATAACAAGCATGATCACGCTGCCTGTTATAACTTCTTTCACAACCCATTTTTTTTCAGGTTTCGTTATCAGGATGACATCATAAATCATGACATTTACCATGACGATTATAAAGGTTATGCCGTAGACCCCTGTTATGTCCGCTAACTGAACAAGTGGCAGATACCTGTACTGGGAATAGGCAAGATTTTCCCATGGGAATCCCGTAAATAACTGAGATTTTAAATACTCAAGAGCGGTCCACAAAGCGGGAGCCGCAAGAATGACAGGAATATTTTTGTGCCGGAAATAGACAATGCCGGAAGCGAATAAGGCAATGTAAAGACTTAAATAAACCGCCAGAAGCAACATGGCGGAAATACCCGCATAATATGGGAGGTTGCCATAGTGAACGACAACATATGTAATCCAGTAAAGGATGCCGATGTGGCACATGAGTCCGGCTATGAAACCAAGGGAAAATGCTTCCGTCAGACGCCGTGTGTCTTTAAGGGCATAGAGAAGGGGTACCAGTGCGACCCACGCAATGAATCCTTCGCCAAACTTCGGAAAGGATAGTATCAGGAGCATTCCGGATATGGAAGAAATAATCACTTGGTAACAAAATCTAAATTTTGTTCCCGGTAGCCTCATTATCACTTGTTTTCCTGATCCTGACCTTTTTGATACTCCGTTCATCGGCGGAATCAATGATCATTTCAAAATTGTCAATTTTTATTACTTCGCCCGTAACGGGAATTTTTTTTATGGTATTCAGAATTAATCCGCCCAGAGTTTCGTATGTCCCTTCCTGAAACTCAACCCCAAAGTAATCTTCAACAACCTCGATCTCAATCCTGCCGTCAATCAGGATATAACCATCGGATAATTCCACAATGCTTTCTTTTGTTGTATCGTGTTCATCATGGATCTCCCCGACTATCTCCTCAATCAGATCTTCAAGGGTAACAAGACCCGAGGTGCCCCCATATTCGTCAATCACGATGGCCATATGGTGTTTTCTTTGTTTCAGCTCGTGCAAAAGAAGATGTGTCTTCTTGGTTTCCGGAATGTAGTAAGGTTTTCTCAGCGTGGATAAAATATCATTTTCCGATATGGGTTTTGACCAGAACTTGATCAGATCCTTTACATTTAATATCCCGAGAATATTATCCACACTGTCAGCATAGACAGGCATCCTGGTGTGACCGTGTTTGATTATCAGGTCAAGAATCTCGTCAATGGTTGCATCACCGCCAATGGCAATCATCTCCGTTCTTGGAATCATCACTTCCCGGACGATGGTATCCCTGAATTCGAGAATGCTCTGAATCATTTCACCGGATTGAGAATCTATAAGACCGTTTTCCTCCCCGGCGTT
>Ga0247841_10013447_pt1 | contig 10449 bp, 9 predicted proteins | sample LaCruzMarch2015__2_FD_192410 | JGI IMG/M metagenome (GOLD analysis project Ga0247841, IMG submission 192410) | Freshwater microbial communities from meromictic Lake La Cruz, Castile-La Mancha, Spain - LaCruzMarch2015_18m | ecosystem: Environmental > Aquatic > Freshwater > Lake | place: Spain...
TTTTTTATTTCTGCTTCTGATCCCTCATTGACTTTTACCAGGATTTTGAATGGTGATGCAGGATTTTCAATTATAGTCTGCAAAACCCTCTCTTCAGGCAGGTAGAAAAACACCGAAGGCCGCAGGTCGGGGTCAGCCATTGAATTAATAATGAAATCAGGAAAGACACCGCGAACGGTTGTTGAACCATGTTCGGTTATTTCAAGCTGCTTTCCGACAACCCCGTCATTCCAGCCGTTGTTGATCTTCAGCAGCTCTGCTCCCTTTTCACTTATAATAACATCATTGACGGCAGCATTCTCCGGGGAGAAATCCAACCCTTCGGACACCCTGATACCAAGAATTGAAAGGTAGTTTTCATCAGCCTCGTAAAAATCAGCCACATTGAACATTTCGCTCTGTCCATCCGGCGACAATACGTTGTTTCCCGAAGCGCCCTCAACAGGCAAAGTAGAACCCAGACCCACCTTTTCCACCTCAGGCATCGATCTTAATTCATTCAGAACGGCAGAGATCTTATTGCTTTCCATACCTTCGGTTGAACCGTAATAGACTCCCTCTGTCAGGTATCCGTGATCTGCATTCTTCATCCTGCTGAACTGCATCGTAACAATTATCATCAATGTCAGGATAAACGATGCACCTGCGAACTGGATGGCGAGCAGTGCCAGTTTCCATCTGTTGCTTTTAAGCTTGTATGAACGAAAAACGGTCGCCACAGGGATGCGCGAGAAAAACCTTCCGGGGAGATAACCGGTAATAACCACCAGCGCCGAGACTATTAACAGCAACGGCCATAATACGTAAGGATTCAGGGTGGCGAGAATGCTGTGCTGAAGCTGTGATTCAACCACCGGTCTCAGCGCTGCTATGATGAGAACAGCCGCAGTTACTGAAATGAAGAAAAGCATCAGGGTCTCTATAAAAATCATTTGCTGCAGTCTTCCCGTCTGAGCGCCAAAAGTTTTATGTATAGCAGATGATTTAGCCCGGTTTACCAGCGCACTAAGTGTCAGCAGGATATAGTTCATGAGCGAAACAAAGAGCACTGCAAAGGCTATGGTACTGAGAATGATGATCATGTCCCTGACATTATCAGCATGTATTTTTCTGATGGGCAGGAAGCTGTATTTCAGAATCATACCTCCCTGCTCTTCTTCAAGCCGCACAATGTCCTGGTGCACCTCCTGCATCTTCCTGACGGCCGGAGCAAGGGAAGCGGGAGTGAATCCCGGCTCCAGTTTTACGCATGTGTAGTACCGGTCATTGCCCAGCCAGTTCGAGGTTCCGTCCCACGTAAAATTCTTTGTTGAAACCATCGGGATAAGCACATCATAGTGATAATTGGTATTCTCAGGCAGATCTTCAAACACACCTGCAATGGTCAGTTTCTGATCGGAGTACCTCTTCATGGCTATTACCTTCCCTATAACCTCTCCTCCGATTGCTTCAGCAATTTTATCAGAGACCATGCACGACATGGGCGTTTTTAATATCTCCCCCGGATTTCCGCTTACAACCGGACGGGGCAGAACATCAAAAAGGAATTCATCGGCCAGGGAGACTTCTGCTTCGTAGCTGTTCAGGTTTTCGGTATAGAAGACATTCTTTCCTATTGAATTCAGACGGCAGGCCTTTTCAATGCCAGGCACCTCTGCCTTCAGGCCTGGACCGATGGCACCACTGACCCTCGGGTAACTCTCCAGTTTTTCCGATGTCTTGTCAGGCCTGAAGTTTTCATGTACAACATAGATACGCCCGGCGTCAGGATAAAAGCTGTCATAGCTGTAATAATATAATACTTCTGCCAGAAGGATGATCCCGAAAGCAAGTCCCGCGGCCAGGGAAATGATACGTGTAACAGTGTATTCTCCCTTTCGGAACAAGGGACGAATTGCCATCCTGAATCTGTTCATGAAATTTCTTCTCTATGGGTTACTAAAACAAAGAGACATGAATAATTCCCTGTCGCTGCATTCCTGCATGATTTCCATAAAGGCCGTCCGGCAGGCAGAAACGGACCCCGCACTCCTTAAGAATGGTTTATTGCCCTGCACATCAAATCAACAGCATGGAGACTCCGGATTTACAGATCCGGACACAAAGCAGGACGGCATCTGAGGAGATTCAGCGTAAAAACATCATTTCCCCGGGGAATTCAGGGCATTAATTAAAAATTTATCTGTTTTATCCAGGAATCTCTCGTCTGACATCCCTGTCCTGTTAAAGAATATTACGCTCCCTTTTTTTATGTCGGGATACATTCTTATTTCACAATAATATCCACCTCCGCCGCCTGCGTGTGAGAAGTACCTGTTACCATCCAGTTCTCCGTAAAACCAGGACAGGCACATTCCTGTATTTTCACCTTTCCTGGTAAGGTTTTCCTGAAAAAGCAACTGTCTGTACTCGTCTGAAATCAGGCTGTTTTCTGTTTTCAGAAGTTCCTGAAGATAGGTTACAAATGCTGTTGGTGTTCCAATCAAGCCGCCATATGGTGCCCCATTCACATAATACTTATTAAACGAACGCCATTTTCCTGTAGCTTCTCCCATAAACTTTGACTTGTCAATAAAAAAGCCCAACAAAAGACTGGAGAACGACAATTTTTTGTGATAACCAATGGCATGAGTTTTAAAATTGATAACCTCAAAAGTCAGGTCGTCAGGATCGACAGGCAACTTTCGGATTATATTTTCAGTGACATATTCTTCGTATGTTGCTCCGGATACCCTTTCAATCAGTTGTCCCAAAATGACATAGCCCAGATTGGAATATGCAAATTTTTCATTTGGTTCAGATTTCGTTTTGCTGGTTATTTCGAAAATTGTATTAAAAAAAGTGTCTCTGTCGAATATTTTATGTTCGCTTTCTGAATGTATCCAATCCAGCGGGACAGGATTTGGTATTCCTGCCGTATGGTTGAGAAGTTGCTTTACCGTGATTTCTGTTCCGTATGGTAATTCAGGTAAATACTGAATGACGGGTTTGTTTATATCTATTTTACCTTTCCCGGACAGCTGCAAAATTGCCAATGCGGTAAATGTTTTAGTAACAGAAAAAGCGTTGTATGTGACAGACAGATCCACTTCCTTCTTTTTTGCAATGTCAGCGAAGCCCATTTTAAAGGACTTTATAATACTGTCCTGGTTAAAATGAAAATATTGAACAGAAGGAGTCTTATTGCTTTTTACCTGATCAGTTAAAATTTTGTCTGTTTCATCCATTTGTATTGTTGTTTGAGGGTGGCAGGAACTTAACCCATCCCCCGGCCCCTTCCCTTAAACAGTAAGGGAAGGGGAGAGAATTCTGCATATTGGAGATTTCGGTTTCCCGTTGGATGATAAATGGCTTACTCCTTGCATGTAAACCACCTAATTTGCAGTATCTCAGCCCTCCCCTTATTGTTTAAGGGGAGGCGGGGGAGGGGTTAAGGGAAATACAGGGAGACATTTTTTCTTCTCATGGGGGGTGATTCGGACTCTGTCATCCAAGGCATATTATTTGTTTTTTTCATTTTTCCCTTCTGATTTAAGGGCAGGGAAACGCTTATAAGGTTCTCCTGATACTACTCTTATGGTATTGAATATTGAAAATATGCAGTTCACAATGAACACCAGGATCAGTGGTATGGGCTGACCTGCCTTCCAGTAAATCCATGATGCGGCAAGAATGGCTACCCAGACCTTCAGCTGGAAGCTGATGACATCACGATAGTGTTCAGACATCCCTTTAATTTCATCTTTTTTATAATGCCATATTATTACGGCAGGGAAGACTAGAGGAATAATACCACTGAAGTGTAATAGTCCCAACCAGTTATTTGAATTAACCTCCTTGATTTCCTGTTCTTCATCCGGTTCATTCTCCACAAGCAGGTTATAATCAACTTCAAGAGCTTTGGCGATCATCTGAAGGGTATAAGCCCGGGGATCCACTTCCCCGTTCTCAATACGTTGTATTGTTCTGGCACTGACTTCGGTTTTCTCAGCTAACTCTTCCTGAGTCATACCCTTTTTAATTCTTAATTCTTTGATCAGTTTTCCTGTTTCCATTTTATTTTTTTATTCAAATGTCAGCTATATCAGGGTAACTTTCCAACTACAAAAACACGACATTTACACGACATTTGCAAAATACTGCCAATACTCCGAAGGGAGGGTTGAGAAAAAGACTGTTGATAGCGAAAGATCTATATATGTTCAGCCTGCTGTTTTTTTCTGGATGAGTCACCTGGGTAGCAAATACTCAAAAGTATATGAGCCGTTCTTCTTTATGGGATATCCTTCGCTGTTATACTCATAGGTATTGGTTGTCTCCTGGATTTTTTGTGCCATCGGAGCATCAAAATATAGTGTCTGGACTCTTTTTGTAATATTATTTTTATTGGTATTTTCCCCGGGCCGGAGCAGCCTCTGAAAGGCGAGGTAAGGATTATTCATATCTTCAAACTCGTATTCTGTTTTAACCATCATAACTGCAGCGCCATCAATTATGTCTTTATTAATTTCAGTAACCAGATTGCCGTTTTCATCATAATGGAACTCTGTAAAGCCTGAAGGCTGATTTTCATGAAAATATATTCTTTTTGAAATTCGTCCATTATCACCATATTCATATGTGGTTGATGATTTAGTTCCTCCCGGTAAGCGCGTTACTTCAATTTTTGACAATCTGTTCTTTTCATAGTAGTAATTGGCTCTCCCGTTTATTTCAGTGTTTTCCGGAGTAACCCACTCAGTTCGGTTCATGGATTGCTGTGCAGTTTCCCAGTCACTGCTTGCCATCCCCATGTCATAATACATATCATATGACAATAATTGATGTTGTTTGTTGTAAGAGTATACGATGTAAGACCATTTATCCTTACTTTCAGACAAAAGATTATTCTCAGTATAAGTATATTCGTGGACTAATTCATCCGAATAATACTCTTTGCTGATCAAGAGTATAACTTGATTGTCCGATGGCACAAATTCATCATTGTTTTTATCGCATGAAAGGAAGAGTGAAAGCAAAAACAGGCTTGACAGGATTTTTATTTTCATTATGAATACGTTATGAAGCGAAAGTTGATTAGTCTTTAAATTCATTCAGCTTTTTTAATTTCTATGATTTCACAATCCTTACCCGGAGGGCAGGACTCATTTATTCCGGTTACTTTGTATTTTACTGTTACCCTGTCTCCCGACGTGAAGGAAATTATATCTTCTATTCTGACTATCAGAGTATCTCCGTTATCGAGATGAATTTGTTGAGCGCAGAAGGCTAAACCGCCGCTAAGCCACACATTTCCGATATTCTGTTTTACTGAGGAATCGCTGTCATCCTTAGTGCATGATAAAGCAAATAACAGTATCAATACGAGTAACATATTTTTCATCATAGATTTCTGGATTTTGTAATGTTACACTCCAGATATATGATTCATTTCGCCATCAATAGGTTGCGTAGGAATGATGAATTTGTGGAGCAACTCTTTGTAAACTTAATGATTATTGAAATACAATACTGCGGACTATAAACTCCGGTAGCTTTTCCCCCGGGACTAAAGTCCCGTCAACAGGGAGGGGGGCTTTCTGAACCGTCAGCTGAAGCTGACGGTAATAAGAAGAAATTAACAGTGACACTTCTAACTCTTCCGGGTTACTCTCCAAAGGATTTAAGTTACCGTTGGCTTCAGCCAACGGTAATTGGCGCCCTCTACACTTTCCTGGGGCTTTAGCCCCCTTTTGGCTTTTCTTCCCGGGACTAAAGTCCCTTTCATGTTGTTTATTATAAATTAACTTATCCTGATGTGAGCCAGTGACATAACCTTAAACCGATCGGCAATGCCCATCCCGATTCTCTTAGCTAAAGGGTAATTCTTTTTATGCTCTTTGTACATTGACATATTGCTGATTACCTTAATAAAACTTTCCCATTTTTCAATTTCATAAATGTCGTCAGTTCCCCACTTAAGGTAAGCCGATTCGTTCATGCCGCCTCTTTTGATTACCTGTTCATTGGAAAATTTTATTCCTAACCGGGATGCATAATCAAGAATGATCTCAGCTCCTGGCAGGAAGGTATGAATTTCGCTTAATAGTTTCCGGACTTCTGATTCATCGAAGTAATAAATAACCCCGGCAATAAGCAGCATTACTTTATCCCTGGTCTTTATTTCCTCATACCATGTGGTGTCAAATACCGATTTTGCTACGTTACGTCTTCTGTCGGATTCCTGAAAGTACTGTTTTCTAAGTTCGATGGCATCTGGAAGATCAAGATCTATCCAGTTGATTTTTCCGTTGTCAATACGGTCAAAAGTTGTATCAAGACCGCAACCAACATTTACTACTGTTGCATATGGATTGACAGAGATGAATTCAGATATTTTTCTATCAAAAAAGATACTTCTTGCAATCCATGAAGCCCGGGACAGTTTGCTGATATTGTTTGCGATAGTTGAGAAGTCATACTGAATGCTGTTGATTATTTCAACAGCCTTATTGTCGACAAGAAGAGGATTGGGCTTAAGTGTCTCGACAGCTCTTCCCCATAATGGAAGCAGCATTGTCTCCTGAACACTGCCAAGGTTGATTTCCTTTGTTTTTGTCATTGGTATGAATTTTTAAATTGAGCCCGGTATACCGTTTATCTTGTTTTGCTTTTACCAGTCATTATTACAGGATTCTGAGTCAATTCCACATTACGTAACACTTCTATTTTGTCTGAAATTTTTGAGGGATTATCCCTGAACCAGTTGCTGACTTTTGATGCATTTACAAATTCAACCGGATTGCCATCTGCATCCATAAATTGCGGATTAAAAGGAACAAAATCATCAATGTCATTTGGGATTCCATCTCCTTTTTTAGTCACAGTCAATTGTTGCTTTGGTTTGTTGTACAAAGCAAAATAATCAACAGATTCTTTCCCGGCGAGAACATATATCCAGTTGCTGTTCTCCAGGATTTGATTGACAAAAATGAAATTTACGTTTTTTCTCTTTTCCGGGGGCCACCATTTGTATTCATAAGGCACTGATAATTTGCCCGTTTCGAATATGATATGGGGGATCAAAGACTCTGCATTCACCCTGAATACTGTATCAACCGATTTTTCCTTGAAGTATGTATCACTGTTCACATGGTAGAATTCCGCATCCATCAGGTCAAGCATCGTCAGGGGACGCTTTGGAAAAACATTTCTGTTTGGAAAAACTTTAATCTGCTCTCCTTTTTGATTAAAAGTAGCCAGCAATTTTGTTTCGGTTCCAAGAATATTGGGATAGTATCCAGCCAGAACAGAATCTTTTAAGTAGCTGTAACTCCATATGAATGATGGGTTTTCTATTCCTCTTACTGATGATGGCAATGGGAATTCTCCGCGAAAACTTCCGTTCAGGTCGAATACCAGAGAATTTTCATTCCATCCCAATGAATAGATTAATGAATCGGAATAGTTGTATGCTAATATTGAGTTCTGATATTCTTCCGGACCCCTTCCGTATTTTCCAATTTCGTAAAGGAATTTGCCGGTTTTCCTGTCAAAAGCGTAACAGAACTTAACACTGTATACCAAGATGTGATTTTTAAGAATCAAGGTTTTAAATCCATCTGGTATCAGGCATTTTTCATTTGTTTCAAGCTGAACGTAATCAAAATCATCAATAAATTGAGAGCACTTTATATCACCAGGCTTTGAGATGTATTCAGCAATTGGTATAATAAAAATATCATCACTTTTCCCATGCCGGGATGTGCAACTGTTGAAAAGGAAAATTGATAAAAATGCCATTAGTATTAACCTGTTCATATGCTGATGGATTATTTATTACAGAATTTAAAATACCGGAAAAATGAAGTTGATTTTTTCATATCGTAATGCATTCACCACGTTCCTTGTATCTGCCCCGACAACGGCGTCAGGGTGTTAAGGCACAGTTATTAAGTCCCTGTTACTTGAGGGTTGTGGCTTTTATTTTCATCCATATTATTATGATGCCTGAAATGCTGATCAACTCAACCGGCAGATCAATCATTGCATTGGATATTTTATACTCACTGAATATAATGGATGCTGAATCCAGGCAGATTGCTATCACATTAGCGGTGAGGATTATATATAGAGCCCATTTCCTGTCAAATGGTTTGTTTGCTATCATGATGTAAAGTAGCGAATAAGGTATTATTGAGCCGCCTGCACCGCGAAGCATTCCAATGATGGTCGGATTAATTTCATTATTTGAAAATCCTTTTGTAATGAACACTGGAAAAATTATCAGTGAGAGTCCCATGAGAAAGAAATAAAATGCACAGAAATAAAAAATGGATCTGAATATCCATGGGATTTGGTTTTGAGGCTGGATTACTTTGTCGGTCATATGATGAGGTTTATGATATAAGAATCAGATTTTCATGCCGTCAGGTGGTTTTGCTTTATTTTATACCCGTTGGAAAAAATCGTTTTTTTTGTTTATTAAAAGACGAAAAATATTCCGGTTTGTCACGGGATACCTGCCCTGCTGTTCCGTACAATTGACCCCTTTGCGCCGAGTCCGGCATAATGAACCACTTGCACCCCGTACGTGTTATCCGGCGTTTTCGTTTATTCTTTTCTTATGATATAATATATTGATCTAAAAGGAGATGGATCCGACTTGTAATATTCTATTTCTTTTATATCACTTTCAAACAGCTTAAGGATATCAGAATCGGCCCTCTTATTTATTTCACTTTCAAGCTTTTTGTAATAATCATTCCACCAGATATTTTCGTCAAGGTAAAATGAGTCAGCAACACTGCAATTGTTGTTCCGGATGAATTCAAGCTTTTTTTCATGATCCTTGAATTCGTCATGTATTATGAAATACCCGGTTCGTTTCAATAATCTGATAACAAGCGGAAAGCCGGTTTCGAAACCGACAACATTCAGGAATCCTTCTGCCAGGATAATATCGAAGTTATCGGGGTCTGATTTAAAGTCGAAGAATGAGACGTTCACGGTTGTCAGTCGCTCACTGAGATTTTTGCTGCCGGCTTTTCTTTGTAACCAGTCAAGAGCTAAGGTGTCCGTATCGATTGCAGTGATTGAACCGGAATATTTATCTGCAAGCCAAAGAGTTGGAACACCTGTTCCACAGCCGACATCAAGAATCACGGGATCAGGGAATTCCGGAACCGCAGAAAATGCTTTTTCAAGGTATTTCAATAATCCTCTTCTGCAGTTGTCTTTTAATATGAAGTAATCAGTTGTCAATTTTACGTGTCAGATGTAAAAATAGTAATTCTTAATTTGATACGAATGCCCATAACGTCTGGCATTATGTGAATTCTTATTACATTTTGAAATATCCTGGTTTTACATGGGTGGCATTTTATTGATAGAGGAAGCAAGAAAAGATAGGGCTGCAAAAGGAATTCCGGCAATTCCGTTTGTATTTCAGGGTGACTTTTAAAACTTTCATTTTAATTCTCCTTTCATTTGATTTTGTTGATTTAAAACCACTACTGTCCGGATACTAACCTATCGCTCCTGCCGGAGCTTAACGACGAGGGGGGAGCCGTGCCTCCGGTTTCACCGGAGGTTATTAAAATCCTTCTCTTTCAGAGAAGCAGCCGGTTGCCCGATGCTCCTTCGGAGCATGTCTTTGCCTGAGTGTTTTTTGGTGGGGGGGAAGTATCCGTCATCCATATAATCCAGCTCCTGCCGGAGCTGAGCAGACAAGGGGAGTGCCGTGCCTCCGGTTTCACCGGAGGTTATTAAAATCCTTCTCTTTCAGAGAAGCAGCCGGTTGCCCGATGCTCCTTCGGAGCATGTCTTTACCAAAGTGTTTTTGGTGGGGGGGTAACCTCCATCATCCATATTATAAAACCCTTACGATGGTTGTGTATGAGAGGGATTTGCTGAAGGGGAATTATAGGTTTCAATCGAGACAAGCTGCAAAGAAGCTGGACAAAAAAGTCACGTAAGTGACTTAATGTGAATAACCCCCAGTGCCAACTGGGGGTAAAGGCATTCTTATGATGTTGAGCCCTGAAGGGGCGATACGCCATGCCTGTCAAAATGAGCTACTTGCACGGCTGCCGGATACCACGTCCGGTGCTGGTGTTTTGTTATTTGTTCCCGTATGCAAGATTGGTTAGTTCAGCAGGATCCTTCCTATTTGAGTTTTAAGAATTCACCGTCGATGATCATTACCTTTACGCCTTCTTTGCTGAATGAACGATGTGAACTAAGGTCATCAGAAACCACATAAGTCATTCCCTTTCTTAATGTGGTTTTATTACCGTTTTGCAATTCACTGATAAACTCTCCTTCCAGACAATGAACAATATGTCCTTTCCGGCACCAGTGATCTGCGAGATAACCTTTGGAATATTCTACAATTCTGATTCTTAATCCGGGAAATTGAACAGTTTGCCAAACGGCAGTGCCGGTTTCTCCTTTGTACTCAACTTTTGG
>Ga0247841_10013450_pt1 | contig 10448 bp, 12 predicted proteins | sample LaCruzMarch2015__2_FD_192410 | JGI IMG/M metagenome (GOLD analysis project Ga0247841, IMG submission 192410) | Freshwater microbial communities from meromictic Lake La Cruz, Castile-La Mancha, Spain - LaCruzMarch2015_18m | ecosystem: Environmental > Aquatic > Freshwater > Lake | place: Spain...
TGATCAAAGTCAGTAAACCCAAGCAGGATAAGCGTTTTGATATACCGGTAGTGGGGTTAAATACGATTAAAAACTTGATCAGAGCAAAGGCCAGCTGCCTGGCTATTGAGGCGGAAAAGACCCTGTTTATCGATATAGAGCAAAGCGTAAAGTTAGCTAATAAGTATAAACTTGCCATAGTGGCGGTATAAAAACTCTTGACAGCTTGGCAATTATTAGGTATAAATAAGCTATCTAAAAGGAGGTCGGTATGGCAAAAGCAACTTCAAAAGCAGTAACATTCAAACTGACTGCGCCCAAGGCAAAGAAGGTCAGCGTAGCCGGAAGTTTCAATAACTGGGATGTAAAATCTCATCTGGCGAAAAAAGGCCTTAAGGGTAATTGGTCAGCCAAGGTCAACCTGAAGCCGGGTAGATATGAATATAAATTTGTAGTCGACGGCGCTTGGATGAATGACCCGGATTGTAAAAACAGCGTTTGCAACAGCTTGGGGTCACAAAATTCTTTGGTAGAAGTAAAGTAAGCTAAAGCCCCACCTAACTTAAGCTTTGTAATTCTTAAGAAGGTGGGGTTTTTTGTCCTATGAAATATATCTACGGCCCGGTGCCGTCCCGCAGATTAGGCTTATCCTTAGGGTTAAGCATAACTCCTCACAAAACATGCGACTTTGACTGCGTCTATTGCCAGCAGGGCAAGACCAGTCAAACCACCCTGGAAAGAAAAGAATACATTCCTATATCAGAAGTCCTGGATGAATTAAGAGCCTGGGTTTTAAATCACGCCGAGGAAGAGAAGAAACTTGATTACATTACCATTTCCGGCTCAGGCGAGCCGACATTAAACACAGAAGTCGGCAGGCTTATCCAGGAGATTAAGAAAATCAGCGCCAGGCCTGTGGCAGTGATTACCAATTCATCGCTTTTAGGCGATGCCTCAATACGTAAAGAGCTTTTGTCGGCAGATTTAATCGTGCCTTCATTAGACGCGGTTACAGAGCAAACTTTTCAGAAGATTGACCGTCCGCATCCGGGTATAAAGATAGAGGATATCATAAGCGGCTTAGTGGAGTTAAGGAAAGAATTCTCCGGGAAAATCTGGCTTGAGGTGATGCTGGCAAGCGGGATAAATGACGACCTTAGGTATATTAAAAAATTAAAAGAAATCGCGGATAAAATAAACCCGGATAAGATACAGCTGAATTCGCCGGTGCGCACCACTGCTGAGGCAGGTATAATCCCCGTAGCTGAAATTAAACTAAAAAGAATCAAAAAGATTTTAGGCGATAAGTGCGAGATTTACTAAGATAAATTGCGCGCCCATAGCTCAACTGGATAGAGCGCTAGCCTTCGGAGCTGGATGTTGCAGGTTCAACTCCTGCTGGGCGCATTTTAAATAAAAAGCAAGAGTTGAGGCTCACTGTTTCAATTCAGTAACCTCACCCTTGCTCTGGAAGGGTGGTAACTATAAACGACCTTTATTTTATCAGCCTTCCATTTCTAAGTATACACTAGCAATCTTTCATTTACAAGGGGTGGGGGTAATTTAAATGTATATTAGATTTGTGGTTTTCGAAAAGGACACAGATTCCCATAAGAGAAAAGGGTTATTTATTGCTTTGAGTGAATTACAAGACGCCGGCGAACTTTCTGAAGATGAAGAAAAGCAGGCGAAAGAATTATCCAAATGGTTTGCAAACAATCTGAAGAAACCCGATTCTTTTACGACATCAAAAAAACATCATGCTTTAAACAAGGCAATAAGCTGGTTTAAGCCGGCGGCAAAAAAACATATTTCACGGATGCGTGAAATTGTGACTATATTAGAAGCCCATGATATAATAGTGGATTATGTAAAAACAAATAATCCCGGTTATATAGTTTATGAAGATGACTTTCAGGTTACGGCAGAACCATTTAAAGAGACTAAAACTTAAAATGATCAGAAAAGCGATAAGCAGTTAGCCAGAGGTGGGTATGAAAAAACTCATTATTTTTCTTATCGGATTATTAACAGTGGGCTGGTTTCATTTTTGCCTTGCCCAGGAGCCAAAACAGGCAAAAGTGATTGAGGCGAAGGCAGGAGAGAGCTTCACAATCACCCTGGAAGCCAACAAGACTACCGGTTACGAATGGCAATTCGCCAAGCCATTGGATGAAAGCATGGTCCATCTGGTAAGTTCGGATTATTTAGTGGAGAAAACCGAACTTGTCGGCGTGGGAGGAAAGCAGGTATGGGTTTTTAAGGCGCAGAAAGCAGGAGAGACGGCAATTTCTTTCAAATATGTGCGTTCCTGGGAGAAAGATATTCCTCCTGTAAACGAAGAAACCTTTATGATTGCGATTAAGAAGTGACTAAAAAACTGGAGGTGGGTATGGGTAAAATAACAAAATTAGTAGTAGTCGTTTTTATGTTTGTTTTATGTTGTATGCTTAGTAATACATTCGCAGAGACCTCGTCAAATGAACTACAGGAAGGAAGATATATTCTTACAATGATGAATGGGAGAGCGATAATAAATAACAGGGTGCCTGCTCTGATATTAGATAGTTATAGGGGTGTTGTGTGGACTTGCCAAAATTTACAGGATGAAAAACCATTATGGGTCAGGACTGATTTAGGGCAAAATGGGAATAGGGTAATGGATAAAAAGAAATATGTAGCCAGGATGTTAGAGTGGCAGGATGCGAATTTAAGAATGCCGGGAGTTGTTTTGGATGTAGAAGACGGCATAGTATGGAATTGCCCTAATATTGTTGACGGAAAGGCAACCTGGATTCAGAAGGATTTGAAGAATGATTCTCCTGAAATGGAAAGCAAAAATGAAGCAAAAGAATAGAGTTTTGGTTTATTTATTCCTAATAACTATATTATTTCTCTCTGGTTGTGCTACCGGGAAAAATTATAGAGATGCCACTGGTGTTTTAAAAACAGAAACTCGCTCCGCCCCAGGAGTTAATAAGTAAATTGCTTATGCCAATTTTAGTTTCTGTGAAAGGTGAAAATTAATAGTTGCTTGGTAAAAAGGAGGGGATATGGCTGTAAAGGATCTAGGCAAGACTTCAACCGGGATGCAGGCAAATGTTGCTGCGTTGGTGAGTTACGCGGCCGGCTGGATTACGGGGCTGATTTTTTTTCTTATGGAGAAGGATAACAAGTTTGTCCGTTTCCACGCGTTGCAGTCCATCATCGTCTTTGGCGCACTTTCTATTCTGGGAGTTATTCTTTCTATTTTCTTTCAGTTTTTTATAATGGTCCATTTGTATTTTATGTTTCAATTGCTCGCTTTGATATCAAAATTGCTCTGGCTCGTAGCATTGATTCTCTGGATTATCCTGATGATTAAAGCCTATCAGGGAGACCGTTTTAAGCTGCCTATCGCAGGGGATATCGCAGAGAAAAATAGCTAGGGGAATACCTCTCATACAAAAAAGAGTTACAATGAACCTTAAATTAATAATAGCTTTGCCATTTTTCCTTCTGGCCGCCCAAAGCGTATTTGCCGAGCAGCCTGGGAGAGGGGCATTTAATAAATTCATAAATAATGATACTAACGGTAGCAGCTTTCAAGAGTCGGTACTCTTGCCGGATATATGCGATTATAGTAAATGTAAAACCCAGGATTGCCTGACCGAGGTCTTTAATAAGACGGTGCTCAGCCAGGAATTACAATATGTCTCAGATAATTATGGCAAAAGAGGCAAGGATTGGAATGTTTCGGGTTTTGATAGGGTAGATTCATATGTTTTTGATAATGTTAAATATTATGACGACCTGGGTATTGAAATAATGGCAACCGGGGAAAATAAAGTTTTGCATTTTGACATTACCTCTTCTGTGAATACGTTTAAAGATAAACAGTTTTATACGGAAGAGAAAGGGGCAGGTATGAAAATATTAAGCCCGGAGTTTGAGAATAATGGACCTATTCCAAGTAAGTTTACCTGCCAGGGGGATGATATCAATCCGCCCTTGGTTATTGAAAATATACCTAAAGAAGCGAAAAGTTTAGTGTTAATCGTTGACGACCCTGATGCTCCTATGGTGACGTGGGTTCATTGGGTTGTATTTGATATTCCGCTCATTAATCGCATAGAGGAAAATAGTATCCCGGGAAAACAAGGGCGTAACGATTTTAGCAGAAAGGGCTACGGCGGCCCATGCCCGCCTTCGGGAACGCACCGCTATTTCTTTAAGATATATGCTCTTGATAAGATATTAAATTTAAGCGAAGGCATAGCCAGTAAGGAATTAGAAAAAGCGATGGAAGGGCACATATTAGAGCAAGCCGAGCTTATTGGATTGTATAATAAGACGAGATAAAGGTAGAATCAGCCCATTGACAGGAATCCGATTAGGGCTACAATGAGCCCTAGCGCTACGGAGGAAGTAAGATGGGGTTAGGGTAGGGTAAATTTAAAGGCAACTCTCTGGAATAGGGGGGTTGCTTTTTTTAGTCGAAGGAGGTATATATGCCAGAGCTTACTAATTGTAAAACATGCGGTAAGGAGGTTTCTGAAACAGCTCCATCATGTCCGCATTGCGGAGAAAATCTTCCAGGGTTGCATATAAAGTGTGGAAAATGTAATTCTACAAATATTGTAACAAACCAAAAAGGTTTTGGTCTTGGTAAAGCTGCAGTCGGAGCTGTATTACTCGGTCCATTTGGTTTACTGGGAGGGATGATTGGAAGAAAGAAGACAGAACTCCTTTGTCAATCTTGTGGGTTTAAATGGATTCCTACATAGACTTATCCGTTGCATCATTTAGGTGATTAAGGCGCTGAGGAGGAGCAGGACACTCTTAACGATAATTTGTATATAAAAATAGTGGAAGTGATATAATATTATCAAACAAATGGATACTATGAAGTATATTCTAAGTACATTTCCTAAGGCTTTTTTCATTGACACGCTATTTAAAAATTATAAGAAATGATTGAATTACCAAAAATTTTGAGACCAATTTGTATTCTGCAAAAAATTAAAGCAATTTTTTGGGTTTGGTTTCTATTTGTAATTATTGTGGGACAGTTTGGTATTATTGCTTCAATTGCATATCATTTTAAAAATTATGGTTTCTGTGGTATTTTAACAAGTTTGATTAAAAATTTAAATTCCGGAAATTTCTATACTTTTTCTATTGCATTGCTAGCAAGCTCGTTAGGTGCAATTTTTATAGATTATTTATTAAATAAGAATATTAAATTTAAGGAATACAAAGTCGTTGTATCTGCCTTTGTTTTCCTTGTTATTATTTTCATGGGGCTTTTTTACTCTTTCTTATTCACTCACGAAAGCATTGCCTTAAATTTTATAGATAATACAGTTTCTCAGAAAAAAGTGGATATGCCACAAATGAATTTTGATATTCTTCAATTTTCATTCTTTATTATGTCGGTGTTATTAAGTATCTATATTTTTTGTCTTGGCTATCTACATTTAGACTACGATAGTTTTAAAGAACTCGATGACTCAATAATGGATTCTTTAAAAAAACATTCCATTGGTATTGTGAAGGATGGCAAGGGGAATAGAGTATGAAAATCTCATTAATTGAAATCAATCAACCCATAGGTGTTTTTTATGTGGGGGTTATGCCAGCTAGAATTGTTATTTCTGTTACAGAAGTTAAACAAAGAGAGTATGATTCTAACAGGCTATTTACTTTTGGTGGATACCAAAGATCGGAGTCTCATTCCCGTATTGTAGAGATATCCCAATATTGTTCTGATCCAGATGCAACATTTCCAACTCCAATTATTATAGCAATAAGTCAAAACAATGGGGTTAGGTTTAAAGATAATATATTAGAATTTAATGAAAATGAGATTATAGGAGAAATTATTGATGGCCAGCATAGGATTAGCGGCATTAAGCAATCTGGCCAAGTTGAAAAATTTGATCTTCCTGTAATCTTTATGTTTGATATGACTGAAGAAGAAAAGGCATATGTGTTTTCAATTATTAATAGTAAACAAACTAAGGTGCCAATGTCTTTAATTTATGATTTATTTGAGTTGAGTGAAACAAGAAGCCCACAAAAAACTTGTCATGAAATAGCTCGACTTTTGAATTCTGATGAAAAATCATCCTTTTACAGAAGATTAAAAATGTTAGGCAGAAAAGAAGACGACTTAGCTTCTCTCTCTCAGGGAAGTTTTGTTAAGTACTTATTATCCACTATTACGAAAAATCCCGAACAGGATATGAGAGATATCAAGAATAATATCAAATTGAAAGATGATCATTCTCTGCCTTTACGTTATTATTTTATTCAAAACAAAGATGAGGTTATCTATAAAATCATATTTAATTTATTTGGAGCAATTAGTGAGGTATTTAAAGATGAATGGAATGATCCATCACAATTCATTTTATCTAAAACAACCGGTTACGGAGCCGCGTTGCTTGCTCTCCAGTATTTATATTCCATTGGCAATCACCAAAAGGATCTATCCAGGGAGTTTTTTATAAAAGAATTTGAGAAGTTTAAAGCGCATCTTCAAAGCAGAGGTTTAAAGCTTACATCTGATTTTTTCCCATCAAATGAACAAGTACAAAAGAAATTAGCCGATTTAGTAATTGAAAGCCTCTCTCAGTAGTTTTCTAATTAATAAATTGTATTCAGTCTAGGATAGAAATAGCACCTATTTATCCAAAAATCTTTCTTTACCGCCGAATAAGATTCTGATATAATCAAACTCTAAATTAATAGCTAGGGTTATTAGCTCAATTGGCAGGACAGGGCGCTCTTAAAGACGTGTATGCTATGTCTAACCTATTGAGAATAAAAGAGTTAAGTATAGTAGTATAAATAAAATTGTGAATGAATTCAGAAGTTAAGTTCTTCAATCGGCTTTTAAGCTTGCTTATGCATTACAACAATTAATTCAATGGCGTATACAAAAAGATTAGAAGCATCGGTAGCTCAATCAGTCTTAACTCAACTCAATAATCTTGGTTGGTACGTTGATGAAAGAGAAAATAATTGTAATGTGTTTCAACAGCGTGCTAAAACCGCTGAACAGGAAGAAAAATTAAAAGGAAAAAATCCTGATTTTGTTTTATATCAGGAAGATTCCGATACCCCTATTGCTATTATTGAAACAAAGAGACCGGGGATGACTGTTAAGCAAGTTCTCGGTGAGGCAAAGGAAAAATATGCGGAACGATTAGAAACGCCTTTGATCTTTGTTTACAACGATACATATATCGAAACCCAATATTTATATAATGGACACAATTTAAAGATTGATGGTGAAGACGTAAGGCAATTTGTAGATCACTATACAGCACTTCGTTTTATTCATGAAGGTTCAGAAATATTATCAGCCCCTCAACACGTTCAATATTCTCGCGAACAGTTAATCAAAATATTTAAAAAAGCATCTAATTTACTAAGGGAAGCAGGGTTGCAACAAGGTTTGGAAAGATTCGGTGCTTTCTCTGATATACTATTTTTAAAGATTATGGATGAAGTATGCGAATTAAGATTGCATGCGGGTAAAGAAACTCCAATACCAGAACACGCAAGGTGGTCAAATTTTAAAAATAAAGCCCCAAAACCATTACATTCATATATAAAAGATGTAGTATGGAAAGAAATGAATAAGAAATATGGAAGCATATTCAGCGAGGTAATGCCAATTGATGACCCGCAAGTATTAAAGGATATTGTCCAGGAATTATCAGAATTAAATTTAACTTCTGCCGATACAGATGTTAAAGGTGATGCTTTTGAATATTTCCTGAAGAATGCTTATCAGGGCTTAAGTATAAAAGATTTAGGTGAATACTTTACCCCAAGAAACATAGTTAGAACAATGGTTAATATGGTTGCTCCGAAGATAGGCGAAAAAATTTATGATCCTTTCTGTGGAACAGGTGGTTTTTTAATTGAAAGTTTCAAATACATAAGTGTAAGATTGAAACCAAATAAAAGATTTGAAAAGATATTACAGGAAGAAACTGTTTATGGGTCTGAAATAACCACTAATGCAAGAATTGCTAAAATGAATATGATATTATTTGGTGATGGCCACAGCAATATTTATAAGGAAGATAGCTTTAAGAATATCAAAAAGAAGAAGTTTGATGTTGTATTAACCAATCCTCCTTATTCCCAGAATACAAGATATGGTAATTTATATCCTGTTCCATCTTATAATGGTGACGCTATTGCAGTACAGCATTGTTTCGAAAGCCTCGATGATAATGGACGTTGTGCAATGTTAGTTAAAGAGGATTTTTTAGCCGAAGGTGGCGATATAGGTAAAGTAAGAGAATACATCTTAAAAAATGCTAAAAATTTCTCGGTAGTTTCCTTGCCACGTAAATTATTTGTTCCTTATACTCCCACTAAAACAAGTATCATATATTTTGAAAAGGCTGGCAAGAGAAACACAACCTTTTTCTATGTTATAAAGAATGTAGGACAAACATTATCAGCCAGGAAAAAAAATATTAAAGCTAATGATTTGCCTGTAATGTTAGACGCTTACAAAAACGGAAAACAGGCTGATGAGATTGATTCTTGTTTGGTTGATAATAAAATAATAGCTAAGATAAACCACTCGTTATGGGTATATGACTATATAGAAACTTATCCCGAATCGCCTTATAAAATGGATTTTTTAGGTAATTGGATTAAAGAACGCATAGGTGCAATTAGGCCTTCAGATTCTCCAGAGGAAGAATTTAGGATTTTAGGAGTTAATAACAAAATAGGAATTTTTGAAGATGACGAGGAAGAAAAATTATTTGGTAAGGATATAAAACAAAAATATAAACAAGTAAAAACTGGTGACTTGGTATATAATCCACATCGTGTCAATGTAGGCTCTATTGGATTAGTAACAGATGAATTTGATGGTGGCTATGTGAGCGGTATTTATGTAGTATTTTACTCTATAGATAAAAAAATGCCACCCGAATATATTCTAAAGTTAATAAAGTCTAATCAATATAAGAAAGTTATAGAAGCTTATGATACTAAATATGGGGCGGTAAGAGCAAATTTAACATTTGAGCAGTTATGCAGAATAAAGATTCCAATATTATCTGATAATGTCTTAAAGGAATTCTTATTGCAACAAGAAGATATAATGAAAATAAAAAAAGAAGTAGAGAATAAAGAGAAGTCTATTTCAAAGTTTATTTTAAAATTTGCAGGAAAGTCAAAAACTACTATTATTTCATCATAAACTAAGGCTTTGGTAATGTCAGCTACCCAGATAGTTTTTCTTGCGTAAACATGGAATAATGTTATAATTTTTTGCAGTAATATGTTTCTTTGAGATAGACTTCTTCATCATTGTGAATAAATTGTGAATGTTCGCCTGAAAATAGGCTAAATTTTATGGATTTTAAGTTAAAAGATGGCAGTATTATTTAGAGCAGGACACTGACGATAAAGTGCCATTTTCGTAACCCATTTCAGCACATAGGGCCATTAGCTCAATTGGCAGAGCAGGACACTCTTAATGTCAAGGTCGTAGGTCCGACTCCTACATGGCCCATTTTTTTTAGTTTCTATTGAAAAACTACGAATTACTTGAACATACCGCCGATTTAAAAGTCAGGGTCACATCCGCCGGCCTTAAGGAATTATTCGTTGACTCTGCCGCTGCGATTTTTGATATTATCGCCGAAAAAAAAGATACCAAGCCCACCCAAAAAACAAAAATTTCCATAAAAGTCCCCTTAGTTGAAGGAGCGGATAAAATTGAAGATTTATTCGTTGACTGGCTCAATGAAGTGATTTCCCTGTCCGCAGTCAAAGAAATGATATTTTCCGATTTTAAAATAATAAAATTAGACGAGAACGGCCTGCAGGCAGAGGCAATGGGCGAGAAGATAGAGAACTATATAATGAATACAGAGATTAAAGCCGCCACTCACCACGAATTAAAATTGGAAAAAACCAAATCCGGCTGGCAGGCAGAGGTGATTTTAGATGTCTAAAAGCTGGGAAGGCCCCTTAGAAAATATTGACGACTACCGTTGGCAAATCCCCAAATCATACAAAGGCGGGATGCGCGTGCCGGGGATTATCTACGCTGACGAAAAACTCCTAAAAGACATACGTAATGATAAAGCCATGGAGCAGGTGGCTAATGTGGCGTTTTTGCCGGGAATTGTCAGGGCGTCAATGGCCATGCCTGATATCCATTGGGGTTTTGGTTTCCCGATTGGAGGAGTTGCCGCTACTGATATTGACCAGGAAGGTGTAGTTGCGCCTGGCGGAATCGGTTATGACATAAATTGCGGGGTCAGGCTTTTAAAAACTCATTTAGAATACGACGGAATAAAAGATAAGATAGAAGATTTGGTTTATGCTTTATTTTCCGATGTTCCTGTCGGCGTGGGTTCAAAGGGTGATATTCGGGTCACCCAGAGAGAAGAAAAAGAGATTTTGCTCAAAGGTTCAAAGTGGGCGGTGGAAAAAGG
>Ga0247841_10013451_pt1 | contig 10446 bp, 6 predicted proteins | sample LaCruzMarch2015__2_FD_192410 | JGI IMG/M metagenome (GOLD analysis project Ga0247841, IMG submission 192410) | Freshwater microbial communities from meromictic Lake La Cruz, Castile-La Mancha, Spain - LaCruzMarch2015_18m | ecosystem: Environmental > Aquatic > Freshwater > Lake | place: Spain...
AGGTCTTCGCGAAAGGCGCCGGACTTGGCCATCGCCTGGAGGTCACGGTTGGTCGCGGCCACCACGCGGGCGTTCACGGCGATGTCGTGCTCGCCGCCGACCCGGCTGATGCGCTGCTCCTGGAGGGCGCGCAGGAGTTTCGACTGGAGCGCCAAGGGGAGTTCCCCGACCTCGTCCAGGAACAGGGTGCCGCCCGTGGCCTGCTCGAAGCGTCCCCGATGGTTGCGGTCGGCGCCGGTGAAGGCGCCTTTTTCGTGTCCGAACAACTCGCTCTCGAACAGGTTCTCCGGGATCGCCGCGCAATTGACCTCGACGAAGGGCGCCGTGGGCGTCGGTCCGAGCAGGTGGATGAGACGGGCGATGAGGTCCTTGCCGGTGCCGGTCTCGCCTTGAATCAGGACGCTCCAAGGGCTGTCCGCCACCCGCCGGACCAGCGACAGGGTGTCCTGCATCGCGGGGCTGGAACCGATGATCTCCAGCGGCAGGGGGCCGGATTCCAGTGCCTCGGTCACCCCGGCCACGTCCTCGGCCACGGCGAGGTCCAGCTCGATCTGCTGAATCTTCTGCCGCAGCGCCATCAGGTCCACCGGCTTCTCCAGGAAATCGTCCGCGCCCAGCTTCATCACGTTGACGGCGGTCTCCACCGCGCCATAGGCGGTGATCATGATGGCGCGCACCAGCGGGTTGCCGGCCTTCATGCGCGCCAGCACCTGATCGCCGTCCAGTCCGGGCATGCGATGATCCAGCAGGGCGAGTTGGACGCATTCGCGGCGAAACAGGGTCAACGCCTCCTCCCCGTCGGCGGCGGCCAGCACCCGATGGCCCTGTTTTTCGAGAAAACCCGCCAGCAGCTCACGCTGCATCGGGTCGTCGTCGGCAATCAGAATATTCATGTTGTTCAGATACGACCTTCGTCGGATGGACGCGACGGCAGCGTGAGATGCACGCGCAGTCGACCGGGCCGCGGCACCTCCAGCGTGAGGCTGCCGCCGTGGGCGAGGATGATGCGCCGGGAGATGGCGAGTCCCAGTCCGGTGCCCGCGGTCTTGGTGGTGAACCAGGGCTCCAGGAGACGCTCCAGGTCTTGAGTCGGGACCGTTAAGCCATCGTTGGCCAGTGTCAGATGGGCGCTGTCGGCGCCGGACCAGACCTGGAACTCCAGTACACCGCCGCCTTGTGCCTCCAGTGCGTTGCGCAGCAGATTGTCGAGCACCTGCCGCAACAAGTCAGGGTCGCCCAGCGCCCAGGTGACGGGGTTCAGAGTGAGTTCGAGTTGGAGTCCGGCCGCCGCGATCCGCTGCCGGTAGAGGCTCAGTTGATCGGCGAGCAGCGCGTCCAGTGCAATCCGCTCCTGCCGCGGCCGCAGCGGTCGCGCATAGTCGAGCAGGCCAACGACGGTGCCGTTGGTGCGCCGCACCGCGGCCAGCACCAGGTCGACCAGCCGACGGTGCTCGGCGTTCAGTTCGTCCGCCTCCAATTGCAGGCGCTGGAGGCCCATCGCCATGGCGTTCAATGGATTGCGAATCTCATGGGCGATGGCGGCGGCGGCCCGACCCAGGCCCGCCTCTTCGCGCTGCCGCGACAGCCGGCGTTCATAGTCCAGACGCTGGCGCTCGTGGGTGCGCTGGTGGCGGATCAGTACCCAGGTTCCGATCCCCCCGGCCAGGGCCAAGACCACCACGAACCCGAGGAACTCCCACCACAGGCGGGCGCGTCTGGTCAGCAGCGGTCCGGCATCCAGCTCCAGGACCAGACGTGCGCCGGCGACCAGGGCGCTGGCTTGGGCCACGCTGGTTCCGTCCGGACGCTGATGCAGGGTGACCGGGAGTGAGTCGGCGCCGGTCGGCGGCGCGGCAGCGTGCGGCTTGCCCTCCAGCCGCACCGCCATCACGCCGGGCAGGTCGGCGACGGCCGCCAGCGCCTGGGGCAGTCCGACCGCCGCTTCCAAGGCTTCAGTCTGGCGACTGTCCATGCCGACCAGCACACAGCCGCGGTTCGCGTCAGGCGCGACACCGAGCACGAGCGTGTGCGCCGCGGCCAGGCGGATCAGGCGGTCCAGGCGGGTGCAGTCCAGCGTCTCGCCCGGCTGCCAGTCCTCCGGGCCCTGAATCGTCGTCCCGTCGGCACGGACGATGCGGATCACCGACAATCCGGCCTGGTCGGCGAAGGCAGCCAGTTCATCCGGTCGAAAAGGAGCGATCTCGTCCAGGTAGTCGACGAAGCGCGCCGAATTGCCGAGAAAGCGCATCAGGATGGCGGCGGTGACGTCCTCCGCGACCAGGGCACCGCGAGCGTGCAGAATCACCGCGTCGGTCAGCAGGTGGGCGCGTACTCCGGCGTCCTCAAGAAAAACCCGTTGGGCTTGTCGGGTCTGCACAAAGAACCAGGCCAGCACCAGCGTGAAGAGCAGGCCGAAGACCAGGAGATGCCCCAGCCAGGGTGGCGGGAGACGGCGGCGGTTGAGTTCAGCGTCCACCGCGTCCTCCGCCGAGGCCGCGTTGCGCGCCGTGCATCAGCCGTGAGCGCACCCCGGTGCGGTCACGCGCGATGCCGTCGCGTTCGAGCGGGACCAGCCGTGCATGCGTCCAGGGGTCCGCGTCCCCAGGCGCGGCGGCAGGCCATAACCGGACCCGTTGGCCCACCGTGATCCCAGGCGGCAGACGCTCCTCCCCAAGCGGGATGACCACCCGCCCGGCGGTGTCTCCCGTGGGCTCCTCCAGGGTCAGGATCACCTGATCGGGCGCAATGGACAGCACCCGCGCCAGCACCGGGTCCGGTGCGCCGGCGGCGGGTCCGACGAGGGTCGCCGTGGCGAACCACAGGCCCAGCGCTGCGTGCCGCGTCAACGTAAGGTTAAAAAGACCAGGAGAGGCCACACTGGGTCACCTGCTGTCGAAACGCCCGCGTGGCGATCGTGGATTGGCTGTCGATCCAGTCGAGACTGCAAAATAACGCGGCCTGATCGATGGTGCGCCGCAGGGTCAGGCCGGCGGCGACTTCGTTATCGACCCGTTCCTGTTGCTGCGGTGCCCGGTCATAGGCGGTGCGCGACCAGCCCAGACCCAGTTCCAGGGACCAATCGACCGCCGGTTCAGCGCGGATCAGAAACCCAAGGCCGCTGCGCAGATAGGCATCGACGGGAACCGGTGAGTTGCACCGGGTGATGGCGGCTGACAGAACGCCCGTCAGCGTCGGCGACCAGGCGTGGGTGACATCGATTCCCAAGCCGGACAGCAGGTCGGTGCGGCGCACCGCCAGGCCGCCGCGTGCCCGCCCGGACTGGCTCGCCGCCGGGAGGCTGGGACCGGACCCAGGCCGTCCGGCCCAGGGCAGCGATGGATAGATGTACCCGAGTTGGCGGACCTCGGCGGTGAGGTCGAGCGAGTCGCGGGCGGTCAGAATTCGCTCATAGCGCAGCGTCAGCGCTGCCTCATTACGCGCATCCGCCGGCACCAACGCATCGCGGTAGGCGGCCACCGCTGCCGACACGGTCAGGACACCGCTGTCGTCGGGCCATGTACCAGACCAATCGGCGTTCAGCGCGAAGCGGTAATTGTCGTTGGCCGCCTCGTAGTCGGTGTAGAAGCCGCTCGCCCCGAGACTGACATCGGCCCCGCCCAACCCGATCGGCTGCACTGCCGCGAAGACATAGCGCGCAAAAGCCAGCCCGGTTGCCTCATGGCTCTGCGCGGGGTTCGAGTCGTAGCCGGCGGAGACGTCGCCCTCCAGTTCTCCGCTCAGTGGAGCGGCCAGGATCGGTCCGGCCGCGAGCAGCACCAGCGGCACGGTGAAGCGCCGCGCGTGTGTGGGACGGGCGGCGATTCGGTTGGATTGCGCGCGCTGCGGCACCTGAGTCCGTGTCGCTTAGCGGCCGGCTCTCGACGGGGCCGAATCGTTTCGACTGCACTCACAAACGATCAGCAGGCGCCGTTTCGGGTTCTTGCTTGGGACACGACGCGCCGTGCCTCGGTGTCGGCCGCGGCGTTTATTCTCCATCTGCTGGGGGTCGTGCTGCAATCTACGGGTTCGCAAAGTAGGAGAAGAGACTTAACATTTTAATATTAAAAGATTTTCATGTCAATGATCCGGTTGCCCGATGGACCCTAGGGTCCGCTGTGCGGACCGTCCTCGACCGGACGGAACCCTGCGCACCGTGACGCGCCCGACGCGCTAAGATAGCCAGGCCCCCGTCGCGGGTGGTCGAATGTATTCTCCGTCGTCCGTCACTGATCGCGCATCCACATGGTCCTCTCGCTCAACAAGCCCAAGCTCGACGGAACAGAGCGGCGACGAGGCCGGGGAGCACTTCACGCCCCGCGAGGTCATCCGGCTGATGGTCGAGTTGCTCGATATCCCCATCCCGGACCGGCACCTGTCCATCTACGACCCCGCCAGCGGCACCGGCGGCATGTTGTCCGTGGCGAAGGAGCACCTGCTGGAGCGCGCCGAGACCCCGGAGGAACGGGCGCGGGTCGAGCAATTCGTCACCGTTCACGGCCAGGAGTTGTCACCCACCAACTACGCCGTCTGCCAGGCCGACCTGCTCATCAAGAACGACCGGCAGGCGACCGTCCATCTCGGCAACTCCCTGATCCCGGACGACCTCTACAGCAGGGAGCCCGGCGACCAATGGCCGGAGACCAAGTGGCGCTTCCACCGGATGCTGAGCAACCCGCCCTTCGGCGTCACCTGGGGCGGCAAGGACGGTTACGAGAAGGAGGCCCGCAGGCTGGAGCGCACCCGCTACCGGGCCGGGATGCCGCGCGTCAATGACGGCGCCCTGCTGTTCTTGCAGACGATGCTGGCCAAGATGGCGCCCGTCGCGCAGGGCGGCAGCCGCATCGCCATCATCTTCAATGGCTCGCCGCTGTCCAATGGCGATTGCGGTAGCGGGGAGAGTGAGATCCGCCGCTGGATCCTGGAGCACGACTGGCTCGACGCGATCGTCATGTTGCCCGACCAGCTCTTCTACAACACCGGCATCTTCACCTACGTCTGGCTGCTGCGCAACGACAAGCCGGTCAGCCACCAGGGCCGCGTGATGCTCATCGACGCCCGTCGGCAGTTCGAGAAGGAGCCGAAGTCATTCGGCAACAAACGCAACCGCATCACCGACACCCATCGCGCCTGGATCGAGGCGCGCTACCGCGACGGCTGGGCCGAGGGCTACGCCGATGAGCAGGTCAAGATCTTTGCGCGCGAGTCATTCGCCTATCACAAGGTCAGCGTAGTCTTCTGGCAGACCGATGAACACGACCAGCCCGCCATCGTCACCGAGCCCTACCAGAAGACCTTCAGCGCTGCCAACCTCAAGAAAGAAAAGGAGTTCCACGCCAGCGACCTGAGCTTTCGCGTGCGGCTGATGGCGCAGGGCGAGGAGCAGACCGTCGCGTTCACCGTCACACCCAAGGACAACGCCGCCAAGAAGTTCAAGGAGGCACTGGCCGGCGCGGACGAGACGCTCGCGGTCGAATGGACCCACCGGCACTATGTGCAGGACGACGAATACATCCCGCACGGCGAGAACATCGCCGCCTTTCTCACGCGCGAGATCGCCAAGCCGATCATCCGCTGGGAGGAGACGAGGAAGGACGGCAAGCCCATCCTCGGCTAGGATTCTGCCGAACAAGTATTTCTACCGCTACCAGCCGCCCAGGCCCGCGAAAGAGTTGCTGGCGGAGTTTTGGAGGCTGGAGAAAGATGCCGAGAAGATGCTGGGGGGCCTTACTCAATGAAAATGCCGACGGATACCAACCTGACGAGCGATGCCGACTACCGGCGGTTCATAGAAGAACTGAAGGCGCGCGTCGCGAACGCCCGCATTTCCGCGGCAAGGAAGGTCAATCACGAACTGATCATGCTTTACTGGGATATCGGGCGCGGGATCGTGGAGAAGCAGCAGACACTGGGCTGGGGCGAATCGGTCGTTGAGCTGGTAGCCAAGGATCTCCAGACTGCATTTCCGGGCACAACCGGCTTTTCCGTGCAAAATGTGTGGCGGATGCTGCAATTTTACCGCACACACACCGCTCCTGAATTTCTCGCACAGCTTGTGAAAGAATTGAGAAAGGAGAAGAAAACCGTGCCTGCCCACGAGAATCTCTCACAGCTTGTGAGAGAAATGGTGGCGACGGTGCCGTGGGGACATCACGCAAATGTCATGGCAAAACTCACCGACCCCGCCGCCCGCATCTACTACCTTCGCGCCACCGCGCAATTCGGCTGGTCACGCAATGTCTTGCTCAATCAGATCAAGGCCAGCGCCTACGAACGAGCGGTGACCGAGAAGAAGACCCACAATTTTCCGCTGGCCATGCCGGAATACCTCGCCGAGCAGGCGGATGAAATGCTCAAGAGTTCCTATAACCTGGAGTTCCTCGGCCTGAAACGGGCCGTGAAGGAACGCGAGTTGGAGGACCGCCTCGTCTCCCGCCTGCACGCCTTCCTGCTCGAACTCGGCTATGGCTTCTGCTTCGTCGGGCGCCAATACCGGCTGGCGCTGGGCGAAAAGGAGTATTTCATCGACCTGCTCTTCTATCACCGCTTCCTCAAGGCGCTGGTCGCTTTTGAACTGAAGGTCGGCGCTTTCGAGCCAGAACACGCGGGGAAGATGGATTTTTACCTGAATTTGCTTAACGACAAGGAGCGCGGCCCCGGGGATCAGCCCTCGATCGGGATCATCCTCTGCGCGAAGAAGGACGATGTGGAGGTCGAGTATGCGCTGCGCACCAAGGGCAATCCCATCGGTGTCGCGGTATATGAATTGCAGTCACAACTGCCGGGCGAATTGAAAGGGAAACTGCCAACTGCCAAACAACTCGCTGATGTGGTTCGGGTGGAAATCGAGGGAAGCAAGTGAACGCGGAACCCAAAGACTGGACCTGCGACCGTCTCAAGGATGTGTCGGCTATCAATGTGTTTTCGTTACCTGCCGACACGGATTCGGACTATGAGTTTGATTATCTCGAAATCTCGAATGTGAACTACCACGGCATCGTCGATCCGTCGGCGATTGAGCGGCTACGCTATGAGGATGCGCCCTCGCGGGCACGGCGGCGTTTAAGTGAGGGGTGCACGGCGATTTCATCCGTCAGGCCAAATCTGCAAGCGGTAGCGTTCATCGAAAATGACCCTGGCGATTTGGTTTGTTCCACTGGCTTCAATGTTGTGCAACCGGCGGCGCACAAGCTCTCGCCGAAGTTTGCTTACTATGCACTCCTGGCGGACGGGGCACGGCAATACTTTGAGGCAACCGCGAAAGGTGTCGGTTATCCGGCTGTTGACGACAAGGACTTTCAAGCCTTCAGCATCCCGCTACCTCCGGTATCGGAGCAACAGCGCATTACCGCCTATCTGGATGCGAGTTGCGCAGCGATTGACGCAGCGGTAGCCGCCAAGCGCCGCCAACTCGAAACCCTCGACGCAGTCCGAGAGAGTATCGTCGAGACGGCGATCACGAGGGGAATGGATGCCCGGCCAGAGCTCAGCTCGATTGACCAGGACTGGATAGGGTCGCTCCCTGAGCACTGGATGGCGGCGCGCGTAAAGCGGGTCATTGCCCGAATGGACTACGGAATCTCCGTGAGTAGCGGGCCGGAAGGGAAGTTTCCCGTCCTCAAAATGGGCAACATCCAGGCTGGAGAGATAGTGTTCTCAAAGATCGAGTTCGTAGATGAGGTTTCGGACGAACTGCTGCTTCAAACCAACGACCTGCTCTACAACCGCACAAATAGCCCAGACCAGGTTGGTAAAGCGGCGTTGTTCCGTGGTACGAAGGACGATGCGATCACGTTCGCGTCGTATCTTGTGAGGCTACGACATAACCACCGAATCATCCCCGAGTTTTTGAACTATGCCGTGAATTGCGGAGGCTTTCTGGCTTTCGCCCGACGGTTGGCCGTTCCTTCGGTGCAGCAATCGAATTTGAATTCAACCCGTTATGGTCGTATGCTGGTTCCACTGCCGCCCGTCAGTGAACAGCACATGATTTGTGAGTATCTCGCTTCCAAGGTCGGAAACTTGAAAAGCGTAGTAGCGACCATCCAATCCCAAATCGCCACCCTCATCGCTTACCGCCAATCCCTGATCCACGAATGCGTCACCGGCCAACGGCGGATCACGGACGCCGACATCAACCGGATCGCAGCCCATGGGTAAGAAGAAGTCCCCGGAGCTTCGGTTTCAGCAGGACATCGCGGACTACCTTACCCGCGAGCACCGGTATGCCGTGCTGCAACAGTCCGACATCACGGACACCGAGCACTGCATCGCCGAGGCCGAGCTCTGGGCCTTCCTCGAAGCCACCCAGGCCGACCAGATCAAGAAGCTGGCGGAGGATTACGGCACGGACGCGCGCGAGGCGATCTTCAAGGCACTGCGCAACGAATTGGAGCACACGCCACTGTGGATGCTCTTCCGTCATGGCCTCAAGGTGCGCGGTCTGGAATTCCACCTCTATTATCCGAAACCGCGCTCCGCGGCGAGCGCCGCTGCCGACCAGTACGCCAAGAACCGCTTCAGCTTCCGCCCGCATTGTTATTTCGGCGACGCCAATCACGAGATCGATTTCGTCCTCTATCTCAACGGCCTGCCCATCGTGGCGCTCGAGCTGAAACGCGAGCTCAATGAGAACGTCCATGACGCGGTGGCGCAGTTCACCAAGCGCGACCACCGGCACCGGATCTTCCGGCATCCCTTCCTCTACCTCGCCGCCGACACCAGCGACCTGATGGCCGCCACGGACCCGCGCCGGGAAGAGAACTTCCGCTGGCACAATCGGGGGCTGACCAACGCCCCGACGGATGCCGATGAGTATCCGGTCGCGTTTCTCTACCGCGGGGTGCTGTCGCCGGGGCAATTGCTGGAGGCGCTGTCCTTCTTCCTCCTGCGCGTGCCCGAGCGGGAGGCCGCGGACGACAAGCCGGCGCGGCCGGCCTTGACCATTTTCCCGCGCTATCACCAAAGCCGGCTGGTGCGGCGGGTGGCGGAGGACATCAGTGCCCACTTTGCCGCGACCGGTGACATCGGCAAGAAATATCTAGCCGAGCATTCCGCCGGCAGCGGCAAGACGCTTTCCATCTGCTGGCTTGCCGACCGGCTGCACAGCCTGTTCCAGCCCGGTACCAATGAGAAGTTGGTGGACATCACCTTCATCCTCACCGACCGCAAGTCGCTCGACACCAACATTCGCGAGGACATGGACAAGTTCGCCCACCTGAAAGCGGTGGTGGGCATCGCGCGCAAGTCCGACGACCTGCCGCGCTTCCTCCGGGAGCGCAAATCCATCATCGTCACCACCCAGCAGAAGTTTGCCTGGGTGTTGGATGAGATCCGGAACAACCCGGTATTGAAGACGCTGCGGGTGGCCTTCCTGATCGACGAGGCCCACCGCTCGCAGGAGGGGCAGATGGGCGCGGCCATCCGCCTGCCGTTCCGCACGCCGGGGGAGCCGGACAGCGAGGCGCCCGAGGAAGACCCCGAGGAGCAGATCGCCCGGGTGATCCGCGAGCATGACTGCAATCAGTTGTTCGTCGCCTTCACCGCGACGCCGGCGCCGGCCACGGTGTCCATGTTCGGCCAGCCATTCGACAGCTACACGGAGGCGGAGGCGATTGCAGAGGGCTATATCGTGGACGTGGCCGTCGGCATCATCTCCTACAAGACGCTCTATCACCTGCATTGCCCCATGGTCCCGACGCCGGACGAGGAGCGGCTCTATCCCCAGGGGGTGGTGTCCAAGGCGCTGCAGAACCTGGCCTTTCAGGACGACGGGCTGATCCAATACAAGGCGGAGGTGATGCTGCGGGTCTTCGAGAAGGAGGTGGCGCCGCTCATCGGCGGACGCGCCAAGGCGATGATCGTCGCCTCATCGCGGGTGGCAGGGCTGCGGTATTTCACCATCATCAAGGAGAAGCTCAAGGAACGCGGCGCCGGCTATCAGGTGCTCTATGCCTTCTCGGACTTTGTCCATCCGGAGACGAACGCGGCCATCAGTGAGCATGCCGTGAATGGGTTGCAGACGGGTGAGCTGATCGAAGACCGCTTCGAGGGTGACGACTACCGGCTCATGGTGGTGGCAAGTAAGTTTCAGACCGGTTTCGACCAACCCCTACTCGCCGGTATGTTCCTCGATAAGCCGGTGCTCGGGCGCAACGCGGTGCAGACGGTCTCGCGATTGAACCGCTGCCACCCCGGCAAGCGGGAGGTGGTGGTCGTGGACTTCACCAACAACGCCAAGCAAATCCTGACGGCCTTCGCGACCTATCGGGTCGGCACGCCGTTCGAGCCGCAGGAGCCGGATCAGGACACCTGCCTCGCCCCTGACTATTACCCACATCTTTGCTGGCCGGCTGCGGCTGCCAGGGCTGGACACAGCACGGCGGAAGTGGTGAAATCCGCGCCCATCACGACCGATGGGGCAAAGGTAGATGATCGAGGCAAGTGTTG
>Ga0247841_10013452_pt1 | contig 10445 bp, 4 predicted proteins | sample LaCruzMarch2015__2_FD_192410 | JGI IMG/M metagenome (GOLD analysis project Ga0247841, IMG submission 192410) | Freshwater microbial communities from meromictic Lake La Cruz, Castile-La Mancha, Spain - LaCruzMarch2015_18m | ecosystem: Environmental > Aquatic > Freshwater > Lake | place: Spain...
AGGCTCTCATAACGCTCCTTGATGTTCGCCGGAATTTTATCCAAGTTTTTAGAGAATGCAAGAAAGACCGCCTCAAAAACTGGCGCATTAATGCCCCTAATGAGTATGAATGGGCGCTCGCCTAACGAATCCTTGATGGCGTTACAAGTATTCGTGAATCTTTCACGTTCTAGCCTGACAAATTCAGCCGATGGATTTCGATTGCTCTTCATAAAATTATTCATAAAATCTTTCATCGGTTTGAAATATTTTGTAGAGTGGTGGAAAAGAGAGAGGTACCTAAGAATCAATTCCATGTCTTTTTGGTGTTTAGCGGGTGTTTTCCATCCAAGCAAAAGACGCCACGTCGGGTAATTATTTAACTCGACTAAGAGGTCGTTTAGGGTTCCCCAGTATATGCAATTTCTAACTTCTTGAGGTCGGAGGAGCGTCCCCCCAGTGTTTAAGCGTTCGAAGATGTGATATATGCTAGTATCATCTTTCGGATCCATCTGTTTAACTTTTATCGAACGGAGGACGGCGTCCTTCAATTTTCTTTGGTCAGCTGGTGAAAAGTCGGTAAATTTTTTGTTGAGCCATGTGCTTTTCTGATCTAATCCAGCCAAACCGAATTCCTTGCGTTTTCCAGTTTTATCGGCTTCTCCGAAATAGCCTTCAAAAAAGAAAAATATGGTCTTCAGGCGTTGTTGGCCGTCAATTATTAGTGATTTCTTATCCGCGCCCTCATAAAGAAAAATTTGAGGAACTGGGAGCCCGAGCATAAACGATTCAATAAGACGCGAAGCTTGCCTTATGTTCCAAACATAACCTCTTTGAAAGGGAGGTATAATTATTTCTTTATCTTGCCATTTTCTAAATAGAACCTCTAATGTATAATCGGCAGGATAAGAGTTTATTTCATATGCTGGCGGTGCGCTTTCTGAGTCTTCCGTCTCACTCTGAATAGTTTCAAATTCTAAGTCATTAGCCTGCAAGTCATTTTCATCGGTCATTTTACCACCCATCTAAACAACGCTTCTCCTATTCTATCACAATATTCTCAGCTTCAATTCCCTTCTTCTTCAAATAAAGTGCAAGCAACGCATGGAACATCTTTCCGTGAATCGGATACCTAAGGTGCAGAAGCTCATGGACTATGACCTTGGATCTGAACTCATAAGCCTTGTTGACCAATTCGTTGGAGAAGGTCAGCCTGCCGCGGCTTGAGCAGCTCCCCCACTTGCGATGCATCTCCCTAAGATGGACTTCGGTTGGTTTTACCTTAATCTCTGTAGCCCAATCGAAAACCTCTTTCTTGAAATCTTCGTCCGCCATCATTGCGCAACACCTTTGAGCTTTCTCAAAACATCCGAGCAAATCTCAGTAGCCTTTGAAACGTCCACACCATTGTTTATCAGCACCTTGAGCATCTCCCGCTTCAGCTTTCTCTCGTATTCTTCGCTCATTTTCCAATGCGGATAAGCGTCAAACGCATCCCTCATTTCAGTGGCTATCTGCTCCGCTTTATCCACATTGCTCTGCCTTAGAAGCCAATAAACAGCAAAAATATCTGGGTTCATCCTCTTGGATTTCCGTTCCTCTTCTGCGGCGTTCCTGAGCTTGACCAAATCCTTGAGCTTATCTAGTGTCTCTTCCGTGTCAATCTGCCGCTGCTTATACAACAGCATGACTACTTCCGCCCTCTCGCCTATCGAAACCAGGTAAGGTTTGTCTGCGCGATTTTCAGAAACATCTTTATCCAGGCTTTTCAGAAGATTGAACACCTTTTCAGTATCAGAAGCGTTGCTTTCCTCCAATTTCTTGATAGTGTCGCCGTCAATCTCGTAGGTCTTGAGCGTTCCGCTTACTTTTCCCGCCTTGGTATTCTTGTGCAATAGCTCTATGGTTTTCCGAGTAAGCTCGCGGTCAATAATCGGGCTGGGATCATAAGCTTCCTTCACGATGCGGAACATCCTTGACAATATGTCATAATCATCGATAAACTGCCTCAAGAACATATCGGGGGAGACAATTTCGTAGATTTCAGACAGCTCCAAATAGAATTTAACGAACGCAGTCCTTTCCTTTTCATCCATAAACCGGGTCAACACGGCTTCGATGGCTTTATCCTGTTTCTTTCCTTGTATGGTTGGCAAATATTTGTTCCTGCCTTCGCCCATAAGCACTTCGAACCTGTCTTTTAGCACCTGGATGTCTTCAACAATGCCCTCTATGTCACTTGAATCGAAAGCCAAAGCGTCCTCCAGCCTGTCAAAAATGCCTACAAAATCAAGCACAAACCCACAAGGCTTCTTTTTGCCTTCCTTGTCTTCATAAGGCCGGTTTACACGGGCGATGGTCTGAAGAAGAACGTGGTCTCTCATTGGCTTGTCCAAATACATGCAATAAAGCACTGGCGCGTCAAAGCCGGTCAAAAGCTTCTCGGTGACTATCAGGATTTTTGGCTTCTGAACCGGATTCCTGAACGCCTTCCTAATCCGCTTTTCCTCATCATCTGAGATATGGTACTTTTTCAACTCTATATCGTTATGCGCTGGGCTGATTACAATTTCGCTATAGTCCTTCGGCATGTGCTTGTCAAGCTCCTTCTTGTAAAGGGCGCATGCTTCACGGTCAACGGCAACAACAAATGCCTTGTAGCCCATTGGCTCAACGTTCTTCTTGAAATGGTCTGCGATAAACTCGGCTATGCCCTCAACTCTCTCAGGTTTCTTGAGAGCATTCCTGAGATTCACGGCTTTTTGCAGAACCCTATTTAGCTCGTCAATGTCGCTCAGACCCTCTGTTTCCTTCATGCTGAGAAACTCATTTTCCAGAGTCTTCCGGTCAACAAGAAGCTCGTTTGGGGCAAGAGTATAGTGGAGCTTTACCGTAGTCCCGTCCTCGATTGATTCCGAGATGCTGTACTTGTCCAGATAGCCGTGTGGCGGGTCATCTTTCCCAAATGTAATGAAAGTCCCCTTGCCATGAAAAGAGCGGTCTATGGGCGTCCCGGTAAAGCCGATATAAGTGGCATTCGGCAGCGCGCCCATGAGGTAATTGCCCAAATCGCCGCCGGTTGTCCGGTGGGCTTCGTCCACCAGCACGATAACGTTTGAGCTAACATTGACATTGGCTGGCATCTTGTCAAATTTATGGATCATGGTGACAATGAGCCCTCGTTTGCCCCGCGCTAGCATCTCGCGGAGACTTTTCTTTGATTTTGCAACCTCCACACTCTCAAATCCAACCGACTCAAGGTTGCCAAAAAGCTGAGTCTCAAGCTCTGTCCTATCTACAAGCATCAGAACGGTAGGATTCCCAAATTCAGAATTTTCAAGTATCTTTTGGGCGGCAACAATCATTGTGTATGTCTTGCCGCTGCCCTGGGTATGCCATACCAGGCCTCGTTTCTTCTTTTTGTCTTCTGCTCGCTCCACTATCTTATCTACTGCCCGCATCTGATGTGGTCTTAGGATGACTTTCTTAAGCTCATCATCCTGTCTAGTGAAAAGTATGAAATTTAAGAGAGTCTCGACAACATTTTTCTTTTCAAAAAACGTCTTTACTAGCTCTTCAAAATCCTTAGCCTTGGATTCAGTCTTCCAGTTGAACAAAGTTCTTGCCGAATAACTCCAAGTTCCTGAATATAAGAATCTGATGATGTGCGTTATCGTATATATTTGGAAAATCGTCATAGCTTCCGGTGTTTCTCTATGATACCTCTCTACTTGAGTTAGTGCCTCAGACATCCCGTCTGGCTTGGTGGCTGCCTTTGTTTCCACAAAGAAGACGGGTATTCCGTTAATCAGAAAGACTACGTCATACCTGTTGGGATAGGTGCCATTTGTGAAAGTGTATTCGTCAGTAACTTGATAGATGTTATTCTTGACTTCTTCATCAATCAAAACTACATTTCTCTCTCGTTTTTCCTTTGAATCGTAAACAGTTTGCAGCCCCTTGAGGTACTCCCACGCCTTTAGGTTACCTTCCAGCCTTGGCGGAAGCCGCTCCATTCTCTTGATTAAATCTTCTGCCTTTGCTTGGTCAACTACTCTTGGATTAAGTTCCTTAATTTGAGTTGTAAAGACTTCTCTGAAAATCAGCTTTGTTTCTCCGCCCCTGAATTTTAGCGCCTCGTCTTGGTTGATATACTGCCAGCCAGCCTGCACAGCATATTTAATCAGCGGATTCTGCACGCCGCTTCTCTCATTTCCAAGATATGACATTATTTTTCCTCGTCTTCTAGATTTCCTATCTTGATCTTCCCCCTTATAAGATTTCGCTGAGTGTATTCAAATAATTCTTCTAATAGCCGTTTCTTTTTTTCTTCAAGTCTTATCTTTTTTCGTATCGTATCAAGTGCGAAGACAACCTTTCTTTGATACTCTAATGGTGGAAGATTGATTTTCAGACTTGATATCTTTCCTTTATTGAGCGTCTGCCCCTTAACAGCTTTATCCATATATTCGTAAAAGTCAATTATTGGGAGTGAATACATTAGATAATATCTGTCAACCATTTCTTTTGGTTCTATTGAAACAATAGCTTCGTTATGGACAGCATCAATAGCTAAGATTGACGTTCTTCCTATAGTTAATTTAAAACTCATAAGGAGAGTCCCAGCCTTACAAAAGTTATCTCCAAAAATATTTTTTAATGCACTTTTCGAGACAGATTCTTTAGTTTTTTTAATTTCTGAGTAAGGTTTCATATCTGAGATTGACACCCACGGCAAGGTTCCGTTTGTCCAATAATCCTTTGATATTCTCGAGGGTGTTCTACCTATTGCAAATGTTGTAATATCGCCTAAACGAACTTGACTCCATTTATTTTCGTGATCAGATTTTTCAGACAAATTGGCCTGAGATGATATGTGCGTTATAACTCGATTTATATTTGCATTCACCTTTTTCTCTTCATCTTCGATAGAATGCAGTTCATCGATTATTTCTTTAATTGGCATAAGTTCTTTTTCTTTATTTGATTTAACGTGTTTTGCAGGATTTATGTTGTAGTCATTATCGATTATTTTTTTTGTTGCAACAATTTTACTTAGGTCTTCGACTTCTTTCCATTTCAAAAATATATCGCTTATAAACTGAACTGACTCTTCAGGAAGCATGTTTTTTGGTTTTCTCTTCTCAAATAAGTGGGCTGCGTTGATTAACAATATTTCATTTTTGTGTTTTTTATTTTTATTAATTACTAATATGATGCCCTGTGACGTAGTATTATAGAAAAGATTATCTGGAAGAAGAATTACTGACTCTACAAAATCATCATCTATAAATTTTTTTCTAATCGCCCGTTCTTTATCGTTTCCTCCATCTCCTGATCCTCTAGAGACTGACATTGTATCCAAAACTACGGCGATTTTACCTGCTTCCCCTATCGATGCAAACATATGTTGGATCCATCCCCAGTCGGCGCTATCTGAGGGAGGATAACCGAACAAGAACCTTCCAAACTTATCATTTTCATAAACATCTTGAGGAAACTTCTGATTCCACATAGGATTAGCAACCACTGTGTCAAACATCTTTAATGAGCCATTTTTTTCTGTAAAAGTAGGCTTTCGCATGGTGTCCCCAAGAGCAAGTTCCCCCTCCATTCGATGTATGAACATATTCATTTTCGATATGGCATATGTCGTTGCTATAAACTCCTGTCCAAACAACTTAATTGGTTTAATTTTTGGATTTACACCGTATTTTTCGTTATATCTCAATTGGCATTTAATGAGAAGACCACCAGAGCCCATACAAGGATCATATATTTTATCGCCTGGTTGTGGATCCATAACATGCGCAATTAACATGGCTACTTCTGGGGGAGTATAAAACTCACCTGCGCTCTGACCAGAACCTTCTGCAAATTTCCGTAAAAGATATTCATATGCCCGTCCAAACACGTCAGGATCGACATCAGCTATACCTAATTTATGTTCTCCAAGCTTATCAATAAGTAATGATAATCTATCATCGCTGATTATTCTCTGGCCCGAATCAGTCGCATTAAAGTCTATCCTATCAATCACGCCTGCAAGTTTGGGGTTCTCGCGCGCCAAGGCGCGGACAACATCGGTGAGGTACTCACCCAGACCGGTGCTTTGCTGGACTATGCTCTGCCATCTTGCCTTTTTGGGCAGGTAAAACCAGACAAGGCTATGGTCCTGCTCGACCAGTTTCTCAGCAGTTTCCTTGTTTTTGTATTGCTTGGAAAGGTTGGTTACTTCATCGTCATATACGTCCGAAAGCCGCTTCAGGAATATGAGCGGAAGAAGGTAGTCTTTGTACTTGGGTGCGTCAACCTCGCCCCTTATCTTGCAGGCGGCATCCCACAGCCAGCCTTCTAACGTCTTTATGTCCAACATAATTTACCTCTAGATTCATTTCGACCTAAAGCTTTAACAGACTAACGAGGTTTGCCCCGTTTGATTCTTTCATAAAAACACCTTACTTTGGACGCTCTATCTTGTCATATGCCCCTCTTACATCTCCTGTCGTCAAATCCTTCTTCACATCCACAATAAAGCTGCTGAAATCGGGATTTTTGCTTGCAAGCAGGTTCAGGGTGTCCCAATCAAGCTCAGTCCTAGCCCGTGCAGGAAACAATATTTCGCTTTCCTCAGGCTGTTCCTCGTTAAGCTCGATGACTCCGATTCCAAACGAGGTATTCAATCTTCCAAGCTCCTTCATCAGTTCGCTGTCTTTGTCAATTTTTAAAACCGCCAAGTAGCCTTCGTGCGCCCAACTCGAATTTGACACTGCCTGGAAGTAATACTCTCTCAAGCACGAGAAATTCAGCACTTTTTTCAGCTCGAATGAAAATATTTTTACTGAACTGGATGCAAGGTGCTTCTGAAGGTCGATGGTTGCAGGCTCATATTCCCCAAATGGAAAGAACACGCCAACAACGTCGGGGTGCAGCCACTCATTAAGCCCCCGTTTGCCCTTGGACGATAGCTCATGGAATATTGTCTTTGCTTTTGACTTGAATTCAGAGTCGATGAATCGGACTAGGATGGGGTGGTATTCGCGCTCATTCTTCAACTGAAGCGGTGCAGCCTCTTCTGTTTCCGGCGCTTTCCAATTTTCCAGGGCTTTTGCGTATTTCTTCAGGCTGAATCGTGTCGGTCTTGTGCTGACTTTGATAAATATTGGGTCGGTTTTCTTGATATTGTCATAGAGATACGCGCCAATGGTGTCCCACGGGGTCTTGCCAATGGACCCGAGTTCCTTGTCAAACCCGAGATTCTTTGCTTCATCCCAAATCTCACGAGTTGTCAGGGGTTTCTTCGTTTCATCGAGTGTTTTTTCTATCAATCTGATGAATGTCATCCGTTCCATTGTCCCACCCCTACTTCTTTTTCACTTACGTCATTTAACTGATACTCTTTATCTTTGTCTTTATTTTTCTAAGAACCTCATCTCGTTCTGCCCACCAATCCCTGCTGGATATGCGATATATCTTCCAGCCTCTATTTTCCAGGAAACGCTGCCTATAAACATCCCTCTCGCGTGCGCTTGGCGAGGAATGGTACGCTTCTCCATCGCACTCCACCCCTAACAAATAGTCATCATCTTTCGGGTTGCGGATTGCCAAATCTATCCTATAGGACGAGCATCCGACCTGAGTATCTACAGCATATCCCATCTTTCTGAGCGAATCCGCCACTTCGACCTCGAATTCGCTGTCATACTCAGTGTTGATGGTCTGCGTCAGCGGTTTTCCAAAGGATTCTATGATTGCGCTTGCAGTTTTCTGATCGCTTTCAGCTATCGCTTTCGCATAAGTCAGGTATTTCTTGAGCATTTTTGGCCCAGCATTCAGGGTCCCCTCAACTTTGAGGTCATCTGGCTCAATAGAGGTCACAATGATTACTTTTTCTTTTGCGCGCGAAATTGCAACATTAAGCCTGTTTTCTCCCCCTGCCCTGCTCAACGTTCCAAAATGCAGGATGAAGCGACCCTGGGCATCGGGCGAATAAGCTATTGAAAAGATTATGATGTCTCGCTCGTCGCCCTGCACATTCTCTATGTTTTTAACAAATAGGTTTTGTAGTTCTTCGCCTTCTTTCCTATTCATTTCAGCCGCATACTTTTTGGCAAATATCGAATCGGATTGGGCTTCTTCTTCAAGAAGCAGCTCGATGAGTTCTTTTTGTTCAGTATTGAATGTAACCACGCCAATAGATGGGTGGCTTGCCTTTGACAGGATATCCTTGATGATAGACACCACTTTCTTTGCTTCGGTCTTGTTGGCGCGCCCTTCCCAGGTGCCCTTTGTCTTTATCCACTCGATTGGTTTGGCGTTTTTCTCATTGTATGAAATGGTGCGCAGGTTGTTGTTGTAAAAAGCCGCATTGGAAAACCGGATAAGTGCGTCAAATTTTGATCGGTAGTGCCATAATAGGGGCTTCATCGGGTACATGGAGCTGGCTGCATGCAATAGGCTTTCGCTCTGGACAAACCCGGAGTCTTCGCTTTCATCGTCATCTTCGCTGTAGTAAGTCTTGAATAAGTCAAACGGGGGAAGTTGCTTGTCATCCCCGGCTACAACCACCGATTTGCTCCTGTAGATGGCCGGAACCGCTTTTTCAAAAGGGCATTGGGAGGCTTCATCGAATATGACTAAATCAAACAGATCGGATTGCATTGGCATGATTGCTGAAACTGTCTCTGGGGAGCACAACCAGCACGGGAATATATCGAACAGCCCCCTAGTCTTGAACCTGTCCACAAACCCCCTTAGGGTGAGTCTTCTCCTTTTTTTCATGACTTCGTGCAGCAGGGATTGTGCAAGGGAGTCTGATTCTTGGTGGATTATGACCTGCTTTCCCCTTTGCACCAGCCTGCATGTTAGCTGATAGGAATAATTGCGGAGATGGTATGCGTTTTGCCTGTTTACTGGCACTGACAATGATACGGTTAAATGCCCATGTCCTGAAGAAGAATCGCGATCATCAAGTTGCACAGTTACTTTGCGTTCGTCATCCCCTATTGAAACTTGGTTGTATCCTGAATCCACCAGCGTAACCTTTTCCCAGTCAAGCCAATCGTTCTTTTCGTCTTTCACCCATGCAACAAGCCCATCTATCTTCCCGGATTGCGCCTCGCTCCAATTGAAAAGCATGGGGGAAGTTACCAGTTTGCTCCAGTTAGCCAGTATGTGCTGTGGGACCATCTTCATTTTTTCATGCATAAGCTTGTCCAATTGTTTGCATTTCTCACCATAAGCCTCACGCGAGAGAGTCTTGATTATCGGGCTTTCCTTTTCGGATGAGTCTATCCAAGCCCTGTATAAGCTCGCCCGCAGTATTTCTTCATATTTTTCTATATCCAGTTTCTCGTGTGACCGGAAAACAAGTTCGAGCAGTTCCTTCTCCGTGCCAGTGCAATCGCCATTTATCGTGTCCAATAGCTGAACATCATCGTAACTCTTTTTTATTACAGGCATTGCCCGGATATCAGATAGTGGCGCCATGTCCAACGCATTGAGCTTGGTTTTCCATTCATTGATTAGTTCAGGTTGCAGAAAATCATTCATCGAATTAATAGTGCGTATCCCATCGTCTACGGCGGACATTGTATCGAAAAAGGTCTCAAGGCTCTTGGCTGTTTTAAGGGCGCATTTTGAAAGCGTTGAGTCGCGGATAGCATGCCTGAGTGCAATCCTGTTTTCTTTATTGTCTTCGCCATGATGCACGAGGGCTGTCGCGAGCGTTTCCGAGTACTTGTCGCTATTCCACCACCAGAAAACGTCTAGCCATCTCCACTTATCATTGCCTTTCTGCGAGTAAGCTTTGACAAATGTTGACATTTTATTCAAATATTCCAACTTATTGCCGCACGGCTGGAGTTTGTCCGCAAACGCCTCGCTGATTTCGAGCGAGGGCAATTTCTCTATTTTTTTAGAAAGCTGGGCGAAATGAACGAGTTTGTCAATGAATTGCGTTATCTCCTTGCTGCTCTTATTCGCAAGATTTAATCTCCGCCTAAGAGGGCTATTGGAAGCGTCATATTTTTGTTTCAGGGGCATCGCCCGCTTGGATGTCTGGATGAGCTTTTCCAGTTCCTTAATGGTGAAATTTGCCGAATGTGCTGATGCATCAATTGTCTTGTTTTTTATTGGCTTGTCGTTGGTGTAGAGTTCATACAGGGTCAGTCCGCATTTGCGCTTCAGATGCAGCGCAGTTGCATATTCTTCCAGGCCATTTTGAATGTCATCAATTTCAGAGGAAATCTCGTCAAAGTCGGTTTCTTGCCTAATTTTTGGAAAGTTTTCGGCTATCTGGCGAATCTTTTCATAAACCGCGTCTCTGTCTGATTCGATGCTGTGCACCAGTGCCAATAATGATGCCAGCCCTTCTTTTTGCAGGCGCCTATAAACTACGTCAAGCGCTGCCCTTTTTTCGCAAACGACGAGAACGCGTTCCCCTCTTGCAACCCTATCAGCAACTA
>Ga0247841_10013454_pt1 | contig 10443 bp, 20 predicted proteins | sample LaCruzMarch2015__2_FD_192410 | JGI IMG/M metagenome (GOLD analysis project Ga0247841, IMG submission 192410) | Freshwater microbial communities from meromictic Lake La Cruz, Castile-La Mancha, Spain - LaCruzMarch2015_18m | ecosystem: Environmental > Aquatic > Freshwater > Lake | place: Spain...
AGCTGGCGTATATTAACGCGCCGCTATCAAGAGAAATCGCTACTATTACCGGAACGGTTCCGCCAAAGGCTACCACACCGGAAATGATATCAGGATATTTAACGCAAGGCGTGAGCTTTCTTAATAACGTAAGCGGTATTCTCTCAAGCCTTAAACCAGCCGCGGCGCAGATTACCACGCCAGCCAAAGTTATAACCGTAGGAGGAACACCGACAGGCTCGGCTGTCTCTACTGTTTCGCCCCAAGTAAATCTACCAGATAACGTGATAGTGCTTCCAGGACAAGTATCGACACAGGGTGCGCAGACCGTCCAGCAACAGGATTTTTCATGGGTTATCTGGCTTATAGTCGCGCTTCTTGTCCTGGGTGGAATAGTCATCTTAACGAAAGGAAAATAACATGGAAGGCACAAACTTCATTCCGCCAGGCTTAGAGGCTCGCAACATCGGAACACTATCCCAGCAGAATATCAAAGATATAAAAAATCTTCCCTTTGAGGAAGTTATCCGCATGATAAACGCTGGTGATATTTCGGAGCCAGTAGTCTTTACCCTGCCGCTGGACACTCTGACGAGTAACTTCCAGATGAATTTCGCGGGTAACTATTTCGGCGTTATAGACGCGTCCTCTCAGTCCGCCGAAATCTCCGTAAAATTCAATAAGCAACAAGGTGAATCCCTGACGTTCTCGAAAGGGCTTTATATGTTACGGCCTTTCAATCAGGTATTCTTGTCCTGGGAGGCTCAGGCTGGAGCTACTGTCGATATTATCATATCGGCCTACGCTAAAGAGTTGTTCGAGGTTATGGACTTTCGCTCCGCTACACAGCAGGCAAGCGATGTGTCCGGCATACTCGACCAGTTAAAAGGAACATCGACAGCGCAGGGCTTCAATGTAGTAACGCTCGACACAGACCCACACCTTGCAGTCGCGGCGAACACGCAAAGGCGTTCTGTTATTATACAGAGCGCAATAGCTAACGCCTCAACAGTATATATAGGATTCGACAACACGCTCACAACGTCCAAGTATGTCGTGGCGTTAAAGCCTGGCGAGATATATTCGATAGACGATTACCAGGGCGCGATATGGGCTTCGAGCGTAACGTCAACGGATAAAATAAGCTACGGCGAGGTATAAAACATGGGACAAAATATAAAATCTTCTGACTTTCCGGCGAATCCGGCTTTCGGAGATATAGTCTACAGAGCTAAAGGACAGGCTCCTACTGGCGGAACGATAACGACCGCAAGCGGTAAAACGATACATACTTTCACATCAAGCGGAACCTTTTTTACTCCTGTCGCTGGCACGATCGATGTATTGATAGTCGGAGGAGGTGGCGGTGGCGGTGGATATTCGGCAGCCAGCGGCGGTGGCGCCGGCGGATTTAGAAAATTAACATCAATAGCCGTGGCCGTAGGAAATAACGCGATAGTTGTCGGTGTCAAAGGCATAGGCGTTGAAGGTCTTAATGGCACAGACGGAACGGTAAGCTCTGCTTTAGGATATTCCGCGGCAGGCGGCGGCGGTGGCGATAAATCCAATGGAATAGGCCGCGATGGTGGCTCCGGCGGCGGTGGTGGAAATTCCACAGGGCATGGCCATGGCAATATTCCTGTAACAGACCCTTCGCAGGGTAATGACGGTGGCGACGGAGATCCAACGAATAATGGTGAAAGCGGCGGCGGTGGTGGCGGCGCAGGCGCGGTCGGCGCAAACGCCCCAAGCCGAACAGCTGGCGGTAATGGCGGCGCAGGCGCGGCAGATAGTATATCTGGAGCCTCCGTTACATACGCAGGCGGCGGTGGTGGCGGTGTATACCAAACTGGCCCAGCTGGAACTGGCGGCGCAGGCGGTGGCGGCGCAGGCGCGGTCGGCACTCCCCCAAGTGGCGTAAATGGCTCAAATGCTACTGGCTACGGATCAGGTGGTGGCGGCGCAGGCGGAGGCGGTGGATCAATGAAAGGCGGAGACGGTAGCGACGGAGTGGTTATTATCAGCTTCGTTACCGATTCAATGCTTGGTAACGGCAAGTGGGAAAAATTAGCGATCGGAACAACCGGACAGACGCTTAAAGTAGCGGCGACCGGACTTCCGGCATGGACAACATAATGTTTATAACGCCTATAGTATCGGGGTTACTGTATAGAGCTGGCGGAACCGATCAATGGAAATGGTGTCCGCTTAATCAAAAGCTCTGGCGCTGGGGTATGGGCGCGGTGATCGGGCTTCTATCATGGGAAAGCTGGATCGCATATCTTCTCACGATAGCAAGCTACTATATAGCGACAAACATACCTTATGGCGAAAAGTCGCCGCTTAACTTCCTGGGAGAGACAGGAAAGTTTTTTGTTTGCGGCTTCTCTTTCGGCCTTGCCTCTATCCCCTCTCTGGGAATATTTACAGGATTAGAGCAAGGCGTATTGTCCGGCCTGGGATTTATCGCTATAAAGGCACTTGACGATAAAAATATATTGAAGAATCCTTTTGTCGAATTTGGGCGCGGATTCCTCGGAACCTTGTGTTACTTATGGGGTTAATATGAAAACATGGCTAACCGCGCCGCGTATGCGCGTTGTAATTTTGACAGCGGTAACGACGTTCTTCGTCGGTATGCTGTTACGGCGTTATGTGCCGCCTGATCTATTCGGCAAGGAAGCGGCTGACCCATTACGCCCTAAGACACTCGCGGAAAAGACAGATGATATCGCTTAAATTCGGATTCAATTTTGAATTTAACAGGGATAAGTCTAAGGACGCCATGGTAAAGCAGTTACTTAAAGAGAAGATAAAGAAGCTGGAAAAAGAGCCGGAGAAAAAGACATGAATATATTTGATACGGTCTATAAGATACTTAATCCGGCGCAGATAGGCATACAGGCCGGAGCCTCGACAGCGAAGCAGATATTACCGGAACCGGAGTGGATCCTCACTCCCTACGCCGAAGAACGCATGAAACAGATCGACCCTGCCAAGTATCAACAGCTTGTCAAGGAATTCGGAACTCTCCAGGCGGACACGCGCGGTGCATACGCGCAAGTCTTAAACCCTCTCCCAGCTCTCGCGGACTACGGCAAATATATACTGATCGGCTTTGTGGTGATCGCCGCGATCTTCATATTCGTGAATAGGAGCAAATAGCATGGCCGAAAAGTTTACCCTGGGGAAAGTCTTTTCGGCTAAAGGCTGGTATCAATTCATCGGGCTTCACGCGCGCTACGTCTTAATAGCTATCATCGTTTTGGCCGGACTGTATGTGTGGCAATTATTCGCGCCTAAAAAACAGATACAAAATAATACGCCCACCCTTAACGCGGCCAAAGATTCCAAAGCTACACAGGTCAATAACTACATACAGAACAAGGAAGCCGGAGCCTGGGAAGTCGGCGGCCATGCCGGAGTGATCCGGCTGGGCGATCAAGACGGCGGCTATGTCGGCGGCGAAATTAAAAGGAGATTCTAACCATGCCGGAAGCACCAGTATATCAGTTTGATACACCTATGGGAAAGATCAAGATTCAATGCCGCAAAGACGATAATCACTTCTTCTGTAACGTCAACGCGCCGTTTTATAAGAACGAGATCAAGCTCGAAAAGGCAAAATTCGCCGAAGGTATCATAAAATTCGCCGAATGGCTGAAAACATGATTTTTGCGTTCTCCGTCGGAGAAACGTATCGTTTAAACGCTATTAGAGGCACGATCTGGCAAGGGTTAAGGGTAACACATGGATAAAAACAAGGTGGATACCGAAGTCAGACTGAAAGACAAAGAAATCCTTTGTTCATGCGGCAGTAAGACCTATCCAGTAGCGCGCATACTTGAATTTAGCGTTATGGAAGTAAGTATCTACTGCCGCAGATGTAATAAGCTTGTAAAGCAGTATAACCGTATGATCCAATCAAGACAACCAAATGATTAAAAACCTTATGTCAAAAATAGCTTGCTCTCCTCTCTCATGTCTCGCGATCAATCTCGTCATTATCGGTATGATCCTTACTCCTTTATATGGAAAGATCAACCGAATCGAACAACAGCTTGATGTTGTGTATAAAATCATGATAAACGCGCCCCAGTTGCACGAAGTCCAAACCGCCCAAGCCTACCCCCTACTATCTCGCCTATCGCTTGCCAGAGCGCAAGCCACGCCATAAAGCCTGCCTATTCAGGAGAGGTCGCAGAAGAATTTTTGACTTCTCCCCTGCTGTCCGGTGCGCCTATTCTCGTCGGAGAATTATTGTAAACAATAATTCGATAACTTTTTATCCTAACAAACCCTTGACAAAAGTCAGTTATGTGATACACTAAATACCATAAAAAACCATTAAGGAATATATGAAAAAAAATAACAGTTTGAAAGGAGGTGAGAAAAAAATGTTCGTAAAGGATTTACTGTCGGGAGAAGAAGCGGCGGAATATCTTGGGTGTAGTAAAGATCATCTTTATGACCTCAAGAGAAATGGTAAGCTCCCCTACGTTCAATATGGTGGCAAAACTTCAAAGGCATTATTTGACGTTCGGGACTTGGATAGGTTTATCAAAAGAAGTAAAAAGGTAGATAAACCAGCAGTTACCAGTAATTCCCTGTAATATATCTTATGTTAACTTCATTCTCCGCAGTAAATCTTCGTAAGTAATTCATAATCAATTAGTTATATTCCGTTAAGTGCTTCCTGTTGATAACTGTTAGGAATCTAATGTCAGATAAGCCAAGATTACAGCCGGACTTCATACCTGTTTGGAAATCCGAATTTAACGATTTAAAAACCATGCCAAGAACCGCTTTTATACTCCGCATGATCTATCGCGCCTATCGCGATCCGCAGACCTCTATATGTGCCCTATCTGATTGTGAAATTGAAAGACTTACTGGCTGGAGCCGTAGACCAATAAAGAACGCGCGGCGCTATTTATTGGCGCATAGTCATATTAAATCTGCTGGGTATCATACCTATATTCTTAACGACTTTAAGCGGTTCAAATTATCCACAAGTAGCGCACAAAGTGCCCAACCTCAAGAAAATAGTAGCGCACAAAGTGCCCAACCAGTTGAGCATAAAAGCCTCAACAGTAGCGCACAAAGTGCCCAACAGATGAGCACTAAATACCCAGTACATAATAATAAGAGAGATAAAGAGTTGTTAGAGTTACGCAACAACGACTTCCCTCCTATCTTAAAAGACGACTTAAAGCTCCTATTTACACATCAAGGACAGCAAGGCGACCCCCTGCTTGTTTTCTTCTACACAGTAGCCCAGGAACGCTTAAACAAAGGCTATAAACCAGGGTTATTAAGGATCGCTATTAAGCGCGCGATCTCCGCGAATTCTAAGGCGAATATACAGGACATATTGAGCTATGAGAACCTACACGCTATTAAGGCCGAACAGGAGAAGATCAAGAAACAGGCCGAAGATGATAAAAAGTTAAAGGACTGGCAGAACGAACCACGTTTTGAAGGCTCAAAAAAGGAGGATAAGGCATGAAAGCAAAGCCTATCAAAGTCATGGAGCAGAAGTCTTATGACGGCGGTATCTTCTATTTTCTGTTTTTTAAAGGTGAGGACGGACAGTCTTACCGGACTTGCGTATCTCCGAAGTGCGGTAACTTCCGCCGCTGGCAACCGATCATACGCGATACCATGCTTCATATGGAGATATGGCTTGACGGATTGATCCTTCGGGGCCGCAGGCTCATTGACGCGGATAGTAACTTCAAGGTGATCGTATGATGATAACCTCTTGCCTATCTATCTATGATCTGTATGTCGGCTATGGGCTGATCGCCGCGGCGGTTATAGGAACGGTAATTATATTCATAACAGGAGCGTGGGAATAATGCCAGGTGAATTTGACGGCTTCGGCCTCTTGTCCGGCGGCCGCTTCCGGCTACCCTGGCATACCAAAACAGAAAGGAACCGTATGTTCAAGAAGAAAGTATTTATCGGGATCGCGAAGTATAACGGCATGGAGTATCAGACAGAGCAGACCTTAAAGGCTCTTATTGATACGCGCAAGAACTGGGAAGTCGGCGGCTATATGGAGATCATAGGCCGGAGCGCGATCTCGCGCGTAAGGAACGATCTGGCTACTGCTTTCTTAAAGACAGATTCAGACTTCCTTTTCTTCCTCGATACAGATATGAACTGGATACCGCAGAACGATAAAGAAGAAAACCCTATCGACGTAATGCTCGATTCGATCTGGCAGAATAAAGAGATCGACATTATATCGCCTCCCATGACTAATCGCCAGGAGCCGATCCGCGCGCTATGGCGGCCTATTACAAAGGCTGGCCTGGACGTATGGAACCGGAACAAGCCATTCCAGGTGCTACATACAGGCACAGGCTTTATGCTTATAAAGCGCAGAGTGCTTGAAGGCTTAATCAAGGCCGGACACCATGCACCCTTTATGCCTGTATGGTGTTCGGAAGAAAAAGTCGAGACTTCTGATGATGTAGCTTTCTGTCGCCGCGCGCTCCAGTGCGGCTTCAAGATATGGCTTCAACCTAACATACTTATCGGGCATATCGGGAAGTATGCCTTTAACGTGGAGAACATAAAGCCGATACTACAGGAGGAGGCGAAAAAATGAGGTTACTCGGCAAGGACGGAATCTTGTATATGGCACTTGCCATAGTGATATCGATACTCGCGCCAATAATATGCGTTATTTGCGCGGTAGCCTATGGGATCTACAAAGGTATAAAGGAGATGATTAAAAAATGAGCGACACGCATACTTGTAAGAATTGCGGAGCTATCGAGAACCTAAAGACCGGAGAGCTAACCTATAAGGGTGATAATCCGCTTCTGAAAGAGAATAAGGAACTGAAAGAAGCGATTACTACCCTAACGGTCAAGAATAAATATCTGGCGAAGCTCGCGGCTGATAAAAGAGCCAAGAAACAGCCAGGAGCCCAGCCAGCGGCGCAAGCCAGAAAGGAGCCAGAAAATGCCAAGAAAAAAGAAAACGAGTGGCACTATTAGCCAGGACGACGGCCTAAAGAAGCTACAGGCTATTAAGGAAACCTTACCCCCTCCCCTGCCCGAAATTGACCTGGACAAGCCAGAAGGCCAGCCAGGGATTAAGCCAGGAATAGCCATGCCGGAGCCGGAAGTTAAGCCAGTATCGGGCATATTTAAGAGCCTATACCCTCTTGTCATAGACCTTCTCTGCCACGTTCTCAATAAAGAGAAGTTTGACGAAGCCAGGAAAGAGGAGCTTTTAGCCAGCGTTAGCCAAGACCTTGACGAACTGGAGCGCAGATATATACCGGAAACCGTCCAGAATATGCCAGGAGTTAAGGCTTTAAGCATTACAGGGCTTGCTATCGCCTTCCAGCCGAAAGCCAAGAAGGAGCCAAAGAAAGAGCCGGAACCAAGCCAGCCGGAGCCAGTAAAAGAGCCAGAGAAGCCAGCCGCGCCGTCCGCGCTGGATAAAGAAGTGCCAGTTGTGGCACAGCCAGGACAGCCAGCCTAATGCCAAGTAATAAGATAGTTGTTATCTTAGGACGAAAAGGAAGCGGAAAGACCGAATACTGCCGCGCCATGATGAAAGGCTTGAATCGTTTTATAGCCTACGATCCGGTGCGGCAGTTTAAGGACGGAATTATCTTTCAGAGGCTCGATCTGTTGATCGACTTCTTAATCAATAACTATCACAATAACTTTCGGGCGATCTACCAGCCGCAGTTTAACGATGATGATATTGATACCGCGCAGGCCGAATTTGTGAACCTGTCGCGGATCGTCCAGAATCTTAGCAAGGTGTATTTCGTGGTAGACGAGATCGATATATATACCTCGGCTCATCAATGCCCTGCTATATTTAAGAATCTGATCCTCCGCGGCAGGCATAAGGAAATATCTATCATATGCACGACCAGGCGGCATACCGAAACATCGCGGCACTTGACGGCACAGGCCGATATTATCGTATCATTCCACCAGCAAGAGCCTAACGATATAAAGTATCTTTCGCAGTTTTACGGAGAGAAGGCGGCCTCCCTTCCCCTGCTCGAACCATATCACTATATACGATACGAGAATGGCGAAACCAGCATTGAAAAACCGATCAAGATATAATAAGCGATATGTCCGGTGTGCGAATTGCGGATCACCGCACGTCAGATATTATGAATACTATCGAAGCGTGAGGCGCGGCTTGTTCTGCTCTAACAAATGCCGCATGAAGTATATCTGGAAGATCGCGAAAATCGCTCTTAAAGAGCGAACTTTAGAAGTTGCCAAATAACAATATGCCAGTATACTTATCTATAGAAATTCTTTAAGAGGCCACGAGAAGAATCGAGTGGCCTCTTTTCTTTTCGTGCGCCTCGCAACCAAAAAGGAGAGTAAGACAATGAATTGGATAACGGAGCTTTTTGCGCCCAAGAAGATTTTAGGAACGGTTATCGTTATGGTGGTGATACTCGCCGTCATACATAACTTCGTGCCAGCTACCTGGAAGCAGAAAATCGGTATTGCCTAAAAGCGGTGCTCGCTCTTAGGAACTAAACGCCATTAAAATCTCTTAAGGAAAGGAAAAAAGAGAATGTCAAAGCAGATTAGAAACATAGCGGTTAAAACGCTAACCCTCGGACAGCCGGAGACGATACAGCTTCCGCGTAACTACGCGATAAGAGGCTTAATCCTCCAGCTCGCAGGCTCAGTAACCGTTACCGGAGCGACCGGAGACGGCAATATAAAGACAGCCGGAATCTGGCATACCATATCGAGCTTGCGCGTAAGACGCGACGGCAGAGATACGCTTGTGTCTATACCAGCCTTCTTGCTGTATAGCTTGAATAAAATATTTTACGCTTGCGCTCCGAAAGGAACCAACGCGACCACAGGCGCGGCGCAGACCAATACCGCCTTAACAGGCGGATTGATACTGCCCTTCGAGAACCTCGGAGGCATAAAGCCTTTCGATACGCTCTTAAAGGGAAGCGGCCTGTCCTCGCTTGACCTCCTGGTAGATACCCAGGCGATAAGCAATATGTTCGGCTCGGCATGGGCGAACGCGGCGGCAGTCGGCACCACAGCGATGAGCCTGTCCGTTGACGTTATCGAGGAAGTCGGCGTTAATAACTTCATATTCGGCGACATAAGAACGTCGCTCATATCGAAGGCTAACGTCGCGGCTACCTCCACGAACTTCCAGATTAAGCCGTTGCCAGTCGGCAATTATTACAAAGGCTTTCTCCTGTTCGCGGTCGATTCGACAGACGGCCCTTCCGATACCGTCATAACGAACATAAAGCTGAAAAGCGGCTCGGAAGTTATCGTTGACCAGCCAGCATTGAACTGCAAAGACCTGATGAAGTTGACCCACGCTCAGGAAACCGCCGTTGAGACAGGGGTATATTACCTCGACCTCATGCCGGACGGTATGCTGAATCAGTGTCTCGATGTTACGCCTGGATCCGGTCGTGAGACGCTGGAGTTAGAGCTTGCCGTTACCAAAGGAACTGCCACGACCGATATATATGTAGTCGGCCTTGAGTATATTCCTCCGGTAATCGTAAAGAAGTAATTTTACAAGGAAAAGGACAGGGAAGGAAAATCCTTTGACGGATTCTCCTTCCCTTTTCCTTCTATAAGGACTACATGGATCCAGTAACGATAGCGACAACAGCTTTAACTATAGCGCAGGCCGCAGGGCAAGCGGCGCAGGCAAGCGGATTTGACATAGCAAAAATGCTCGGTATACGGCCTAAAGGACAGAACGATAACGAGTATGTCCGCGCCGTCTCGATAGATATGCAGGCCGAATATGACAAGGCGCAGGCCGCTGTCAACCAGACGAATGACCCTGACGCGCAGAAGGCTATCCTTGACGCGTATAACGCGGAAGTGGCGGCCTGGGGCAACCCCTCGAACCCTAACCGAAATGTCGCGATAGGCCAGGGCAGATTCGCTTCACAGATAGATTCGATACTCGCAAGCGCGAAAACCTATTCCGCCGTTCCTATTCCGGCGGCTCAAGCCTCGACTACAACGCCGACAGCGACGATCGCTCCGGCTAATAATACAGTTGCTTCAAATTATAACCAGTCCGGCGCGGACGTTTTTTCAGGAGTTAACGCGAAACCAGCGGAGACAAATCCCTGGCTCGATAACGCCCCTATAATTTTCATAGTTATAGGGATTTTGATAATAGTGCTATTCTTAAAAAGGAAAGGTAAATAACATGACTGACCCTATCTCGAATTTTTTTAGCTGGCTGGGCGATATTTCGGTGCCGAAGGCGGAGAACCTATTAACGCCGAAGGCCGCAGGAGAGCTGGCGTATATTAACGCGCCGCTATCAAGAGAAATCGCTACTATTACCGGAACGGTTCCGCCAAAGGCTACCACACCGGAAATGATATCAGGATATTTAACGCAAGGCGTGAGCTTTCTTAATAGCGTAAGCGGTATTCTCTCAAGCCTT
>Ga0247841_10013455_pt1 | contig 10443 bp, 12 predicted proteins | sample LaCruzMarch2015__2_FD_192410 | JGI IMG/M metagenome (GOLD analysis project Ga0247841, IMG submission 192410) | Freshwater microbial communities from meromictic Lake La Cruz, Castile-La Mancha, Spain - LaCruzMarch2015_18m | ecosystem: Environmental > Aquatic > Freshwater > Lake | place: Spain...
GACACGGACAAATCCGACAACGCATACCTGAACGGCAGGTGATTGCCGCGCTCACGCGCGCAATCCTACACAATTTTTCAGCTGAACATCTAAAAATTGACCCTTTATAAAGTTTTGTCCCAAAGTCCGTTATATAATATGTCTATAAAACTAAATTTCTTCATTATTCTCAACAGATATCATACAAAAGCTTTCTTTTTATAAAGTTAACAGTATAATGACTTAAAATTTATAGTTATAAATTATTTATTTTTTGTTGATTCTTGTACTAGAGTGTTTATAAACAAGAATAAGTATTATTACTTTAATGCTAAGACTGATCATGAATGGTTGCAAAAAAACTAATTAGTAAGTATTCCTGTAATGTGCCAGTTCTTTTTATTGTTTTTAATAGGCCATCTACTACTTTGAAGGTTTTTGAAAAGATTCGTGAGGCGAAACCAAAAAAGCTTTATGTGGCGGCTGATGGGCCAAGGAATAATGTGCTTGGCGAAGATGATGTTTGTGATGAAGTTAGGCGAATTGCAACTAATGTTGACTGGCCTTGCAAGGTTTATACTCTATTTAGAAAAAAAAATCTTGGATGTGGCAAAGCTGTATCTGGCGCAATTACATGGTTTTTTAAAAAAGAAAAGATGGGAATAATACTTGAAGATGACTGTTTGCCTGATAAGAGTTTCTTTAATTTTTGTGGTGAGTTGCTTATAAAATATAAGGATGATGAATCTATAATGCACATTTCAGGGTATAATGTCTTAGAAAAAGTAGATTATACTTATAGTTATTACTTTTCTAGATATGTAACTGTTTGGGGTTGGGCAACATGGCGACGTGCGTGGAAGGGCTATAATTTGTTTGTTAAAGATTGGAAAAGTGGGTTAGGCGTAAGTGAGTTTTTTAGTCTTTCGAAAGTAGAACAAAGTTATCTTTTGAAATGTTATGATTTGGCATTTAGCAAAAAGATTGATACTTGGGATTATCAATGGCAATATAATTGTATGATTAATAATGGGTTTGGAATTGTTCCTAAAGTTAATCTAGTGAAAAACATAGGTTTTGGCAGTGGTGCAATTAGGACAAATAATGTAAATGATTGGAAAGCTAATTTGAATATATTTAATTTATCTTGTTTGAAGCACCCATTAAAAATTGTGAGAAATAAATTATTTGAAGATCTTTTTGTAAGAAAAGTTATGCATCAAAGAATATATCAGAGGCTTTGGGAATTTTTTGTGAATATTTTAACAAGGGTGAATTAAATGGGGTCGAAAATTGATTATTCTGGTAATTATCGAACCCGTAAAAATGGGTTTATTTGGCTTATAAAAAATAAATCTACTAAATCGCTTATTTTATCCATATTAAAGATAGTTATTCTTAGAATTAAAAATTTTAGTGGCTTTGTTTATTATAAACTTTTTAAAAGCGGGCGGACTTTTTTATTTAATAATTCAAAATACACTTATTTAATTCATCAATATAATAGGGCATTTGCAATTGAACGTACTGTTGAAATACCTATAGTTGAAAAGAAGCTGGATGATTATTTTGGGTGTAAGATTCTTGAAGTTGGAAATGTAATGCAGAATTATATTAAAAGTTCGCATGATGTTGTAGATTTGTTTGAGATAGGTAAAAATGTTCATAATGTTGATATTGTTGATTATGTGCCTGTTCAGAAATATAATTTGATTGTAAGTGTGTCTACTATTGAACATATCGGACTTGATGATTTGTCTGAAAATCCGCAAAAAGTAAGTTTAGCGATTGAGCACTTGAAGAAATTGCTTTTAAAGGATGGTGAGCTATTTTTTACATTTCCACTTGGGTACAATGAATATCTGGATAAACTCGTATTTTCAAAAAATTCAGGGTTGACAAAATCGTTTTTGATGAAACGAATTTCTGTGGACAATAAATGGGAACAAATGAATTTTAATGATATTCGAAGAAAAAAAGATTCTTTTGTTTATGGTAAACCATATGAGGCAGGAAATTATATTTTTATTGGAGTTTATATAAAATAGTTTAAATGGTGTTTTGTATGGATATATTAGTAATTGGTGGTGCAGGATTTATTGGATGCAACATGGCTGACCATTTTGCTTCTAAAGGCGATTTTGTGATTGTTCTTGATAATTTATCAAGGAAAAATGTTGGAAAAAATTTAGAATGGCTTACAAAAAGGCACAAAAATGTCGAGTTTATAAAAGCTGATATTAGAACTGATCAGGAGATATTGAATAAAGTTATGGAGCGAGTTGATGTTGTTTTTCATTTTGCTGGTCAAGTTGCAGTTACAACTTCAGTTATAAATCCAAGAGAAGATTTTGAAATAAATGCCTTGGGCACATTTAATGTTTTGGAGGCTATAAGGACTTCAAATAAAAAACCAATATTGTTTGAATCTTCTACTAATAAAGTCTATGGTGGTATGGAAGATATTAAAATTACTGAACGAAATAATCGTTATGAATATGCTGATCTTCCTAATGGAATTCCTGAAAGCAGGTTACTTGATTTTCATTCTCCTTATGGGTGTTCAAAAGGATGTGCTGAACAATATGTAAGAGATTATTCAAGAATTTATGGGCTAAAAACAGTTGTTTTTAGACAAAGTTGTATATTTGGGTATAGACAATTTGGTATTGAAGATCAAGGGTGGGTTGCGTGGTTTACAATAGCAACACTTCTTAACAAGCCTATTACGATTTATGGGGATGGAAAGCAAGTAAGAGATGTTTTGTTTATTGATGATCTTATTAGGGCGTATGAACTTGCGCTTAAGCATATTGATAAAACTAGTGGTAAGGTGTACAATATTGGTGGAGGATCAAAGAATTCAATGTCCTTATTAGAGCTTATTGATAATCTTGAGAAGATTTATAATGTTGAAATACCTTATTCTATGAGTGAATGGAGGCCTGGGGATCAACCAGTGTTTGTGTGTGATATTTCAAAAGCAATGCAAGATTTTGGTTGGGAACCAAAAACAACTGTGCTTTTGGGTGTAAAGAAGCTTGCGAATTGGGTTAAAGAAAATAAGGATTTATTTGAATAATATTTGATTTAGATTGTTAGAGGTTATTGGTATGAATGTGTTATTTGATCATCAGATTTTTTGGTATCAGCCTTATGGGGGCATATCCAATTATTTTGCAACTGTGATGGATGTAGCATACCAGAAGCATTTGTTTGATTTTGAGTTTTCTACAAGATATTCTAATAATCGTTATTTACAAGAAAAGCCTTTTTCTAAATCAAAGCCATTTTTAGCTAAACATTCTTTTCCTGGAAAAAACTCTTTGTTTTTCGCGTTGAAGAAAAAAAATGAAATGAGTGCGCTGAAAGTTTTAAAAAGTGGTAAAGTTGATTTGTTTCATGCGTCATATTTTGATACATATTATTTAGGCAAACAAAAATGCCCTTTTTTGCTTAACTTTTTTGACTTAACTATGGAAAAGTTTCCTGAAATGTTTAGCCCGCGTGTAACTTTTAAAAAACAGAAAGAAGAATTACTTAAAGAAGTTGCTCATATTATTACTTGTTCTGAAAATACAAAGAAGGATTTTATCAAACATTATAATTTTGATAAAAAAGATGTTACCGTATCCTATTTGTCATCTTCACTTCTGAATAAGATTGACCAGAGTAAACTTATAATTGATAAGGCATCTGTTCCTGGCAAATACATTTTATTTATTGGCGGGAGAGATTTATATAAAAATTTCAGTCTTTTTGCAAAAGCTGTCACTCCATTGTTGCAAAAAGATCCTAAACTATATATTGTATGTGCTGGAAAAGCACTTTCAAGTACAGAACAGGCCTTCTTGTCAACGCTTGGAATTCTTGATAGAGTAGTATGTTATTCTGTGAAAGACCATGATTTGGCATATTTGTATTCAAATGCAGAATTGTTTGTTTATCCTTCAATTTATGAAGGATTTGGAATACCTATTGTAGAAGCTTTTCAGCACAAATGTCCAGTCGTTTTGAGTGACGCAAGTTGCTTTCCTGAAGTCGCTTCCAACGCAGGAGTATATTTTGATCCAAATGATATTGATTCAATGCGAGAATCAATTGAAAAAGTTCTTTTTGATGAAAAGAAAAAAAGGATTTTAACAAAACGCGGTTATTTGAGGGCAAAGGATTTTTCTGTTGAAAGAACGGTTTCCCAGACAATACAAGCTTACAAAAAAGCCTTGAAGTGATTCTGGTGATTTCTGGATTGAAAGTAACTATAATTACTGTTTCATTTAATTCAGGAAATACAATCGAAGCGACAATAAAATCTGTTTTGTCTCAATCTTATAAAAATATTGAGTATATTATAGTTGATGGTGCTTCAATTGATAGCACTGCAAAAATTGTTGCAAAGTACAAGAAAAAGATTGCTATATTTGTTTCAAAAAAAGATAAAGGACTTTATGATGCTATGAACAAAGGCGCTAGACTTTCTTCTGGTGATTTGGTTTATTTTTTAAATGCAGATGATGTGCTTAAAGATAATAAAGTAATTGAAAATATTGTTAGAGCTTTTGAAAAAGGCATTGATTTTATTTATGGGGATATTGAAATGTATTATCCTGAAGAAAACATTTTTGTACGTGCATCAAGAAAAGCATCAATAAAAGAATTGGCAAATGGAAATATGCCCCCACACCAAGGTTCGTTTATAAAAAGAAATGTTCTTTTAAAAAACCCTTTTGATATACATTACAAATCTTCAGCAGATTTTGATTTTTTTTGTCGAATTTTAAAAAAAGGTGCTGTTGGGAAGAAGCTTAATATTGTGGTCGCAACAATGCGAATGGGTGGAATAAGTTCTGGAAAAATTTCTTATTTAGAAACTGAGCATGCCGTTCTGCTTTATTTTGGGATTTTTTCTTTTTGTAAAATTGTTATAAAACATAAAGTTTTTTTTGTTGCAAAGATATTAACAAATGTTATTGGTTTAAAAGTTCATTTGGGTTAATATGTGTTTGTGTGGACATTAAGATATAAATATTAAAAATTAATTATTTTTAGTTAGGTGATTTTATGAAAAATTTTATTTTAAGGGTTTTTGGGATGTTTGAGAGAGCAATATTTAGAATTTATGAACCGTCTGTAATAAGAAAAATCGGCGGTTTTGACTTAAAAATGCCTTATTCGCATAATCTTTTGTTTTATTTAAATACATCACCTTATTATGACCGCGTACTTCCAAGAATCTGTAATCTTTTGCAAAAAGAACGAGGAAAATTAAAGATTATTGATGTCGGAGCAAATGTAGGGGATACAGTGGCCTTGATTTTTCAAAAAGCAAATGCTGACTTTTTGTGCATAGATGGTGCTGATAAATATTTTAAATACTTGTTGGAAAATGCTAAACAGTTTGATGGGCATGTTTTTTGCGAAAAAGTTTTCTTAGGCAAAAATGCAGATTTAAATAGACTTAAGGAGGTTTTTGTAAATGGGACAGCCAGGTTGGTAGAAAACAATTCTAATTTTAGTGGGGGAGTCAAAACTGTTTCTTTAGATTACTTATTGCAGTCAAAATATCCTGACTTTAAAAAATGTGATTTGTTGAAAATTGATACTGATGGGTATGAATATAATGTAGTTGCTGGTGCGCTTAACTTTTTGAAAAGCTCAAAACCATTGGTGTTTTTTGAATTTACTCCTTCAGCGATGAAAAATCCTATTAGTTTATTGGATGTGTTTTATGGTTTGGGTTATACTGAGGGATTGTTTTATGCAAATACTGGCGAGGCAAAATTTGTTATAAAATTGAATAATCGTGATAAATTAAATTCTGTTTTAAGTCTTATTGACAATAAAAATATTTATTATTATGATGTTCTTGTGGTTCATAAGCGTGATGCTGCAATTAAAAAGTTAATTTTTGAAAAAGAAATGGATTTTTTTAAGAAATAATATTTTGTGAAAGAACTATTTTTGATTTAACAAAAATTATCTAAAATCAGTTATGTTGTGTGGAAATGAATTAAATCTTGTGGGTATTTAAGGGCTTGTTATATTACAAATTCACCTTGGTTTTTAATTTCTTTTATTTTTTTTGTTATGTTAAAGATTAATAATTATTTTAATCTCTTTAATTAGTTTTGAGGCTAGGTTTTTGTTTTTATTATAATAATCTACTATTTTACCTATTTTTATTTTTTTAGTAGTGTACTGCAGTCTATACTTTTTTGCAAAAGCCTTGCATATTTCAAGTTGGTGATCATCAACTGCTTCACCGTACTGTTTTAATCTTGGAAAAAGTAAGAGTCTTTTTTTTGAAGCAAGTACATCAATAATACTTCCTGCGCCAGCATGTGAAATTATTATATCTGCCCAATTGATCTTATTTTGTAATTCTTTATATGCTAAAAATTTGCTCCATCTAATATTCTTTGGTATGTAGTTGCTTTCTCCTATTTGTGAAAAAATCTCATATTTTTTATCTTTGCCAAGTTCATCAACCTGTTTAGTAAGTCTGTCCAGTGGATAAGTAGAGCCAACAAGTGAGAGTATTCTTATTTTTTTCATATTACAGCCCCTATATATTTTGCTTTAGGAAACCACTTTTTGGCTTCGGGCCACTGGACATAAAAATGCCTAACAAATGGGTAAACGAGTTTTCCTGTTAAGCTTGGTGAATTTACCCTCGCAATTGTCTCAATGTAAATAGTGTTTTTTCCAAGAATTGCTCCAAGTAGCAATGCGGAAAATCCTATTTCAGCCCCTGTGGAAATTACCGTGCTTGGGTTTTCTTTGGCAAATATGATTATTGTTTGGCAAAAGCTGTAGATGAATTTTAAGATGTTTCGTCTTGGGGGTAAAATAAAGTAAACTTTTTCTTTTTTTGAGAGATCAATTGCATTAATTCTTTTATCTGAAATAAAAAAGTGGGGTGTTTTATTCCATGCTTTACTCAATTGGAGCGCCTCAACTAGATGTCCGCCAGCGCTTGCAGCAATACAAATATTCATTTAATTATCCCTCAAGTAAATGCTGTTAAGTCTTGTTTGAGCAGCTTTTGAATAACCTTGCTTGGATAAAAAATTTGCTTGAACTTTAGCATAGTCTTTTTCGTATCCAAATGATGCTGATTCAATGCAAATTACTTTTGGTCTAAACTTTTTCCAATCATTGCTTTTTAACACTTCCAAGTCATATCCTTCAGTATCAATTGAAATAAAATCAATTTTTTTTCCTTTGGAATATTTCTCAAGCACTGTTGAAAGCTTTTTAACAGGAACTTTTTCAATGTGTTTTAGAACATACCCTTGTTTTTTGTATTTTTCAGCTTCGCTTTTTGAAAAAGTTGAGAGCATATGTGCATCAAATTCATAAAAATTTAATGTTTTTTCTTTATTCCCAATTCCAATGTTAAGATTGATATCTCCGGTTCTTAATTCATTAAATAATTTAATATTTGATTTATTAGGTTCAATATTTATTCCATGCCATCTTTTAAGATAAAAATGATAAGTGTTATTGTATGCTGTGGGGTGATTGGCGCCAACATCAACATAAAATCCAGTTTTTTTGTTTTTTAAGAGCTTGTCAATTATTATATCTTCTCCCTTTTGGCTATATGAACTTTGTAATTTTTGATGAAATATTTCATGCTCTAAACGCATTATTCTTTTGCCTAACCAAGTTTTTGTTAATGGTTTTAGGACTTTTTGTATAATTTGCTCTTTAAAGTTAGTTTGCACAAATCTTCACCCGCATATTTTCTTTAATTGTTTCATTATTAGTTCATCATTGACATACTTGCTTTCTTTATTTTTATTATACCAAGGTTCTTTGAGCATTTTAAAGTATTTATTCTCATTAGTATCAATTTCAATTACCTTATCAATAACCTTATTTATATCATTATAATCATGGTAATTAATGAAACTTTTTGTGTTAAAATCTCTAGATATTTTAGAATTGCCCCAGTAGATTGGTATGGAGTTAACAAGCATTGGGTGGTAAATCTTTTCAGTAGTGTATCCAGGATAACTCGAGTTCTCAAAAGCAATGGTAAATTTGTAAGGTTTTAGATATTTTAATTTTGTTACTTGATAATCTCCAATATGTCTTGAAAGAAGTGAACCAAGTTTATTATTTTTTGTTAGTTTTGATTCAATTGAGTTAATTAGCCCAATAAATGCATTTGGTGCAATTGGAAGAGAATTATTCATTGATTTTCCAGGGGCATCAACGTGCTTGTACTTTGAAAATTTTTTGAAAAACTCAACCCTTTCTATTGCATTTTTTGAATAAACATAGTTACAGAACTTGGTTTTGTCATTTTTGATTTTTTCAAGACTCTTATTGCTTTGTTTAGGTTTAATTAAGTTATTTCCAGCTCCATAAAATTTGTAAAGTGGCAGTCTTAAGTGGTGCGGGTTTTTTAACTCTTCATCATAATCAAAAGTAAACGCATAATCACACTTATCAAACTTAGGCCTACAATTTTCTCCAGTATAAAATATTTTAACAAAGTTTCCTTCAACTAGAGGCATTTTTTTGTCATTTGTTCCATCAAAATTGGAGAAAAATACAAAGTCAGGGTTTTTGGTTGTGATATTCACTTTATACATTTTTTGTAGAAGCTTGGTAAAAATGTTATTATTTCTACAAAAATCTCTTGAAAAATATCTAAAATCAACTCTTATTTCTTTCATCTAGGGTCCCTTTTCTTAGCCAAACTGTATTATGTTCTAAATAAAACCTGCTTCTATTTAATTTAAAGTATGCTTTCACTTAATTAAAAAGTATGTAATTGCAATTAGGCAGATAACTGCTTGAATTGTTAGTATTGAGATTACAAGTTTTACTTCACTCATATTTCCTTTTCCTAGTTTTAGTATAAACTGCGTAATGGACCCGCCACTAGGATTAGCACTTAAAGTTCCATCTTTTTTTGGTATGCCAAAACACTCACTTTTGAGTTTGTGCTTTACTTTAATCAAAAATTCTATAAAGAATAAAAGTATAAGTATTATTCCATAAGTTTCCATATTCCCAATTATACTCATTACAGCAATTGTGGTCCCAACCATTAGTGTTAATGAATCGCCGCCAAAGATTTTTGCAGGGAACCAATTAAATGTTAAAAATGCAATTAATGCCCCTATCATAGCTATTCCAAAAACTGCTGCAGTGAATTGCCCAGAAAGGAGGGCAATAATTGTAAGTGTGCCAGTAAGTAAAATTCCCTGCCCTGCTTCAAGCCCGTTAAATCCAGCAAGCATATTAAAGGCGTTACTTGCCCCAGTAATTCCGATTGGGATTAGGATTAGCGAATATATTATTCCAAAATTAACTGCCCCAAAAATTGGTAAAACCATTGTTGTTTCTCCAGCAGCAATAGCCATTAATGGTAATGCGGCAACAATAGGAAATAACGCATGCTGCCATTGGCGAATACCTTTTTTCCATCCAATAATGTCATCAATTACTCCAATAAAAGCCATCATTGTTATCGTGCTTAACCCGCCAAGAAGTAAACTTAATTCAATATCTATCCAATGCAAGTACGTTGCAATAAATATTGCAGCAAAAATACCAAAACTAAAACCTAAAAAAACGGTTGCTCCGCCAAGTTCTGCTACTTTAGGTTTAGCAAATTTATTCATATCCTTGCCAACAAATCCCTGTGCGTGCATCCGTTTTATGAATGAGGGAGTTATTGCAAGCACGCTAACAAGCGAAATACACAGAACTATTACTAAAGATAATATTTGGTACATCAAATACTTTAGTTTTTAGGACTTTTTAAATACGTTTGGTACAATTTTTGCACAGGTATTTTGTTAATAAAAAATTAAATTTCAGTTCAAACCCGCTTGGTTTAGTATAGTTTGTTAATTGAGTTAAGTAAAACTATTTATTATGATTTGTGATATTTATACAAAATATAATTCTCTCCAATTATTGATTCTTCAGTTTGTGCAACTTTAGTGTAATTCTGATTTAAATATTTTTCATATTCTTTTTGAGTGAGTATTAGGCAAAAATCAGTTTCTTTATTTTCAAGTGCTTTTAGGTTAGTCCCAAGCGCACAATCATCTTTACAATTCTCGTAAGTACTTCCCCAAGTCATATAACTGCACATTTTACCATATTCAAGACAATAAAACATTCTTTTTCCTTCAAGATAAGGAATAATTGATGAAGTGTGAGGTGAATTATAAGTAGCAATTAGTGAGCATTCACTAAAAAATGCCTTTTGATTTATTGTAATTTCCTTTGAATTTGAAAAATTATAATTAAGCTCGTAGTAAGCAGGAATTATTGAGCTAATTACCTGAATTAATAGTAGTATAAATACTAATTTAGAGTAGTCGGCGAGAGAAACCCTTTGCCTCCATTTATGGTGGGGATGAATCTCGTGCAGTGGTAAGAGGTTGTTAAGGGGAGCAGCCAGATGTTCCCCTTAAAGTAGTCTATTTCTAT
>Ga0247841_10013456_pt1 | contig 10443 bp, 8 predicted proteins | sample LaCruzMarch2015__2_FD_192410 | JGI IMG/M metagenome (GOLD analysis project Ga0247841, IMG submission 192410) | Freshwater microbial communities from meromictic Lake La Cruz, Castile-La Mancha, Spain - LaCruzMarch2015_18m | ecosystem: Environmental > Aquatic > Freshwater > Lake | place: Spain...
CCCCCGACACGGTAGAAGACCTCATCCGCCGGCCGGGTGTCGGCCGCAAGACGGCCAACCTCGTAGTGGCCGTGGCGTTCAACAAGCCGGCCATCTGTGTCGATGTTCACGTGCACCGGATCAGCAACCGCTGGGGACTCGTCCGCACACGTTCCCCCCTGGAAACGGAGATGGTCTTGCGAAGCCGGTTGCCGGTGAAATACTGGAAAGTGTTCAACGCCTACCTTGTGTCGTTTGGCCAAAGCGTCTGCCGGCCGGTGCGCCCGCAATGCGGTACGTGCCCGATTGCGTCTTGGTGCCGGCAGGTGGGAGTCAACGTAATGGCCGCGATTCAGCGGAAGAAGCAATTGATGCCAAACGGACGATGACGTTCTCCAATTACACGGGATTCAGTATGCCGGGGCGGGAGAAGCGGATCATGCCGGTGCGATCGATGACAACCACATTGCCGGCGTTCAAAAAAACCGGAACACCTCGGCTTGCCCGGTCACGCCTTCAATTCCCTTGATGAGGTGATCTGCCCCGGATCGATAGATTTTGCGAAAGCCGCGAGATTGACCATGGGATTATCACTCCTCTGATCGGACACTCCCCATTTCTCCAGTTTAACCAACTCATGGAATAAGGGAGTGCTCCGCGCCGATTCCCTGTCGATTTCACCAATCAGTATTTTAATCTCCTCCCGGAAGTCATGCCATGGTCCCTTGTACAAATCCCAGGACTTTTCCCGGCAATTGATGTAGAAGGCATTAGTGACGGCAAGACAGACCCGCACGGTGTGCAACAGGTATTGACAGCGGAGATAACCGATGCGATCAGCCTTGGCGTCCATGAGCGCCAACGCTTTTTCAATATCAGCAGCGGCATTAGACAAAGCGGGGATATCGTCCACTTCCATGGTGTCGGCCATGATCATGATCAGCTCATCGACCTTGTCGTTGTTCTTGATCCGCTCGATCATGTTGTAAAAGCGGGAGAAGTTGCCGAAGGGATGCCCCACGCCCACAGTATCGCGGATGACTTGGGCGAAGCTGGCCCGGTCCGCGAGCCGATACGCTTGCGCGTGAGCGACGGGATCTTTGGACTGAAGAGCGGCGGCATACGCGGTCAGGGTGTCGTCAAGCGACCTGCCCTCGTAGTTCCATGTATCCTGGGCCGTTATGAAAAGGGCTTGCTTGTCCGCCGGGAAGACATAGGACATGCCATCTACGGCTTTGAGTCCGGCCTTGATGGCATGCCCGATGTTTTGATGGAGAATCTCGAACACCGTGGGGCGGGCCTTGACGCCCCTGATCGAGTTGCAGAGCGAAATCCAATATCCTTCCGCCGCCGCTTGCGCAATGTCGGCATTGACCGGATTGATTGGACGGACAGTGTATGTGCCGCGGCGTTCGCCGGAATAGAATATCCACTTCACATCTCTCGGAAGGCTGCGGATCAACTGGAGATTTTCAGGATATGACCCCTGAGAAAGTAAAATGCGATATTCGAAGTTGTGATTGAGCGTCTTCTTAATATGCGCCGCCACCTCGGCGAATACTTTCACTTCCTGTGCAAAATAGCTGTTACGCTGTCCTTTCCCGCTCAGGGGATGAAGTCGGTCCTCCGCAACCCAAAAACAGATCCCCCGTGGCTTGAACGACGCCACCATCTCCTCGACAATATACTTCAAAACCTCCGCGGCCTTTTTGTTGAAGTAATTGATGGGCAGCCCGATTGAATGGCCGTGGTGCATGATTGGATTGGATGGCGCCACCTCGGGAAAACGCTTTGAAATAAACGCCATATGCTCCGTATGCGAGACAACCGGGATCATTCGCATGCCGCGTTCTTCTCCATACTGGATCAGCCGTTGCATCAAAGGCTCGGTCGTCTTGACATCAGGACTGGAGAACTCGGGATATTTCCGGCTTTTAAACGCCAGCCCGACTCGCTGCCCAATGCCCACCACTTCGACCAGATTCAGCTTGTGGTCGCTCATCCAGTCAATCCATTCACGAAAATACTTCTCGCTTGCAGATATAGTTGGACAGGGGGAAGTCTTGAGGCTGAAAGCGTTTGTCCATATTCCCCGCTCTTCCATGTCGGCTCCGTCCACAATCATTGCCTGAGGGACAACGATCATCCGCTTTTCGATCATCATGAGTTGTTTGAGGGTTTTCATTCCCCAGTAAACCCCTTCTTCAGCAAGTCCCTGAATCAGTATCCGGCTGTCGCCAACCATGCATCGCATGCGGTACGACTGGAAACCGGGATAAAGATTAAAATCATCGAAGAAGGGGGCTTGGAATTGATCCCGGAACAATTCCCGGTTCTTTTCGGCAAGGAGGATAATGCATGGTTTGGAATGACGAATGCCAGGCAGTTCCGTAGTAATCCGGGGGTTGACTCCTGTCTTGGCGTGGATGAAAAGCGACAATTCTTTGGCCGCTCGCATCGACCACAAATCGTCATCCGGTGCACAGATGACCAATTCATGAGGCCTTACCAGGCATTCACCAAAAACATCTATCCGTTTCGGTCGGGGCGTGAGATACAGGTTGAGATGGTCTTTGAAATTCATAAGTTTTCTCCCGTCAGTCTTATTTAAGGCTAATCAACATGAAATAATTGATCGGCAAATTTGCGCTGATAACATGATATTGAAATAGTTTCCTGTCTGCCGGTGGACAAGGCGTAAAGTTCGCGTCTCGGCGCCGCCATCAGGTCCCCATGCACCGGGCGATGCTCGCGCCCAAGCCGTTGATAAAATGCGCTTCGCCGAACCGTTCGGCGTTGGCCCTAATCGTGGCTGGGTTCCACCGCATGGCCGCGGCCTGCTCGACGGCAGCCAGCAGGGCCGCCTCGGTTTGGACCTGAAAAAAGACGCCCGTTTGGCCATCCACGATTGTTTCCAGCGCGCCGCCGCGGCCGAAGGCTACCACCGGTCGGCCACAGGCCTGGGCCTCCACCGGTACGATGCCGAAATCTTCTTCGCCGGGAAAAACCAGCAGGCGGCAATGGCGATACAAGTCGCGGAGGCGCTCGTCGTCCAACCGCCCCAGGAATTCGATGCGCGCTCCTGCCATGCGCCGCAAATTTTGAAATTCCGTGCCCGTGCCCACAATTTTCAGCGGGTATCCCAACCGGGTATACGCCCGCACAGCCAACTCGATTTTTTTGTACGGCACCAGCGCGGAAACAATCAGGTCATAGGCGCCAGGCTTCGCTGAAACGCTTCGCCCAGGCGAGCCGGCGCCGGCGCTTTCCGGCGAAGCCGGCGTCCAGAATGATGTGATGACCGGCGGGTACACCACGTCGGCCTCGCGTCCATAAAATTCCAGGATACGTTTCTGAACATGGCGGCTCAAGGCCACGAAGCGGTCAACGCGGTCGCAGGTTGCGCGGTCCCAGGCGCGCAAACGGTTCAGGTACGGCGTGAGCGCCATTTTTTTCAGCGCGTTTTTCCCAAAATATTCCTCGTAAAACAGCCAGGCATAGCGCATGGGAGTGAAGCAGTAGCACAGATGCCGGGCGCCTTTGGGCGGGCGCAGGCCCTTGGCCACACAGTGGCTCGTACTGATCAACAGGTCCGCGGCCGCGGGTTGCAGGCGCTCGATGGCGCCGGGGAAAAATGGCAGGAAATAGCGGTAGTGTTGCCGGATGCCCGGTACGTGCTGTAACCACGTGGTCGTCACCGCATGCGCATTGATGACGTCCGAAACAGCCGCCGAATTGTGGATCAGCGTATAAATCGGCGCCTGCGGAAAAGAGCGACACAAGACTTCCAGAACGCGCTCTCCGCCGCGCATCCCGGTCAGCCAGTCGTGGGCCAGGAGGACACGCGGAGTGAATTTCTGATTGCTGATTTCTGATTGCTGATTGAACTGATCCATTTTTTCGGTCCAATTGAATTATTCTTCATTCGACGTTCGGAGTTCGATGTTGGGCGTTCGACGTTTGCTTCTTTACAGGTCAGCCGCCTTTTTATAGGCCTCCAGGGTCATTCGCGCGGTGGCTTCCCAGGTAAATTTCTGCGCTTGCCGCAGACCGCGCTCGCGCATATCCCGCGCCAGGTGGAAATCGGTCAACACGCGCCGCATGGCTTCGGTAAGGCCGATTATGTCCTGCGGCTGAACGATGAGCGCGGCGCCCCCCGCCACTTCCGGAAGCGACCCTTTGTTACTGCAGATGACCGGCGTGCCGCAGGCAAAAGCTTCCAGCACGGGCAGGCCGAAACCTTCATACCACGAGGGCTGAACGAATACATCGGCATTCTGGTACTCGCTCAACAGGCGGTCATCGGGCAGGTAGCCAAGCCACGTCACTGCGTCGGCGACACCTAAGCCGGCGGCGCGCCGTGATGCTTCCGGGTAACGCCGGTCCTTGGGCCCCACGATGCGCAAATTAACCGGCAGTTGGTATTGCTTGCGCAACGCGGCAAAGGCTTCGATCAAGCCCGCCAGGTTTTTATACGGGTCGGCCCGTCCCACCCAGAGGATGGTTTGTTCGGCCCTGGCGTCGCCCGGCGTCCAGCCTGTGGCGCCTGTGTCTGCCCGCACTGGGGGCTGAAACTCGGGCACGACGCCCAGCGGAATCGCCAGCACCCGCCCTGGCGGCAGGCGCAAATAGCGGATGACGTCGTCCCGCGAAGATCGGCTATCGGTGAGGACCAGGTCCGAACGCACGGCCACTTCGTGCATGAGCCAGCGGTACAGCAGGAAGAACCGCCGCTTCCAGGCGCGTGGCGCGTAATCGGGAAACATCAGCGGGATCAGGTCATGAATTGTCGTCACGCACCGGGTGCGCCCGGGCCTTCCGCGGGGAAACGCACGCAGGGGAATCATGTAGTTAGGCGAATGAAAGACATCCAGGGCGGTTTCCGCCAGCAGGCCGGGCAGGCGGAGCTGGTTGCGGATGGAAAACAGGTTGAAGGGCAGAAGACACGTGCTGAAATTCGGCGCACTTAGCAAGTCCGTCTCCGCCACGGTCCGGTCACGCAGCTCCGGGTCACTGAAATAAATCACAAACGTATGTTCACGATCCAGGCGTGCCAAGTGCCGAATCAGTTCACGGGTATAGGAGCCGATGCCCGACAGTTCCTTGAAAATCCAACGCGCATCAATACCGATTTTCATAAGGCCACCTCCCGGTAAATAGCCCAGGTTTGGCGGGCCGTTTTGCGCCAGGTATAGCGCTGGGCCCAGGTGCGGCCTTTTTCGATCGTTTTGCATCGCGCGGCGCTGTCGGCCAACAAGCGCAGGGCTTCCCCGGCCCAGCGCAAGGCGTCGAACTCCGCAATCAGCCGGGCGCCCTCGCCCAGTATTTCCGGGAGCGAGCCGGCCGTTGAGGCGAGCACCGGCACGCCGCACAACATGGCCTCCAGCGGTGGGAAGCCGAACCCCTCGTATAACGATGGAAACAGGAATAATTCGGCTCCTGCGTATAACGCGGGGAGTTCGTCGTCACTGACATATTCCAGATAGTGAATGGCGCGCGCACGCGGGGAGGCGCGCAGGCGCTCCAGGATCGGTTCGTATTTCCAGCCGCGCATACCGGCAATTACCAGGTCACCGTCAAAAGCGGTCATGGCTTCAAAAACGCTTGTCAGGAAAGCCGTGTTTTTGCGAGGCTCCAGCGTGCCGACCGTCAGCAGGTAGGGGCGCGTGAGGCCAAGCTCCTGGCGCAGGCGCGCCACCGCTTCCGGGTCCGGAAGGCGCAGGTGGTCCGCCGCGCCCAGCGGGATGGGAAACACTTTGGCCGGGTCCGCCTGTAATAACTCGATCACTTCATTTGCGCTGAAGCGCGAATTCGTAATGATGGCATCGGCACGCCGGACGGTATCTGCTATGTGGGCCTTCAGGTAGGCCAGGTTTTTGGCCTCGGCCATCTCGGGGAAACGTAAAAAGCTGACGTCATGCATGGTGACCACGGCGCGGCCGGCCGTGAGTGGCGGAATGATGAAATTGGGGAAGTGATAGACGTCCGCCCGTCCCGCCAGCCAGTCGAAGGGCGGCCAATGCAGTGTTTTCCAGCTTTTCTGGACAAGTCGTCCCGGGCACCAGCGAATGGCCTGCTGGTCCAGGCCGGGCGTGGCAAACGTCAGCCCGCGCCGCCGGAAATCGAAATAGAACAGCCGGAGCTGGTCCGCGCCACGGCTTTCGCCGAGGTGCTCGACAAGCGCGCGGGTATAACGGCCCACCCCGGCCCGCTGGGCAACCGCCGGCTGAATATCAAGGCAAACGTTCAATCTTTCCCCCTTTTTGAGTTGACAATTTCCCGCATCATTCTAATACAGATAGCCAATCATACAAGCAACTACTCAGCAAAAACCGAGATTCCTCTCCGGCAGTGCCGGATCGGAATGACATGCTCCTTATACGCAACCTGCCATATAATGGCTTGTCATTTCGAGCGTAGCGAGAAATCTCAACCGTCATCCCGTGTTACAGGGGCGGGGAGGTTGTCGTCCCATGCATAGACAAGCTCAATTTGAAAACTTGCGGGCCTCGGAACTGTATTGCCCGACCTGCCGGAAGCTCCAGCCCGTGCGCGAGCGCCTTCTGCTGGTCCTGCCCCAGGCCGAACTATATGATTACCGGTGCGTAACCTGCGGCCTTTCGTTGGGATCCCGTGAAGTCAAGGCGCCCGTGCAGACGCTGGTTCCCGCTTCTTATCGAACTCGCCGCCGGCCGAGGTAAGCCATGATTGAGTGGAAACGTAATTTGGTCATGGTGGGACTGTCCCAGTTCTTCTCGATGATGGGCTTTGCGTTCGCCATGCCGTTCGCGCCGTATTACATCCAGCAATTGGGCATCACGGAGCCGAACGAGCTGAAAATGTGGGTCGCGCTGTTCACGGCGGCGGCGCCGCTGACACTGGCCGTGGCTTCGCCCATTTGGGGCGCCCTGGGCGACCGGTACGGCCGACGGATCATGATGTTGCGGGCCAATTTCGGCGGCATGCTCGTTCTGAGCCTGATGGGCCTGGTGCCCAACGTGCAAATGCTGATTGTTTTACGCCTGTTGCAGGGCACGCTCACCGGGACGGTGTCGGCCGCGCAGACATTTGTCTCCGTGCAAAGCCCGTCGCATCGCAGTGGCATGGTCCTGGGCACGCTCAGCGCCGCGGTATTTTCCGGCAGTATGTGCGGCGCGTTTGTGGGCGGCCTGTTTGCCGAATGGTTCGGCTACCGCATGGCATTTCTATGTTCGGGTGTCTTACTGCTGGCGTCCGGGTTGCTGGTCTTGCTGGGTACGCGCGAGCAATTTGTGCGGCCGATCGAAGAAGATGGCGATTCACTGGAAGACCGCGTACGGATGTTCTGGGGTAAAATCGGTCCAGCCATCCCAATCCTGGCGCTGATGACGGCCATGGGATTTGTGTTGCAATTCGACCTCGCCTGGTTGCCGTTACTGGTCCAGGAAATTCACGGCTCCCTGAAGGGCGCCGCGTTCTGGGCCGGCTCGCTTCAGGCGACGGGCGGCATTGCCGGGTTCCTCGCCGGCCCCATTATCGGGCGCATTGCCGACCGAATCGCGCCGCCGCGTATTGGTAAGATCGCGGCCTTCGGCACGGGATTGATGATGATTGTCGTCGCCTTGTCTCAAGGATTTGCCCAGCTTTTCCTGGGACGATTTGGCGCCACTTTTTGCGCGGGCGGGCTGGACCCGGTCTTCCAGATCTGGCTGGCCAAAACCACGCCGGCAAAATCGCGCGGATTTATTTTCGGCTGGGCCGTGACTGCCCGCTCGCTGGGCTGGATGGCCGCACCGCTGGCCAGCGGCGCGGTGGCCTGCATATTCGGCCTGCGAGCGGTTTTTTTCACCGCCGCGGCTTGTTACTTCCTGCTGATCCCGCTGATTGCGCTGATTGTCCGGTATTTACCGCCGGCGCCCCGTCCCGTTAACAAGGCGGATTTTATTCGTGATAAGTGACTGATGTTCAGGTGTAAGCGCGAATAAGCTGAACATACAGCCCGCGCGCAGAAAACAAGGACGCCGGCCCCGCGTTATCGTTGTGCGGATCCTCGCCCCACCAGGGAAATCCCGTGAGGTCAGGAGTTATAAACCTCTGTTTTTTTGAGCGGTTTGAAGGTGAAATGAAAAAACGGAGCCTTTGCCCAGCGTGCTTTCAACCTCGATTTTAGTGCCGTGAATCCCGGCTATTTCCATGGCAATGGCCAGGCCCAGGCCGGTGCCGCGCTCATTAACGGCCACGGCCTTATTGGCGCGAAAATATTCTTCGAAAATACGGCGCAGATGTTTGCCATCTATCCCGATACCATGATCCGCGACCGATATTTTAACAAGCGATCCCGGCATTGCTTTGGCCGCAATTGAAATCGTCGCGCCATTAGGCGAATAATAAATCGCGTTTTCCAGAAGATTGGAAAGCAAAATGAGAATCTGATTTCGATTGCACTTCACAGAAATATCATCGCGAGTTGCCGGCATGGATATCTTAATTTCGCGGGAAACAGCCAGGGCCGCAAGATGCTTGACCACCGAGGATATGATGCCGTCGAGGGGGCAGACACCCATTTGGATGTTTTCCTTGACCAGCGATTTTAAATTGGCCAGTTCCAGCATGTCCTTGATGGAATCGCTCAGGAGAATGCATCTTTTATTGATTTTTTCGACAATCGCCAGCGTCATTTTCGGGATTTCGCCCGTATAACCTTCCAGGATCAGGTCGGTGTAACTCTGAATGGCGGCAAACGGCGCCTTGAGCTGATGGGTGGCATGCATCAGGTATTTGGTTTTTTCGTTATTGATCTGCTGCAACTTCTCATTGAGCTTTTCATATTCAATGATTTTTTGCTCAAGTTCCGCGTTGGCCTTTTCCTGCTCCTTCGTTCTTTCCAATACGCGGCGTTCGAGAATAAGGTTGTTGTCTTCCAGGCGGTCGGAAACTTCCTGCTGTAAATCGAGCAAGTGGAAAATAATGCGAGCATCTTCCGAACAGATAACTCTTGCGTGTTCCTGCTTTTGCGCCAGAACCCGGGCAAATATTTCCTTGCGGCCGGTCACTTCAAAAATCAGATCAATTTCCTTGTCTTGACAGATGGCGGTCATCTGCGTGTGGCATTGAATCCCGCGCTGGCGAGCCAAGGCAATTCCTGGGGCGGAAGGATTAACGTCGCAAACGTGCTTGACGATGACACTCGGCATTTTCAGCAGTGTTTCCAGAATCGCGGTCCCGCCTTTACCGGCGCCAATAATTGCGATAACTTCTGTTTTCATGGTGCGGCGAATTTATTGCTTTGCGTGCGATAAAAATCCAGAATAAAAAACTACCAATAAAACCGGGAAATGCTATATTATTTTCAGCAAGTAAAATATCACAAAAGGGTAAATTAATGAAAGCAATATATATAATCGATGATGACCGGAATATCGTTGAAGCCATGAGTATTGTTCTCAAGGCCCATGGCTATGATGTGGCGGCTCAATATGACGAGGAACATGTTGTCGAGAATCTTATCGCCCACAAGAGCGACCTGGTGATTCTGGACGTTATCTTTCCCCAGAATCCAAGCGCCGGCTTCGATATTGCCCGGCAAATCAAGAAAAACCAGGCCACCGCCTCCATCCCGATCATCATGCTTTCGGCGATCAATGAAAAAGGAGTCTATGCCGGCACGTTTTCCAATAATGACCGGGACGACGCCTGGCTGCCGGTAGAAGAATTCGTCGAGAAACCGATAAAAAACAACCAGCTTTTGCAGAAGGTCAAAGCGGTCCTTGAAAAAAAAGCATCTGGCCAATAGCAGCATCTTGAGGAACATAGTCTATGAGCATGACGATTACGGAAAAAATTCTGGCCCGCGCGGCGGATAAGACCGCGGTAATGCCGGGTGAGAATATCTGGGTTAAGGCCGACATCCTGCTGACCCACGATATTTGCGGCCCGGGCACGATCGGCGTCTTTCAGCGCGAGTTCGGTCGCGACGCCAAGGTCTGGGACCGCGAACGGGTGGTTATCATTCCCGATCATTTTATCTTCACTAAAGATGAAATGTCCCATCGCAATGTTGAAGGCCTGCGAACCTTCGTACGCGAACAAGCACTCCCCTATTTCTACGATCCCGGCACGCCGACCTACAAGGGCGTCTGCCACGTGGCGCTCCCGCAGGAAGGCCACGTCCGGCCGGGCGAGGTGATTTTCGGCACGGACTCGCATACCTGCACCCATGGGGCCCTGGGCGCTTTTGCCACGGGCATCGGCAACACCGACGCCGGTTTTGTGATGGGCACCGGCAAACTGCTGATCAAGGTTCCGCCGACACTCCGGTTCACGGTCAACGGGCTCAAGCCGGATTACATCATGGGCAAGGATATCATCCTGCGCATCATCGGCGACATTGGGTTCGAAGGGGCCACTTATTGCGCCATGGAGTTCCGCGGGGACGCCATCGCGGAGCTGGCCATCGAGGAGCGCATGACGATTTGCAACATGGCC
>Ga0247841_10013457_pt1 | contig 10443 bp, 12 predicted proteins | sample LaCruzMarch2015__2_FD_192410 | JGI IMG/M metagenome (GOLD analysis project Ga0247841, IMG submission 192410) | Freshwater microbial communities from meromictic Lake La Cruz, Castile-La Mancha, Spain - LaCruzMarch2015_18m | ecosystem: Environmental > Aquatic > Freshwater > Lake | place: Spain...
CCAGGGCAAAGCCGACAAGGTTGTCACTACCACCACAAAGATGGATTATCAGCTTGCTCAAGCTGAGCTTTTTATAAGCAAATACGAGGAGGCCAATTCCGATACGTCCGGGGAAGCATCTGCAGCTTCGACTGTCCCGTCAACTGCCTTCTCTGCCCCCGCGCCGACTGCCATTATGCCCCCCGAAAAGAGCGCGGCCACAACCGCTGTACCCGGTGGCCAGCAGGGTAATGTGACGCTTCCCGGCAAACCGCTTCCGCCGGCAACCCGGGCAGCCATCAACATTAACAGGGCAAAAAACACCATGAATGCCACCACCGCGAAAAGCCTCGCCGTATTGCAGAATGCACTGGAGAAAGCGCCTGATTCCGCAAAACCCGCTTTGCTGGAAGTGATACGCCGCACCAAATTAGCTAATGAACGTGCGCAACAGCAGCTTAATCTCAATTATAACCAGCAGGTGCCGCCGCCCGTTATCAAACCCAACATACTACCTTCACTACCTGCTGATAAGCCAAAATATATTCCTCCCCGCGATAATAACCTCAATCCCACTGAACCACGCCCCTTTAATAAGCCGAATTTGCGGAACGTGCCCCCTCAGGGCGGTGTGATTAATCAGACTGATTCCACCACCGACGGACGAGATAATAACGACTATAACCAAACCAATCCCACACAGGAGGACAATTCCGGCAATACACTCAACCAGGCTTTGCCCGGGACGAATTTGCGTTTGCCCACCAGGTTGAATCCCATTGTGAAATAGACGATTAAACCACAGATTATGGAGGTAGCAATGAAGTATTCACTCAAATCAGTCCTCATGCTAATCGCGCTGGCAGCACTGCTTGCCTCAATTGCCTGCAGCAGCCAGTCAACGACCAGCAGTCCCTCGCCGTCTGCTCCCCCTTCTTTCCCGTCATCGAAGTCGATGTCGGCGGACAGGTCATACGCACCTGAGTCCAATGATGCCGGGGGTTCCGGTGAGACGTCCGCCACGGACCGCAAAATAGTCAGGACCGGCTCAATTACCATGGAGGTTAGCGATATAAGCAAATCTCAGGCCGATATAACCGCTATCGCCGGCCAGAGTAAAGGCTACGTAGTTTCCTCTAACCAGCGCGCAGACCAGGAATACCCCACAGGCTATATCTCCATCAGGGTCCCGGCGGGCAGTTTTAACGATGTCATGCAGAAACTCAGGGCGCTGGCGGTTAAAGTAACTTATGAAAACACCAACAGCCAGGATGTCACTGAACAGTACATGGACCTCGATGCCCAATTGAAAAATTACCAGGCCACCGAGGCCCAATATCTCGAACTTCTCAAAAAGGCCGACAACGTCAAGGATATTCTCGAGGTACAGCGTGAATTATCCAATGTGAGGGGCAATATCGAGAGGGTGAAGGGCAGGATGCAGTATTTGGAGCGCACCTCCGATATGTCGCTGGTCGAAGTCACTTTGAACAAATCCAGGCCCCTCGGTGAAAGCACCTGGGACGTGGGCGGGATTTTCAAGGCGGCCGTAGACGGCTTAATAGTCTTGGGCCAAATCGTCCTGGGCATCCTCATCTGGCTACTGGTCTTCTCACCGGTATGGATAATTGTATTGGTAATAGTCTTCCTGGTCAGGCGGAAAAAGAAAGCCCAGGCGAAATCGGCGCCACCCAAGTAATAGTCCCCCGGATTAGTTATAATAAAAGGGCAGCCATTTGGCTGCCCTTTTATGTACGCAGATGGATTCAGTAATTTATGAGGACATTCCCAAAACAGATGCCTGGATGCGGTTAATAGTTTTTTTTCCGTCATCTTTGCTGCTGACAGCCGCCTTATTTATACCGCCAAAGGACCAGGCAGCGGCGGTCTTCATGATACTTTTCGCCATTGTAGTAGCCGGCATTATCTTTTGCATCATACCGGTAAAGTACTGCATCCTGGATTCAAAAATACGGATAGGTTTTAGGGGCTCTATACATTTCGATATCCCCTATGAGACGGTGGTAACAGTACGCCGGTCACGCTGGTCAACAGTCGGCATCAACCTCCCTGCCAATATGTCCCAGGCCAACGCAGTGGAAATAATCCGCCAGAAAAGACTGGCTGTGGCCATTACCCCTACGGACCAACAAGTATTTATTGGCTACTTTGAGGAGGCCTTTAACAACTGGCGGAAATACAGGGGGCAAACGTCATGAAACCCTTAGAATGGCTTGGTGACCGTATAAGGATACTTGACCAGACGGAACTGCCGCTGGCCGAAAGTTACCTGGAGTACACGGATTACCGTGATGTTATCTCGTCAATAAAGAAACTGCAGGTGCGCGGCGCCCCTGCCATAGGCATAACCGTCGCCTATGGTATTTTCCTGGGCGCGCTGTCCATAAATGATACCGAGACCACGGCATTCAGGGACAGGCTTGAAAGCGTATTTGCTGCCTTTGCCACCGCCAGGCCAACGGCGGTTAACCTGTTTCACGCCATCAACATCATGCGCAGTGCCGCCGAATCATCAAAAACCGTCCCAGACATTAAAGCGGAACTGCTGAAAACGGCTGTAGCGTTTAACCGTGAAGAAGAGTTGTCTATGGCAATACTAAGCAAATCAGGAGCGGCACTACTCGCTGACGGTTTCACCGTGCTGACACATTGCAACGCCGGCCAGCTTGCCACAGGAGTGCAATATGGGACAGCCCTCGGTGTGATCAAAGCGGCTGTCGAACAGGGCAAGCGGATTAGCGTCTATGCGGACGAAACCAGGCCCCTGTTGCAGGGAGCGCGGTTGACCACCTGGGAACTGCAAGGCCTAAATATCCCGGTAACGCTGATTACCGACAGCATGGCCGGCTATTTTATGAGCAAACATGTTATTGACTGTGTGATAACCGGCGCCGACCGCATAGCCCTAAACGGTGACACCGCTAATAAAATCGGCACATATTCAGTGGCCGTGCTGGCAAAGGAAAACCATATACCCTTTTATATCGCCGCCCCGCTTAGCAGCATAGATTTCACAATTAAATCCGGCCGGGAAATTGTTATCGAGGAACGTGATTGGCAGGAAATTACGCATATAAGGGGAGCCCAAATCGCACCGCCCGGTGTCCGGGCGACAAATCCGGCTTTCGATATCACACCTGCTAAATACATTAATGCTATCATTACTGACAAAGGTATAGTTAAACCGCCGTTCCGGCGCAGCATACTCAAATTACGCGAGGAGGTTAACTAATGGAGCAAGCCAGGATAGGCATCATCGGGGGCAGCGGCCTCTATGAATTGGAGGGTATGTCCCATGTCAAGGAAGTCCGCATAAGCACCCCGTTCGGAGACCCCAGCGATGCAATTAAGCTGGGAGATATCGAGGGCGTGCGTTCAGCATTTCTCCCGCGCCATGGCGTGGGACACCGTTTTAGTCCGTCTGAACTGCCTTCCAAAGCTAATATATATGCCCTTAAATCCCTGGGTGTGGAATATATCATCGCCATATCTACGGTCGGCAGCCTGAAGGAAAAAATCAAACCCATGGATATCGTCATACCCAACCAGATTATCGACCGCACCTTCCTGCGGCCCGACACATTTTTTGGTAACGGCATCGTAGGGCATGTAGCATTTGCCGATCCCTACTGCCCTCTACTTAGCGACGTGCTTTACGATGCAGTTCACAAGACGGGCACGCGCGTACACGATGGCGGCACCTGTATAGTAATGGAAGGTCCCCAATTTTCCACCCGCGCAGAATCAGAATTATACCGGTCCTGGGGCGCTGATGTTATCCTTATGACCGCCTTGCCTGAAGCGAAATTAGCCCGCGAAGCGGAGATATGTTATGGCATGATGGCAATTGTCACCGACTATGATTGCTGGAACGAAGTTAGTGAAACAGTATCAGTTGAAATGGTGATTTCCAATCTCAAGAAGAGTATAGTTGTGGCCAAGAAAGCACTGCGCCACGCCATTATAAACCTCCCGGTTAAAAGGGATTGTATCTGCGGGCATGCCCTGGAAAACGCCATAATCACGGATCCGCAGGTGATTCCCTCTGAAGTAAAGAAAAACCTCAGTATGATCATAGGCAAATACATCAAGTAGAAAAAGAATCCTGATGCAATTAAATTTCAATTGTGCCCCCACGCTCATCGGCAGCCTCCCCGGCACTGACCCTGTCGCCGCATCGGGTATGATAATAAAATACCTTGTGGACCTGCCCGCCTGGCCTCAATTGCCCCGCAGGGTAAACCTGGAAAATATGTATATCCAGTATAGCGAGGGATTCCCCGGCATCGAGGTTGAGAAGGAAAAGATACGCTTTGAAAGGGCGGCGGATTTCGATAGTAAACTCGAACGGCTATATGCTGATTCATACGAAGACAACCGCGATAGTTACCCGGTCAACAAAGAGTACGCCGCAGGTTTATATAGCTTTGCTTCGAGTCAAAAATCAAAGATACCCGTAGCCAAGGGCCAGATGATCGGTCCTATCAGTTGGGGTTTATGTGTCACGGACAATTCGGGAAAAGGCATTATTTACGACGATACGCTGGCGGAGGCAATCGGCAAGTTCTTAAGATTAAAAGCTTCCTGGCAGGAGAATTTCCTGGGTTCAACCGCGCGGCAGACCGTGATATTTATCGATGAACCCTATCTCGCTTCGCTTGGATCTGCTTTTATAGCACTGCCCAATCAACAGATTTCGCACTTAATCAGCGAAGTGTTAGCGGGGATATCCGGAATTAAAGGGATCCACTGCTGTGGGGCAACCGACTGGTCGCTGCTCTTGAATTTACCCATTGATATTATCAGCTTTGATGCTTACAACTACCTTGATTCAATTCTGTGCTACCAGGCCGAGTTATGCTCTTTCGTCAGAAAAGGCAAGGCCATATCCTGGGGCATCATCCCCAATGACGAAGACCTTTTGAAAAATGAGTCAACCGCCACCATTTACGACCGCTTCGCTGAAGCGCTGGCGCCGCTGACCCGTGAAGGCATCCCCATCCGGGACCTTGTCCGGCAAAGCATTATAACCCCTACCTGCGGCCTGGCATCTCTCTCTCGAGATGCCGTCGAACATGTATTTACCCTGTTAAATTGTGTCTCTGAAAGGATTCGCCGCAAATACAGCTCATAAAACAGGCTGGCTTGAAATCCTCAGCCACTTTAGCGATAATACTGTACACATTCTAATTAAAAGAAGTCGTTTAAGGATACGAAATGAACAAACGAAAAAAGATGGCTATCATCAAACACAGGCGCAAGAGAAAGAAGTTCGAAGAGCGCCGTAAGGCTTTAGCGGTGTTGGCCGGTGGTCAGCGTCCGGTGGTCAAAGAGCCGGTTAAGAAAGAAAAGGAAATGCCCAAACCGGTTAAAGTTATTGCTGACATATTGAAGCCCAAGGGCGCCGCGGCGGCTAAAAAAGTAACACCCGGGAAAGAGAAGCCCGAAACTGTAAAAAAGGCCGGGGCCGTTGCACAGGCGGACAAACCTAAAAAAGCTCCGGTGAAAGCCAAAAAGGCTGATACCGTGGCCGAGCCAAAAGCAGCCAAAAAGACTGATACCGCGGCTGAACCAAAAGCAGCTAAAAAGGCTCAGGCGCCTAAAAAGGCAGCGGTCAAAAAAAAGAATCCTGAATCCGCCAAAGAGGGTTGATGGGTCAAGCTTATCTGCTCACGGGCATGCCCGGCACAGGTAAAACCACCGTTATTCGGCAGGCAATCACTCAGTCAAAGCGCAATGCCGGCGGCTTTTTCACGCAGGAGATCAGAAGCGTAGGCATACGTGAAGGTTTCCGCATTGTTACTCTTGACGGAAAAGAGGCGGTACTTGCTCATATTGCCATAGACAGCCCGTTTCGTGTCGGAAAATACGGTATCGATATCAGCGTACTGGATACTTTAGGTGTGGAGGCCATCTATAATGCCATAGCTCACAACGAAATCATTGTTATTGATGAGATCGGCAAGATGGAGCTTTTCTCGCCACGCTTTATCACAGCGGTCCAGGCCGCCATAAATAGCCCGAAAAAAGTGCTGGGCACTATAAGCTTAAAACCGCATCCACTGGCCGATACAATCCGGCAAAACAGGAATATCATGGTTGCTGAACTCACCAGGAGTAACCAGGAGTCTGTTTTGGCCCAGATGATAGCCTGGCTTTCTTAGCTCGGTAATGGGAATCGACCTTCAGCCAATTGGCGAAATAGATAGCGGCGTGTTAGCCGGGATATCTGCCGGCCTCTTCAGCACTTTCGGCAACCCTGTCAGGCTAAGGTCGGCTATCAGTATACCTGAAGGCGCATTCGTCCCGGCCAGGGACCAGTACTTGGCCGACCTGGTCCTCGCGGACTTGAAACAATATCAAAATGGAGACGTAAGACTGCTGGGTGTCGCCGATATCAACCTTTTTCACCAGGGGCTCAACTTTGTTTTTGGGCAAGCTGATTACCACAACAGGATAGGCGTTATATCATTAACCCTGCTCAAACAGGAAAACTACGGATTGCCTGGAGATACTGCTCTGCTGATAGACCGTGCGCAAAAGGAAGCTGTGCATGAACTCGGCCACACATTTGGATTGGGACATTGCCAGGACGGCGCCTGCGTCATGCATTTCTCCAATAGTTTGCTCGATACCGATATAAAGAAAATAAATTTTTGCGGGCACTGTCAACCCAGGTTAGTCTTATAAAGAAGGATTGCTATAGCGTATCTTGCCGGCAACTGGTATTCCGTGGCCTGACTTACGGAGGGAAAAATGAGCAAACTGGAAGATTACAGCGGTGAATTTAACCCGCACCTGAAACCGAGCGATTTCTCCTATGACGCCCTTGAAAAATTAATAAAAACATACGCCCAATTGTATAAGGCGCTCGACGGCTTCTGGTACCTGGCACTTATGGAAAGGTCGGGCAATGCTGAGGCTTTGACCTGCGATATAGCCGTGTGGGAGAAACTGTGCGGATATGAGATGGAAAAGATAACTAAAAACTTCAACATCCAGGGAAAGGATGTGAAATCCTTGATGAAAGCCTTTCAACTCAGCCCATGGGCCTGGAACATCAGGTCGGAATTCCAGTTGATCAACGACAACCACGTAATCTGGAAGGTGCTGCACTGCCCCACGGTCAGGGCACTGGAACGTGAGGGACGCGGCAGGGAAAATGATATCTGCAATAATGTCGAGGTTAGGTTAAACCGGCTTTACGCTTCGTTTTTTAATCCCGCCATACAGGTAAATTGCCTTAAAACCCCTCCACGCGCTGACGATAACGATTACTATTGCCGCTGGGAATTCAAACTGTAGGGGCGGGTTTTCAAACCCGCCCGAAAATGCGGGCGCACATGAAAGTACGCCCCGCAGGACGCTTGACAAATAAATAATTTACTCCTATCATAATGTTGTCCATCGACCTGCAAGGCGGTGAGACAGGGACCCTATAACTGAATACAAAGTCCGCTTGGATCAGCGATGACCGAGACGGTATATACAGGGAGCCTGATATTGACCTTCTCGGATGTTGCTGAGAAGGTTTTTTTCGTCTGTGAGGCCAAAATGGGACAAACTAAAACGGCAATAGGGTTTATAGGCGCCGGGGTAACCGGCACGGCCCTTGCCTGCCAGTTGTGGCGGCACGGTTATCCGGTCGTTGCCGTAAGCAGCAGGAGCTTCGCTTCGGCACAAAGGCTGTCTGCTAAAATCGAGGGATGCGCGGCCTGCTCTTCTCCCCAGCAAGTAGCCGATCTCGCCGATGCGGTCTTTATTACCACGCCTGACGATATCATTGCCGATATAGCTGCCAACCTTAAATGGCGCCCCGACCACACGGTCATTCACTGCAGCGGCGTACATTCTACCGATATACTTGAACCAGCCGAAAAATACGGAGCACACATTTGCTGCCTCCACCCCCTGCAAACATTTGCCGGCATCGAAGAGGCGGTTGCCAGTATTCCCGGCTCAACTTTTGCTCTTGAAGGCGATGAATTCGGCCTTCCCCTGGCCCGTGATATGGCAACAGCCATGCAAGGCTATATCATCGTGCTCAAAGCAGGCGACAAAGTACTTTATCACGCGGCGGCTGTCACACTCTCTAATTACCTCGTTACCCTGATGAAAACAGCCGCCGACCTCTGGCAGTCATTTGGCATCCCCCGCGAAGATGCTATTAAAGCACTGCTCCCCCTGCTGAAAGGGACTGTCAACAATATTGAGCGCCTGGGCATACCGGGTTGCCTGACAGGCCCGATTGCCCGGGGCGATGTTGAAACCGTGCGCAAACATATTGCAGCCCTGGAAAAAGACCATCCCGACGCCATAGACACCTACCGCCTGATGGGTCTCAAGACGCTCGGGATTGCGCTGTCCAGGGGACATCTCAGCCTTGAAACAGCCGGGGAGATACGTGACATCCTGCAAGGCCGCGGGCAAAGATTGTCCTCCTGTTACGATGACCTGTACCAGGAACCGGGCATCGACATTGTATCCGGGTATTCATCAGCATCCGCTGACAAATTGGTATAGCAACATATTTTTTGCTGCAAGGAGTTAAGACATATGACTACCAGGACCATGCTGAAAAGTAAAATTCACCGGGCCAGGGTCACTGATTGCAATATCGATTATGAAGGCAGCGTCACTATCGACAGCGTCCTGCTGAAAGCTGCCGATATCCTTCCCTACGAGCGGGTCGAGATATTGAACGTGCATAACGGCGCCCGCTTCAGCACTTATGCCATCGAAGGCGGCCCCGGTTCCGGTGACATATGTTTGAATGGTGCGGCAGCCAGGCTGGCCAATAGGGATGACATCGTAATTATCCTCACCTATCATGAGGTCCCCTCTGACGAAGCAGCCCATGTGAAGCCCAGGATGGTCTACGTAGATTCGCGCAACCATATCAAATCGACCAGGAACGTCGATGCCTGGATAGACAACCTGGTAGCTACAAAATAGCGGCAGGCTTGCTGGCATGCGCTTTACCATAGGCAAAATCCAGGAGATGAAGCGGGCGGGTGAAAAGATCACCATGCTCACGGCTTACGATTATTCCACCGCCAGGATCGTTGACGAGGCCGGCGTGCCGCTCATCCTGGTCGGGGACACGCTGGGAATGGTGATGCTGGGTTATGAGACGACTGTCCCGGTGACGATGGATGAGATGCTCCACCATGCTAAAGCCGTCGTGCGCGGAACCAACAAATCGTTAATTGTCGGCGATATGCCCTTCATGACTTATCAAATCAGCACGGACGAGGCAATGCGCAATGCCGCGCGGTTTATGCAGGAAGCCGGCTGCCAGGCTGTCAAGCTGGAAGGCGGTGTATCAGTTGCCGGTACTGTCAAGCGCATCGTAGATTGCGGCATTCCGGTGATGGGACATATCGGTTTGACCCCGCAGTCCATCCATCAGTTGAGCGGGCACCGTGTGCAGGGCAAAACAGCGGATTCAGCCAGACGCCTGCTCAACGACGCTATCGCGCTGGAACAGGCCGGCGCGTTTGCCGTGGTGCTCGAACTCGTCCCCTCTCCCCTGGCCAGGATAGTCACCGCCAGGTTAAAGATACCCACCATCGGTATCGGCGCAGGCCCGCACTGCGATGGCCAGGTGCAGGTAATACACGATATGCTGGGACTCTTTACCGACTTCGTGCCCAGGCATGCCAAACAATACGCAAAACTGGCTGAGGTCATTAAATCCGCTATTACTGACTATATTATTGAAACGAAATCCGGCGTTTTCCCGTCCCCCGAACACGGCTCTACCATAGATGAGGAACTGCTGAAAGACCTCTGAGAACAACTTCATGCAGATCGCCCGCTCCATACCCGAGATGAAAGCCCTGCGCGCAAAATGCGCAGGGACGGTGGGTTTTGTGCCAACCATGGGATACCTGCACGAAGGGCACCTCGAATTGGTACGGATAGCCCGGCGGGAAAACCCGCTTGCCGTGGTAAGTATCTTTGTCAATCCCACGCAGTTTGCACCCCACGAGGATTATAAAGCCTACCCTCGCGACCTTGACCGCGACCTCTCCTTGCTGGAAGGGGTGAAAACCGGCATCGTCTTTATACCCGAAAGCGGGGACATGTACGCCGATGGATATAACACCTGGTTAGATGTACAGGGGCTAACAGCCAATCTGGAAGGCAAATCCAGGCCCACGCATTTCCGCGGTGTGACCACCGTCTGCAACAAGCTGTTCAATATCGTGCAGCCCCACAAAGCCTACTTCGGCCAGAAAGATGCCCAGCAGGCCCTGGTTATCCGGAAGATGGTCGCCGATTTGAATATGAATTTGGAAGTCATCGTGTGCCCCACCACCAGGGAGAAAGATGGGCTGGCCATGAGCAGCCGCAATACTTATCTTACTGATAGCGAGCGTGTCTCGGCAACCGTCCTTTACAGGTCACTTTGCCTGGCCGGGGACATGTTCGCAAAGG
>Ga0247841_10013458_pt1 | contig 10442 bp, 10 predicted proteins | sample LaCruzMarch2015__2_FD_192410 | JGI IMG/M metagenome (GOLD analysis project Ga0247841, IMG submission 192410) | Freshwater microbial communities from meromictic Lake La Cruz, Castile-La Mancha, Spain - LaCruzMarch2015_18m | ecosystem: Environmental > Aquatic > Freshwater > Lake | place: Spain...
GGCATCCCGTCTGACTTTATCAATACCTGGTCTTTTATCTCTTCGGTGGATACCGTTATTTTTCCATGGACGATATCTTCGAAAGATACGGGCCTGCCGCTAACCACTTTAAATATCGTCGCCTCGCCTTCTTTATAGGCAAGGCCTTTTTTGAGAAGCTCCTCCGCGTATTTCTTATAAAGATCGAGTCGCTTCGATTGGAACTCGAGCTCGCCGTCCCAATCCATAAAAAGCCACTTTAAAGAAGCCAGTATCTCTTCGAGATACTCGTCCTTGGATCGGACCTTGTCGGTATCCTCGATGCGCAGAAAGAATTTTCCGCCGGTATGCTTGGCGTACAGCCAGTTAAATAGCGCTGTCCTCGCGCTGCCTATATGGAGATACCCGGTCGGGCTCGGCGCGAATCTGACCCTAACCATTCTTATACCCTTTTTCGAGAGCCTCTTTATTTAGAGGGATCAGCTTATCCTTGCCCTTAAACATGGCTTTTAACGCGAGCGTCATATTTTTGATCGAGGCCATATTCGATACTTTAGCCACAGCGCCTGCGGCTATCACATTTGCGCATCTTACATCACCCAGCTTAACGGCCATCTCGGTTAAGGGTATATTGATATATCTTACACCTTTTCTTTTCGGAAAATCGCCCACGAGCGATTTATTGACTATCACCACCCCGTCGGCCTTTACGCTGCCCTCGTATTTGACGAAAGACGGTTTATTCATAGCGACAAGAACATCGGGACTTACGACCACCGGGGACGCGATCTCCTCATCCGAAATAATAGTCATCGAATAAGCGGTGCCTCCGCGCACTTCGGCTCCATATGAAGGCATCCAGGTGACATTATATCCGGCGGCAAGCCCGGTCTCGGCAAGGAGTTTTCCCATAAACATTATCCCCTGCCCGCCGAATCCCGCGCAAAGTATCTCTTCTTTAACGATTTTCAATCCGCACCTTCTCGCCTTCTCTTTAGTCTAACCTTCGTCTAACCGCCGCGGTTAGACGCGGTCAAGGTCAGTACGTCTTTATGACTCCGAGGGGATAGAATGTCGCGACGTCGTTCTTTATCCTGTCGGCGGCCTGTATAGAGGACATCCCCCAATATGTAGGACACATTGAAAGGACCTCCACCATGGAGAATCCCTTATTATCAATCTGAGTTTTAAAAGCTTTCCTTATGGCGCGCTTGGCTCTCGATACTTCCTGGGCGGAATTCACCGCCACCCTCTCAAGATATCTTACGCCCGGCAGAACCGCGAGCATCTCCAATATCTTTATAGGATATCCTTCGCGCCTCAAGCTGCGGCCATATATCGTCGTCGCGGTCTTCTGCCCGGCCAGCGACGTAGGGGCCATCTGGCCGCCGGTCATTCCGTATACGCCGTTATTAACAAAGATCACGGTTATATTTTCACCCCGATTTGCGGCGTGTATTATCTCCGCTGTGCCGATGGCCGCAAGATCCCCATCGCCTTGATAGGTGAATACTATATTAGACGGCCTCACGCGCTTTATGCCGGTAGCCACCGCGGGGGTCCTGCCGTGAGCGGCCTCCGTGACATCGAAATCCCAATAATCGTAAGCTATAACGGCGCATCCGACCGGAGCTACCGCTATCACCCTGTCCCTTATCCCAAATTCGTCTATGACCTCGCAGATCATCCTGTGAATTATGCCGTGGCCGCATCCGGCGCAATAGTGATTATCCACATCCCGCAGGCTTTTCGGGCGGGAAAACGCCGGGACGGAAAGGTCCGTCTTTTTCGCAGCCGGTTTTGCCGGGCTCTTTTTATTTTTCTTATCCATGTTCCTCTATCTTAGCCAGTATCTCTTCTTCCGTCGGCACTCCGCCGCCCATCCTTCCGTGAAAATCGACCTTCACCTTGCCCAGAACGGATAACCTTACATCCTCCACCATCTGCCCCGCGCTCATCTCAACGACCAAAAATCTTTTTGCCTTATCGGCTATTTCGGAAAGCGCTTTCTCGGGAAAAGGCCAAAGGGTAACAGGCCTGAAAAGTCCGGCTTTTATGCCTTTTGAACGGGCCTTCAAAACAGCGGCCTTCGCGGTTCTGGCGACCGAGCCATAAGCGACCAGAACGATCTCGGCATCTTTTATATTTACGGTCTCAAAACGAACTTCGGCGTCCTTGATCGACGAGTATTTTTTCTGCAATTTTATGTTATGCGCTTCGAGGACGCCGTCTCCCAGAAGGAGTGACTTTATGACATTCGGAGAGCGCCCGGAAGCGCCCGTCAGGGCCCACGGCTTTGCCGGAGGCTCGGGCTTGCGTTCGGAGGCGCGGATATCCACCGGCTCCATCATCTGACCCAAAAGCCCATCTCCAAGTATTAACGCCGGATTTCTGTATTTATCGGCCAGGTCAAAAGCTAGAAATGTATGGTCCATAAGTTCCTGCGCCGACGCGGGCGCCAGCACTATTACCTTGTAATCGCCGTGGCCGCCGCCCTTCACGGACTGAAAATAGTCACCTTGGGCCGGCCCGATATTGCCCAAACCCGGCCCGCCCCTTTGAATATTGACCATAACGCACGGAAGCTCGCAGCCGGCGAGATACGAGATCCCCTCTTGCTTAAGGCTCATGCCGGGGCTCGAGGAGGATGTCATGGCTCTAAAACCAGCCGCGGCGGCTCCAAATACCATATTGATGGCCGCAAGTTCGGATTCGGCCTGTATGAATATGCCGCCGATCTCATTCATGCGCTTTGCCATATAGGCAGTAAGTTCGTTCTGCGGGGTTATGGGATAGCCTGCGTAAAAAGTGCATCCGGCCAGCACCGCGCCTTCACCGCAAGCCTCATTACCGCACATAAGGGTTTTCCGCGCCATTATCTGTACACCTCTATTATGCATTCCGGACATACCATAGCGCACATGCCGCATCCCGTACATTTCACGCTAGCTGAAAATACGGCGGGCTTGACCCCCTTAACATTCAGTTCGGGGGATATCTTTATAAGGCCGTTCTGGCAGTTAACCACGCACAGATAGCAGCCTTTGCACCGCGCTTTATCGATCTTTATTTTTCCCATAGTTCTCTTTCAATTACATCGCAAATCGCTTCGGGTGTCAAGTTATACTTTGAAAATAGCTCGGAACGCTTTCCATGTTCAATAAATATGCCGGGCAGCCCGAATCTCCTTACTTTTACGCCGTTAATATTCTCCCTCTCTAAAACTTCCAGGAAGGCCGACCCGAAACCGCCATCCAATACTCCATCTTCCAGCGTGGCTATCTTCTTTATTTTTCGACATATATCGATTATAAGGCCTCGATCAATAGGTTTTATGAAGCGCGCGTTCACCACCATCGCGCTCACTCCCTTTTTGGCCAGGATATCCGCCGCCTTCATCGCGGTCTCGACCATACAGCCTATGGATATTATTGCGACATCCTTGCCCTGCCGGATAGTTTCGGCCTTTCCTTCTTCAATGGGAAGCGACGGCGGCTTTAAATAACCTGAAACACCCTTGGGATATCTGATGACCACGGGGCCGTTACATGAAAGCGCAAACTTAAGCATGTGTTTTAACTCTTCCGGAGTTGCGGGAGCCAACAATTTCAGATTTGGCACATGACGTAATAGCGGTATATCGAATACGCCGTGATGCGTCGGCCCGTCTTCCCCGACGAGCCCGGCCCTGTCCAGGCAAAATACTACCGGCAGATTTTGCAGGCACACTTCATGTACCACCTGATCGTACGCCCTTTGAAGAAAAGTCGAATATAAGGCCACGACCGGCTTAAAACCGGCCCTTGCCAGCCCGGCGGCTAATCCCACGGCATGCTCCTCCGCTATACCGACATCGAAAAATCTGTCCGGAAAAGCTGCGGCGAAATCATTTAACCCGGTACCATCCAGCATGGCCGCGGTTATCGCCGTTAATTTTGGATCTGCGAGCCCAAGCAAGGCCATCTCCTGGCCAAAAGCCTCTGTAAATGTAACCGAAGTCTCCTGACAGTCAGATTTCCGGCCGGTCGCTATATCAAACGGTCCCGTTCCATGAAATGACGAAGGATCCTCTTCGGCATACTTATATCCTTTCCCTTTTTTTGTGACCACATGTATCAATATGGGCTCGCTCAATCCTTTAAGATTTTTTAAAGTCCCGGCCAATTGCGATACGTTATGCCCGTCGATCGGACCGAAATACCGAAAACCCATCTCCTCGAAAAGCATGCCGGGTATCAGGAGATTTTTTAATCCTTCTTCAAGTTTCCGGGCCGCCCTGTAAGCCCTGAACCCAAATCTGGGTATTCTTTTCACCACGCGCTCGATATCTTTTCGTATCCTGTTATAAGTGGGGGTGGCTATTATGCGGTTTAAATACCTGGAAAGAGCTCCTACGGACTGTGATATCGAAAGTTCATTATCGTTAAGTATTATTATGATATCCTTGCCCATATGTCCGGCTGAGTTTAATGCCTCGAAAGACATCCCGCCGGCAAGCGCGGCATCCCCGACAACGGCTATGATCTTATTCTTTTCGCCTTTAAGGTCTCGCGCGGTAGCCAAGCCGAGCGCTGTGGATATGGAGGTCGAGCTGTGTCCCGTAGTGAAGATATCGTACTCCGGACTTTCGTCCTTATTCGGGAAACCGCTTAATCCTCCGAGTTGCCGTAATGTGGGAAATCTTTCCCGTCTTCCCGTTAATATCTTATGACCATAGGCCTGATGGCCAACATCCCACAGGACTATATCTCCCGGCGTATCAAAAATATAATGAACGGCTATGGCAAGTTCTACAGAGCCCAGGCTTGAAGCCAGGTGCCCGCCGGCATTTGAAACTGTATTAAGAATAAGTTCCCTCATCTCTCTGGCAAGATTCGGAAGTTCGGCCATGCTAAGTTTCTTGAGATCGGCCGGAGAATTTATTTTATTAAGCAATTTTTCCATACACCCCATCGGCTATTTTTTTAAGGCGCGATGCCCGTTTCCCGAAGACCCCGAGCCCCTCATTCGCTTTCGTTATGAGCCTTAAGACATCTTTCCTGGCTCGTTTGAGCCTGGCGGCTGCGCCGCTTCCGGAGCTGTACGCTCCGTCGGCGATATCATCGGCTATCTGAAATGCCTGTCCGAGAGATTCGGCATATTTACATATCGCGGCGGTCTTCTTAGCGTCGGCGCGCGCCGAGATAGCTCCGAGCTTACCCGATACTTCGAAAAGTTTTCCCGTCTTAAGGCGATTAAGCTCGGTAAGAAATTTTCCGGCCCTCCGGCCTCGGCACGGCTGAAGATCGAGCGCCTGCCCTCCGGCCATACCTAATGTCCCCGCGGCGTTAGCGAGCTCTTTGGCCGCCTTTACGGCTACGGCGGGATCCGGATATCCGGCTATGACATGAAAAGCGAGAGTGAGAAGCCCGTCACCCGCCAATATCGCTACGGCTTCGCCAAACGCTTTATGGCAGGAAGGCTTGCCGCGCCTGTAATCATCGTTGTCCATAGCGGGAAGATCGTCGTGTATAAGCGAGTATGTATGTATAAATTCCACCGCGCAGGCGAACGGCATCGCGTCTTTAATTTTTCCGCCGCAGGCTTCCGCGGCCTCAAGCAATATCACCGGCCTTATGCGCTTGCCTCCGGAAAACACACTATACCTCATCGCCCTATGAAGCGCCTTAGGCTCACATCCTGCCGGGGGAAGATACTTATCGAGAGTCTTCTCTAAGATCATCTCTTCTTTCTGGAATTCTCCGCCTTATCATCGTCTTCAGCGGATCTTTCATCGAATGGCTTAAGTTCGAACGACCCGTCCTCGGCTTTCAAAAGTATCTCTACCTTCTTACGCGCGGCCTCGAGTTTTTTCGCGCAGACCTTCGAGAGCCTTATGCCCTCCTCGTACTTCTCGAGCGCTTCATCGAGCGCCAGATCGCCGTTCTCAAGGTCAGAGACTATCTTCTCCAGCCTTTTCAGCGCTTCTTCAAATTTCATCTCTGCCATGTCATCTCCCTATATTGAGCATTTTAGAAAAACTTACGGTAATATTACCCTTTTTCAACATCTTCCACCACACTTCTGAATTTGCCCTCGCCCAGTCTGGTCTCGACTGTATCGCCCTTAGATAGCGATGCGATATTTTTCAATATCGTTTCTCCGGGCAATTTCACCGTCACGCTATAGCCCCTGTTCAATATTGCCAGCGGATTTAACGCCCCTAGTTTCCCGCCCAGAAAATTAAAGTTCTCGCCTCGCATCTTAACTATGTGATCCACTCTTATGCCGAGATCTTTTTTTAGATCATCTATCTCCTGCTGGTACTGCGTCACTATATTAAGCGGTTGTCTGAGAACATAACTGGCCTTTAGCGCCTCGAATCTTTCCGATAAGGTCTCGACCGTGCCCGACAATGAATTCTTCAGGCGGACGAGCGAATTATTTATCCTGTTTACAAGGTCCTCTTTTTTCGGTATCACGAGTTCCGCGGCTGCCGAGGGCGTTGGAGCTCTCAAGTCCGCCACAAAATCCGCTATCGTGAAATCTATCTCATGGCCCACCGCGCTTATGACCGGAAGTTTGGAATCGTATATCGCGCGCGCCACGACCTCTTCGTTGAAAGCCCAAAGATCCTCAAGAGAGCCTCCTCCGCGCGTAACTATTATAACATCCACGCCGCCTAATTTATTGAATTGCCGTATGGCAGCGGCTATTTCGTCTTTTGCGCCTTCGCCCTGCACTTTTACCGGATTTATTATAACTTCGATATTGGAAAACCTGCGGCGCACAATATTAAGGATATCGCGAATCGCGGCGCCCGTCGGACTGGTTACTATCCCGATCCTGGTCGCGAGTTCCGGCACGGGTATTTTGTGAGACTCGTCGAACAGCCCTTCCTTCAAAAGCTTTTCTTTTAACTGCTGAAACGCCAGCTCAAGAGCGCCAACGCCCTTAGGCTCGATTTGCTCGGCGATCAATTGGTAATCGCCCCTTGCTTCATAGACGCTCAGCCTGCCGTAACAGAGGACCTTCATGCCATCCTTAGGCTTGAACTTCAGCCCGAGATTGGAGCGTTTGAACATCGCGCACTTAAGCACCGCGCCGGCGTCTTTCATCGAAAAGTACATGTGCCCGGACGAGTGCAGGACGAAGTTCGATATCTCCCCCTCGACCCATATCGACGGCAAAGCGTCCTCGAGCGTCACGCGCACGAACTTCGTGAGCTCAGAGACCGTATAAATTCGCTTGTCTTTCGTATCGCTTGTCATGGATTTTAGACCTAAGCCGAAGTTATGGTTCGCACTGAAAATATTCCCCTTTTCCATATCCAGGCGTAAATGGACCTAATATTTTGAAGGGTCGGCCTTTTGTTCGTAGAAAAACGGGAACCTGCGGAACTAGGCCCCATGGAAGGGGCCGTCATCCCCCCGCCCCCCCGACTATTAGTAGCACCTAGGCGGGGGACCGCATACTGTCAAACGATAGCGGACATCCTCGGTTCTTTTATTATTAAAAAATTATTAAATATAACCGTTTTTCTTCTCACAAAAGGCCTAATATTTTCAATGTGCTCACCTATAACTTCGGCTTAGGCCTTATAACTCATTTACCCTGTTGCGAGCAAAATAAATTTTTGTTCCTGTTGAAGGCGGAACTTTCGGGATATTGCCGAAGCGAATGTTGTAAAATTTTGATACCTCTTGGCGATCCAGAACGGACGCTGAAACTGCACTATAAAAGGAGCTAGGTTCTTTATGGCGGGGCCTCCTAGCCCCGCCCTTAGCAAGTTTTGTACGCAGGTTCAGCGGCCATCAAAATTTTACCACAGCACATTTGCATGCCTAATGCAAATGTGCGACGAGCGGAGGCAATGCCCGAAAGTAAACGCCTCGGGTTGAAAACAAAAATTTATCCGGCGAGCTTTTTTGAACGCGCTTGATCGAGTTGGCTTTGCCGGTCTTGCTGTCGATATCGACGATGACGCCGTGCAGCTGGATATCCCCCTCGGCCATCTCGAACTTCGTCGGCATCTGAGAAAGAAAGCGCGCCAGTATCTGCTCTTTCTTCCTGCCTATGACGCCGTCGTACGGGCCTGTCATGCCGGCGTCCGATATGAATGCCGTGCCTCCGGGGAGTATCTTCTCGTCTGCGGTCTGGATATGCGTGTGAGTGCCGATGACAGCGCTGACTTCGCCATCCAGGTACCAGCCTAGCGCGACCTTCTCGCTCGTCGCTTCGGCGTGCATGTCTACGATTATTATGCGGGACTTTCTCTTCAGGGATTCGACCTCTTTTTTTGCTATCTTGAACGGGCAATCGACCGACTGCATGAATACCCGGCCGATAAGGTTAATAACTCCGACGCTCTCTCCGGACTCAGACTTTATTACGGTAGCTCCGAGGCCGGGGGCGCCTTCCGGGTAATTCGCCGGGCGCAGAAGCCTGTTCGACGTCCCTATATAGTCGAGCACTTCTTTGCGCTTCCATATATGGTCGCCCGAAGTCAGGACATCGACTCCGGAATCGAAAAGCTCATCGGCCAGCGACGGGGTCACTCCGCTTCCGGCGGCGATATTCTCCGAGTTCGCTATGACGAAATCGAGCTTCTCCGAACTTTTAAGTTTCGGCACCAGCTCTCTTATCGCTCTTCTGCCGGGTTCGCCGACAACATCTCCGATGAATAAGATTCTCATAAAACACCTCTATTATTTCGCGTACTCCACGGCACGCGTCTCGCGTATTACTGTAACTTTTATCTGGCCCGGATATTCAAGGCCCTCTTCGATCTTTTTAGTTATATCGCGCGCCATTACCGCTGCCTGCGCGTCTGTTATCTTTTCCGGATGCACTATCACGCGTATCTCGCGGCCAGCCTGGATCGCGTAAGCCTTATCGACACCCTTAAACGAATCGGCTATCGACTCCAGTTTTTCCAGACGTTTTACGTAAGTCTCGAGTGTTTCGCGCCTGGCGCCAGGACGGCTCGCGCTTATGGCATCAGCTGCTTGTACGAGCACCGCGAGTAGCGTCTTAGGCTCGATATCCTGATGATGCGCCTCTATCGCGTGGCATATATTCTCGCTCTCGCCGAACTTCCTGGCGAGATCCGCGCCTATCTTCGAGTGCGTTCCCTCAACTTCGTGGCTTACAGCTTTTCCTATATCATGCAGTATGCCTATACGTTTGGCCAGATTAAAATCAAGCTTCAACTCTCCGGCCATGACGCCCATTATATGCGCCGTCTCCATCGAGTGCTGAAGTACATTCTGCCCGTAGCTGGTCCTGTATTTTAATCTGCCGAGGAGCTTCACTATCTCGGGGTGGACGCCATGAAGGCCGATATCAAAAAGCACCTTCTCTCCCGCCTCGCGGATCTTATTCTCCATCTCTTTCTTAACTTTCTCGACTATCTCTTCTATTCTCCCCGGGTGTATCCTTCCATCCTCAAGAAGTTTCTCCAGCGATAATTTAGCGACTTCCCGCTTTATAGGATCGAAACCCGAAAGTATAACCGCCCCCGGAGTGTCGTCGATTATGACATCTATGCCGGTAGCTATCTCAAGAGCCCGAATGTTTCTTCCTTCGCGACCTATTATCCTGCCCTTCATCTCGTCGCTGGGAAGATTTACGACCGACACCGTGGTCTCGACGACGTGATCAGCCGCGCAACGCTGGATCGCCAGCCCTATGATCTTGCGCGCTTCTTTATCCGCCTTCTCCTTTGCCTCGTCCTCGCTTCTCTTTATGAGTATCGCCGCCTCCTGCTTCACTTCATCCTCGAGTTTTTTCAGCAGAAGCTGCCTGGCCTCATCCCTCGTCATGCCGGAGATGTTCTGCAATTTATCCTTCTCTTCCTGCAGAAGCCTCTCCATATCTTTTTCTTTCGCGTGCATCAACTTGTCCCTATCTACAAGGGAATGCTCCTTACGCTCTATGTCTTTTTCCTTACGGTCGTTGGTATCGCTCTTTCGGTCGAGATTCTCTTCCTTCTGGATCAGCCGCTTCTCCAGGATTATAAGCTCCTGCCTTCTATCCTTAGTCTCCTTCTCGAACTCATTTCTTAACTTGAGAAGCGTGTCTTTAGCCTGTAGCTGAGCCTCATGCTTTATCTTTTCGGCATCCGCCTTGGCCTGATCGATCGCTTTCTTCGCCTTATCCTCGGCATTCTTCATCTTCCGCTTTGCGTGGTACTTCCTTATAAAATACCCCAGCGCGAAAAAGGTCGCGGCCGCTATCGCCGAAAGGCCTATGTATATCGCGGTTATCTCTTGATGCATGGTGTCCTCCTGGTTGTAGATCTATAAGTTTCGAGCAAAGTGCCATGGCTGGAGAGTAAGCGTTCTTACTCCAACCTTTGACTTTTACTCTTAACTTACTTTAAGCAGAGATGGTCTTCCAGACGGGGATATCGTGTGAGTCTTTGGGAAGGTTTTCTACGACTTGAAAATCGAAGGCAAGGCCTATGGTCTTTGTGCGATCTG
>Ga0247841_10013459_pt1 | contig 10442 bp, 9 predicted proteins | sample LaCruzMarch2015__2_FD_192410 | JGI IMG/M metagenome (GOLD analysis project Ga0247841, IMG submission 192410) | Freshwater microbial communities from meromictic Lake La Cruz, Castile-La Mancha, Spain - LaCruzMarch2015_18m | ecosystem: Environmental > Aquatic > Freshwater > Lake | place: Spain...
CCCGCTTTGTCTTCAGCTTGCAGAGCTTTATGAGCGAACGAAGGGTTACAGGCACCCAGAATTTTATATGGCCTGAAATCCACATCAATTTTCTTTTTGAGTGTTTCTTTAACATCAATTTCGGTGATGATTCCAAAACCATGGGATTTTAGAATTCCCGTTACGTGTTCAACTGCTTCTTCAAAATTCAGGTCAATTTTTTTTGTGAAAAATGGTTTCATTTTTTTATCGTAATACTGTTAATTTATCTAAAGAATTCATTTCTAAAGAATTGCAAAGATATATCTTTTATTCATACCCGTTTTGAATAATTGCTTTTCCGCCCTTTTCAAATTTCAGGATCAATTCCTTGCTGCCGGAAACCTGGCGTTCCATTTTTTCGGAACTGCTGATAAAAAAAGTTGGGAACGGAAGCCGTATTTTTGCTGTCCCGCCTTCGGGTGCCGTGATGGTGAACGAATCAATAACAGCATTTTTTTTGCTGGCGCTTACCAGAAATGCGCCTTCAGCCCGTAAATTTTCAAAGGAAATATCCTTCCATTCTGCAGGCACGGTGGGAAAAATCTGTATCCTGCCATTGTGGCTTTGGAGGAGCATTTCCTGAATACCTGAAGCAAAAGCAAAGTTGCCTTCGAGGGTAAACGGGTCGTATGTAAAACTGCTATAACCAGCCTTGCATTGGTCACCGTTGAGGTGGAAACTGTTGGGCGAACAAAAACAGGAAGCAAAAATGCTGAGCACTTTTGCCGCATCTTCCCCACGGTGCATGCGGGCATACATATTGGCTAACCAACTGAACGAATAACCACACCATTGCGATGAACCATTCTTTTCCATCCTGCTGATGCTTTTTTCAATGATCTGATTGTCAGTTTCATCCTCAACATCGAGCAACCCAAGCGGATGGAAAGCCATCAAATGCGAGAAATGGCGGTGCGATTCATTCAAAGGAAAACCCTTGGCAATGCTCAGCCCACCTGTTTCATCCAGATCGTATTCACCAAACTGGGAAAGGATTGTTTTCCAGTGATCGGATTCAGAAGCCAGGTTCAATTCAAGGGCTAGTTCAGACGCCTTTTCGAAAATAAACCTGCACAATGCCAGATCAAAGTTGGTCATATCGAGAAACCATGCATCTATCCGGTTGTCCCTGAATTCAGGACTTGAACTCATGGGTAACTTTCGAATGCCATTGCTGATTTCAGTAACCTGTTCAAGGAATATGGCTGTTGATTTTAGCCAGGGATAAGCCCTGTCGCGCAGAAATTCACGATCCATGGTATAACGCCATTGCAGGTAGAAATGCTGTGCAAGCCAGGCACCAACGGTTGGTGAAAGGGAATACATATGCCAGCCACCCATGGGTGCGCCTGCCAAAGTAGCCACTCCCGGCACATTAATTCCTTGTACACCAAATACCTTTGTTGCATAAACTTCAAAACCTGCTTTGTTTTCCCACAGCCAGTCGGTAAAAACTGCACCTTCCTCCGGATGGTTTCCCGCAAACGATGGCCAGTAACTGAGTTGGGTATTCAAATCATTATGAAAATCTCCTTTCCAGGGAGGAAGTTTGCCATTATCAGCAGTCCAGATGGCTTGCAGGGTTATAGGTGGTGCACCTTTTCGCGAGGCAGATCCAAATTTGTACATCTCCAGATAGTACTGCTTTTCAAGTTGTTCGTCCGGCAGGTTCACCGTAGATTGTTGCCAGTAGCTAAGCCACCATTGCTTATGACTGGCAGCCCCGTCTTCAAAACCGGTTTTAAGCCCTGCTTTTACTACCTTTCCGGCATGCACAACTTCAGTTTTATCGCTGTGATGAGAAGTGATCGAATAACAGCCTTCGGAGGATGAATTTTTACTTGAGAAAGTTACTGCAGCTTCATAGCTGAAGTTCCCCCATCCTTGCTGTTGGTAAATAATTGTATTTTTTTTGAGGATGATTTTTCCTTTTGGGTAGCCAAGCCGCCGCAGGTCGCTGCCACTTATAACCTGATTTCCATCTGATGAAGTAACTTCTGAGTTATATGCAGGGGGCATGATGGTTGGTACAGGTTTCGCTCCCTGCCAGTCGTAGCGGGCAATGGGACGGGTGGCATCCACGAAAGTGCGGAAAACCACACCGTTTTTCCATCGGATTGTGCAAACAGCAGAGGAAATATTCAAAGTTGCCGATTCAACCGTCCCTAAAGTGCTGATATCAAATTCGATGGCAGCCCCGGGAATTTTGGTTGGAGCGGGATCGCGGTCATAAGGTTCGTCAGCTACTTTCCAAACCGTATCGAATTCACCTTTCAGGCGTTGCTGGTAGGCCCATTGGTAAGTATATTTTTCAATTTCAGCGGTTGGCCTGAGGTCCCATAAATCAGCACGGTCAACTGACAGGCGAAGCTTGCCGTTATTTTGCCAAACCAGTACTCCGATCAAGCCGTTTCCCAAAGGAAATCCCCTGTCCCATCGGTCGGGGATAGAAGAAAAAGAGAGGTTATGTATCCCCTTGGGCTGAGCGATCACCAGTGAGAATACAAAGACCGAACAAATAATTAAGACAAATTTCTTCATTGGCATTCTTATGAAAATTTTGGGTTAAATAAAAATCTTCTGTTGGCTATGGGAAACAAGCCAAAAGTATGTAAAATCAATCTTTTTCGAACAGTATCCCCATGTTTTTCATCAAATAGGTCGCGTTCAGGTTTTTACAGACACCTTCATGCAGTTTGTAATCAATCTGCATTTTATCGCCCGAAATCTGGATTTCGAAGCAAAGGTTGTTTACATGGTCAGGATAGCGGTTTTGCAATTCTCCAAGCATTAGGTCGTGCGTTGCAAACAGCCCGACTGAACGGTAACGCAGCAGTTGCTCGATCAGGGCTATGGAACCGGCTTGCTTGTCGTTTGAATTTGTCCCTTTCAGAATTTCATCGAGGAGGATCAGTTTTTGCTTCCCGCCTTCCAACCCGTCAATAATTTGTTTCAACCGCTTGAGTTCGGCATAAAAATATGATTCATGCCTGGTAAGCGAATCGCTGGTGCGGATGCTGCTGTGTATTTCAATGGGTGTGAATCGGAGTTTCGTGGCAAATACCGGTGCTCCAGCCATTGCCAGGATAAGGTTTACTCCAATGGTGCGCAAAAACGTGCTTTTCCCTGACATATTGGCCCCGGTGATAATGAAGAACTGATTCCAACCGTTGATTTCGATGTTGTTCACTACGCAATTTTCATGAGCTAGCAGCGGATGACCGATATTTTCGGCAATAAATCTAAAATCAGATGGTTCAGGTTCCGGAAAGCAGTATTCGGGATGGTTGTAAGCAAAATTTGCCAGGCTTGCCATGGCATCGAAAGTAGCGATAGCATCGAACCAAATAGGAACACTTTGCCGATGTTGGACTTTCCACTTTTCTGCTTTCAGCAACAGATGCAGGTTGAACATAAAAAGCCCGTTCAGGATTACCGAAACCAGGATATTCAGGTTTGTATCCATGTATTTCAGGATGACCGAAAGTTGCCGGATCGCTTTTGAAGGGATTTGTTGCTTGTTGTCAGCAAGTGATTTTTGCAATCCGGTGAGGTAATCCGATGCAAAATGAGTGCATTCGATCAGGTGCAGGCATTGGGCAAGTTTATTCAGAATTTTGCTCTTAGAGGTGATAATATGCTGGACCTTAATGGTTTGCTTTGCATAAAGGAACACGATCATCAATTGTAAAACAACCAGAAAAACAGGAAAAGCAAAGAACCCTGCAATTACCAGCACCGTACAAACCAAAGTGATTGCAGGAAGGCCATAAGCCAGCGTTCGCAGCAATTTCAGGTTACCGACCGGGCTTTCACTTTGCAGCCATTGCGTCATTTCTGTTTTATCTGCCTCGGCTATCTGAACACCATGGAATATAAGCTGAAGCTTTTGCCTAAGCTCTACCATATCAGCCAACTCTTTAACTGCCTCCTGCCTGGAAACCAATTGTTTACTCTGTTGAAAAGCTTTGCTCAGGTAATCAGCAATTTGCAATTTGCCAAAAATGGTGGCCGTGCGGTTGATAGATTGGAAAAGGGATCCTTCACCGAAAATATCGAGATCGTGGGTATAGTCGTGCGATTGATCAATAAATTCGTTTCCGGCATCGAAGGGAGAGAAATTACCATCAAGTGCAGCAATCTCCTTCTGGTTGATCTGAACCATTATTTCCAACAGCCTTATTCGGGATTTTAAACGGCTGTCAACAATAGTCAATATTAAAAATGCTAAAAATGAAGCACTTGCAAAAAATCCTTCTGAAAAGGTTTGAAACAAAAGGTAACGGTAAAGCAAGAATGCAAACAGCAGGAAAAGAGCCATCCGCAACATCGGCAGGTGCTTTTGTTTTTTTTTCAGTGCAGATATTTCATCGTTTAGTTTGGTTAACCTCTGGTTATATCCTGCAAGTCTGTTAGTCATAAAAAGGCTGAAAATTTGTTGGTAAAGGTAAGGGAAATTGGACAGATGACTATTGGGATAGGGTCCATTATTCTCAGAGTTAGATATCCGAATTATTGTTCCCTTCCTCTTTGGATAAAGCAGAACTAAAAGATTAAAGTGTAAAAGGTAAAGTGCAAAATTCAAAGGTAAAAAGTCAAAAACTTCTCACCAACTATAACTGGCACAATTTGAGCGCGCAGCAGGCTGTCAATCCAGGTAGTAAATTTTTCCAGCAAACTATGCTCATCAAGCCATCTGTAAAAATCTTCCACTGCCCGATCTTCTGGTTTTGCCGCAAGGCTGTCCATTATTCCCTGAGGCACAGGGATGCCACTAAAATAGAATGTTTTCTTTTGTTTCATTGGATTGTTTTTAGTTACCTGTGCCTTTGCAGCAAAAAAGGAGATGAAAAGCAACACCATCAAAGGGATTGAAAACAGGTAAAAGTGCAAATGTGATGAACTACGTTTCATGTTGCCAAAGTAGTATTTTTCAGCGTAAAGGTAGTGGTTAGGCAAGGCAATTGCACTATCCGGTTAAATATTATTTGTTCAATGCCTTTCTATGGAAAAGAAATGAAAAAACAATCTTTGATTAAGTGCTTGAATTTAAATTAATTAGCAGATTCAATCCTTATAAGTGAATCATTCCAGGAATTTGTATTAATTATACATATATTCCATACATATTCTTTATATTTGCAAAAAGAATTTATGAAAGCAATTAATTATACCAGTACGCTTCCACCCGATTTAATGGAGATGCTCAATAGCTATTCACAAAAGTTCAAATTGCCCAAAAACCGGATCATGGAGCAGGCTTTAACGGCGTATTTCGAAAAGTTAAAAAAAGCCGAATATGCACATTCGTTCCGGAAAGCAGCCGATGACCAGGATGCGCTTATCATGGCAGAGGAAGGACTTGAAGATTACCTGAAAATCCTTTCAGAAGTATGAAACAGCGCGAAATTTGGTTGGCCGACTTAAACCCGGTAAAAGGCAGCGAGCAGCAAGGCATCAGGCCGGTTGTGGTTCTCAGTGGCAACGCGATGAACGACAACCTGAATATCTGCATTGTTTGCCCGTTGAGTTCCAAAATCAAGAATTATGCGGGTTGTATGGTGTTAAACAGCGATACTGTGAACGGCCTTGAGATGAATTCTGAAATCATCACCTTCCAAATCAGGACGATCTCAGGTGAAAGGCTTATCCGAAAATTAGGAGAAATTACTGTCAACCAGTTAGATACTGTTAAAAAAGGCTTGAATGAGATACTTACCTATTAGTTTTTATATTTCTATTCAAACCTCCACCCCCAGCAAATTCATTAAATTTCAGATTTCCCTGAAGTCACTGGCTTTGAGCCAACCCACGCTGCCGTTCGAGATATAGATTTCCTGCCAGCCACCCACCTCATCGCGGAGGCTTACCTTGGTTCCCTCGTGCAGTACAAAAATATCCTTGCTGTTTTCATCAGGTGAACTTTTCACGTTCACGGTTGGGGTAAAGATGATGGCTTCGTGGTGGGTTTTGTTATAAAAATTGCGTTGGGAAGCAGCAACCATACCCAGAAAAAACAGAACCAGCAGCGAATTGCCTGCCCAGAAACTGATTTTTCTCAGGAGCAATCCGGAAGAGGCTAAGTAAATGGAAATCAATAGCAAGGCAAGCGTCAGCAGGATGATGTTCATCGCTGCCATCGTGTTAATCCCCATCAGGTTTAGCAGTTGTTTCCACCAGCGTTTGTAAAACAATTCCGGGACTTGTTCAACTTTGTCTATCAGTTTGCTGTTGGCTACTTCCAGGTTATGCCTGATGTCCTCGTTGTTTGGTGCATGTTTGAGTGCCTTTTCATAGTACAAGATTGCTGAAGCCAACTGGTTATTCCGGAAATAAGCATTTGCAGTGTTGTAGTATAATGCAACCGACTCGTATCCTGAAGCTATGATTTTCTCGTACATTTCGACCGAAGCAGCATATTGTTTCTGGTTATACGCTTTTGCAGCCTGGGCAGCCGTTTCGACCGGGCTTTGGCAAGCAGCACGAAATGCAATCAACAGAAATACTGCAACAAGATTCACTGTTTTATTACATCCCACGATTAATTTCATTGTATATGCTTTGTTTGATCTTTTGGGTTGTTGGAAAATAGCATTATGCTGTCAACTCTCCAATTTTCTGTTATCCATTTTCATTTGTCCGCATCTCCATGTCTCCCCTCGCCATGTCTCCCATCGCCCCTCTATCTCAATTGATGCTCTGTTTCCGTAATCGCCTGAATGGCCAGTTCGTACAATTGCTGCATGTTCAATGCCTTGCCCGGAGGAGCGTAGCGTGTGTAGTTGCAGTCATTCAGGGTATTCATAAATATTTCCGTAAGTTCAGGTTTTACATTCCGGCTTTCAAGCTGTTCACGGGCGGTATCCATCGAAAGTTCCGACATGGGAATATTGAACTTATCGCTGATATAACCCCACAAGGCAAAGGCGATTTCCTCATGAAATGCATCGTGGCTTCCGGCATCAAGCAATTTTTTAGCTTTTTGAAGCCTTTTCACGGCGATTCGGGTTGCTTTGCGTCGTTGCATCAGTTTGGTATCGCCTTTCAGTTTCAGGTTCCTGCGCCAGAGGACAACAAAAGCGGTAAAACCAATTACAGGTAACAACAGCAACAACCAATACAATGCAGAACCATAGAACGTGTTTCCGGCAGGATGGAGGTTCAACGGTGTGGCCATCAGGTAGCGGATATCATTGCCTAAGTATTTAACTGATCCCTGGGTGGCATTATCGGCTGTTGACGATCCTGTTCCTTTGGTTACCTTGAGCTTGAAATTGTCGGAAGTAAGAAGGTTATAATTCTTGCGCACTGGATCGAAATAGGCAAATTGCACAGGATCAATCGTAAAATCACCTGCTGCACGGGGTATCACAAGGTATTCAAATGTCCTGGTTCCTGAGGTTCCAGCATCGGATTTGAAATTGTCAATGATTTTAGGGTCGTAAACTTCGAAATCCGGAGGAAAATTGATGGCTGGTTTTTCGATAAGGTTCATATTCCCGTTACCCGAAACTGAAACTCTGAGGGTAAAGGCATCGTTGGCCGAAAGTTGCGTCTTATCAGCAACGGCTTTTAGCGTAAATTGCCCGACAGCCCCTGTGAACTCCGGAGGCCGGTTGGCGGCTGGCAAAGGTTTCACATTGATGGATACTGTACCGGAAGTCAGTTTTTTTTGTACATTCTGATACTCTGATCCAAAAAAGGAATCATCAAGCATATTCTTAAAAAATGGATCGTTCCCGAAAAACGGGTCGTCCCCAAAGGGATTCCTCGCTTTAACTTTTATCTGGTAAACAACATTCTGCACCAGGGGATCAATTGTAAGGGTTCCTGATTTCTGAGGAAAAAGAGCTGCCTTACGCAATTCGGCGACAATGTATTTTTTACCGTTAATCACTTCGGAGTATTGCGGGTATTGGGTTGCATCTTTTAACAAATCCTGCGACCAGAATCCCGGATACGAAGGTATTTTCTCGGGTTGTGCAACTTGTAGGCGGTTGGTGCGGGTATACAGTTTATAGGTAACCGTTATTTGTTCCCCTTGGTAGGGATTGTTTTTGTCAACAGCGGCTTTCAGAAAAATATCATTTCCGGGATCTTCGCCTGTCTGCTGCTGCGCTTGTCTCTGTGGTTGGTTGCTCCGTGCTTGTGGCTGATTTTTACCCGGACCCGGGTTGATAACCGTGATGGTCAGGCTGTTCGACATGTATTTTTTGCTGTTGGCGCTGGCAACAGCCTGTGGGATGGTAAAAGTGCCAGCTTCGTTGGCTTCGAGTACAAATGTGTACGACTCGGAGTTCGACACCTCATATTTTCCGTTAATATTCGAAATATTGCTGCTTACTGACTTGCTGGGTCCGCCCAAAACATTGAAATGCTGAATTTCGGGGCCAACAAAGTTTCGGGTTTCGGCATTGATGGTATAAGTGAGATAAAACCGCTGACCCATAGCTATCTGTCTGGGTGCCTGAGCCGTAAAACTGACTTCCTGGGCAGCAAGCAAGGCTGGAATTGCAACCAGAAGAAAAAGTATCAGTTTTCTTGTCATTTTTGTCAGCATTTATGCTAAATATGGCGTTGATTGGTGAAGTGAAAACAGTTACCAGTCTTTTTCAGGTTGGGCCTGAACGCGTGCGGGTTTGTTCTTTGTTTTGTCAAGCGTGCGCTTTTCGTTGTTATTCATCGCGTTTAACATTCGGTTGGCATCCTGCTTAGACATGTTAGGTTTCGATTGCTGCTGCTGTTGCTGTTGTTTCTCCTGTTGTTTTTTGTCGTCCTTCTTCTGTTGCTGTTGGTTTTTTTGCTGCTGAAGTTTGGTCATCGCATAGGCCAGATTGTATCGTGTATCTTCGTCTTTTGGATTCTGGCGCAATGCCATTTTATAGGCATCAATGCTCTCTTTGTATTTTTTGTTTTCGAGCATCGAATTACCAAGATTGTAATAAACATCCGTCTTTTTTGCTTCGTTTTTGCCTTGGGCAAGTTTCGAATATTGAGAGGCTGCCTCCTCAAAATTGCGCTGTTTGTATAAGGAGTTCCCAAGGTTGAACGAACCTTTCACCGAATTGGGCACTTTGGTAAGGGCTTTGCGATAGTCAATTTCCGCATCCTTAAAACGGCCTTTGTCATAAGCGGCATTGCCTGAACGAATGAGCTTCTGCGCAGGTTGGGCCAAAAGGGGACCTGTTGCAAAAGCAAGCAATATCAGAAGAATATTTCTCATGGGTTTGTAATAGATTTGCTACCGAATAATTTTATTTTTCCAGCCAGCCGGCCTTTGCGATCGGCTATCAATACTTCGCTGAACAAGAGCAGGATTGCAGCAAACAGGAAAAACTGGAACCGGTCCTCATAATCAGAGAAGAATGCCGTGTTGTATTCCGATTTTTCCAGTTTATTGATTTGATCGAACACTTCTTTGACTCCGGTTTGAGAATTGTTCGCCCGTACAAATATCCCTTTCCCTGCTTTGGCAATTTCCTGAAGCATAGGTTCGTTGAGCCTTGTTATTACAGTCATTCCTTGGGCATCCTTTTTGTAACCGATCTGCGTACTGCCACTGTAAACCGGTATCGGAGCGCCTTCGGCCAGTCCGATACCGATTGTATAGACCCTGATACCTTGCGAAGCAGCCTGCTGTGCAGCCTCAGCCGCGTTATCTTCATGATTTTCACCATCGGTGATAACAATGATGGCTTTGCTTTGCTTGGTATTTCCAAAACATCCCACAGCGGTTTCAATGGCATCGCCGATGGCTGTGCCCTGAACCGGTATCATTCCGGGGTTGACATCTGAAAGAAACAGCCTCGTGGCCGAATAATCGGTTGTGATTGGCATCTGTATGTATGCTTTACCAGCAAAAGTAACAAGGCCAACGCGGTCGTTTTCGAGGTTACCCAAAAGGCTTATAATTGCCTGCTTGGCTCTTTCGAGCCGGTTGGGGGTAATATCCCGGGCTAACATGCTGTTCGAAACATCAAGGGCAAAAATCATATCTACTCCCTTGCGTTTTATTTTTTCAAGTTTTGAACCGGTCTGCGGATCAGCAAGGCCAAGTACGATCAATGTTATGGCCAGGATGCGAAGGATGAACTTCAATGTTTCGCGAAAGCTTGAAAATTCGGGAATTAACCGTTCGATGAGTTTCAGGTCGCCAAATTTGCTCAATGCTTTCTTTTTCCGTATGCGCGCAATCACGAAAAGCAATACCATAAGCGGGATAACCGACAGAAGGTAGAGATATTGTGGATGGGCAAGACGGAACATAGGTTGTGGCGGCTAAGTTTTCAGTATTTATGGTATAAGCTTCAGAAAAACAAAACGGAACAAAAATTCAATACCAAGAAGAATAAATGCAAGCAAGGCAAACGGTATGAATTCTTCTTTTTTGCGACTGAATTCGGTAACATCAATTTTTGATT
>Ga0247841_10013460_pt1 | contig 10441 bp, 6 predicted proteins | sample LaCruzMarch2015__2_FD_192410 | JGI IMG/M metagenome (GOLD analysis project Ga0247841, IMG submission 192410) | Freshwater microbial communities from meromictic Lake La Cruz, Castile-La Mancha, Spain - LaCruzMarch2015_18m | ecosystem: Environmental > Aquatic > Freshwater > Lake | place: Spain...
CCGAGCGGGATCACAGCTGACGGCACTCATGTGTATATTGCGGATACAGATAATAATCGAGTGCAAAAATGTGATGGAGTGGGGCCAGCTATTACTTGTGAAGTTTGGGGGTCTCTGGGAATAGGGAATGGTAAATTCAGCAGTCCAAAGGGTATTGTGTATGATGATTCCCTCGCCCCAGACTCACGGATATATGTGACAGATACAGGAAATAATCGAATTCAATGGTTTAATGCAGCAGATGGAACTTATCTAGGCAAATTCGGAACGTACGGTTCCGGAAACAGTCAATTTATTCTCCCCTATCGTATTACAACAGATAGCACTGGTAGTTATCTGTACGTTCTCGATACCATGAGCCGTGTCCAACGACTCAATAAAACTACGGGGGTTACAGATTCTACCATTACTCTTTTATCTTCCGGCGGAGGGATAACTGCACGTTCGACTACTCTATATATTACCTCCCTCCCCACCACGTTCAAAACATATGGTACTTTGACTATGATTCTTGACAAGACAATAACAAATGATATTGGACGGCCCGTTGATATGTCTCTTGACACTGCAGGAAATTTTTTTATCAACAATAATTTTCTGAGCCCTAATGAACCGGTGATCCAAAAATTTAGTTCCTCTTTTGTTCAGACAGGAGAATGGAAAGGAAACGGAAGTTTTGGCATGAGCTCAAACGGACCAATGGGTATCAGTATAAACTCAGGAAACGATTTGCTCGTTGCTGATACTGACAATAATAAAATACAGAAATTTGCATACGACGTAGGTTCTGCAAATTTGGTTTGGGACTACAGTCTTACTCCTATTCCCACTCCTGGCGCATTTAGTGGGCCAAAAGACGTTGCGAATGAAAATACGGGAAAATTTTATGTTGCTGATACAGGAAAAAGCAGGGTAGTTAAGTTTGAACCTGATGGGACCTATATTTGGTCTCAAACTTTACCAACACTGGCAGCCGGCACACCAACCCCGCCTCCCGGATCCACTCCCGCCCCGTATGGGATAACCGTCGCTTCTGATAATAAAATATATGTAGCTGATGCGGGATTTCATCGCATTTTGAGATATACTGCAAATGACAGTGGATTTGAAAGGGCGTGGGGCGAGTATGGATCGGCAGATAACAGTACTATTCCACAACTTGATACGCCCCAGGGAATGGCTTTGGGACCAGAACCTACGGGATATATTTATGTTGCTGATACGGGAAATAACCGCATTCAACGATTTGATCAAGATGGAACGCTCTCGACACGTGTTTTGTGGGGAATGTACGGAGATCAAGACGGAAATTTTAATGAGCCACGCAATATTGTAGTCGATTCGAGCAGCCGTGTGTACGTGAGTGAAGTAGGAAATAAACGTATCCAGGTATTTGGAGATGCTGCGACAAGCGCCGGGCTCACTGTCACCCAAACAAATGGGACAACGGTGAGCGAAGGAGCCACCGATGCAACAACTGTTGTAGATAATTACACGGTAAAACTAAACACTCAGCCAAGTGCCACCGTTTTCGTAGCGCTCACCGTTTCTGATCCGACAAAAGCGACTGTTACCACCCCCGTTCTTGTCTTTACTCAATATAATTGGAATATTCCTCAGACCGTCACCGTAGTCCCCACTCACGACTTTATTGCAAATGGAACACACACAGTAACTATTTCGCATAAACCTTCCTCTACGGACGTTAATTACGCAAATGGAACAAATATATCGTGGTCTGATGTGACGGTCACAATAACCGATACCGTTGATATTCCCAGTATTATTTTTTCATCGAACACGGTTCCTTGGGCAACTGAAGGAGCGACACTCTCAAATGCTTACTCGATAAATCTCAATACAAAACCCACTGCAAATGTGGTGGTAACCCTTTCTCCCGACAGTTCGATGACTCTTGATCAAACAACCTTTACTTTTACATCAACTAGTTATGGCACTCCTCAATTTGTACATATCACTCCCATCCACGATTATATAGCTCAAGGAACACATACCGGTGTTATTTCCCATACCGCTGCATCAACCGATCCCAATTATGCATCTCCGACCGTTACATTTAGTGAGGCTTCTGGAAATGTTGCGGTGATCATTCAAGATATTGATGCTGTAGGTGTTACTGTTTCAAAATCAACGGTGAACGTTACAGAAAACGGTACAACTGCAACATACACCGTAAAACTCAACTCAAAACCCACGAGCACTGTGGAAATTTATCCTACCGACGCAAGCCCTTCTCCCACTGAGTTGGTAACACTCAGTCCGACTACACTCACTTTCTTGAATACTACGTGGAATGTTGCGCAAACGGTGACCGTCACTGCAATACATGATTATTTGCAAAATCCTATTAATCCACGTACAACAAAAATTCTCCATGACTCAACATTTTCTCTTGACCCCCTGTATAGCAATATTAATGTCGCAAGTGTTGCGGCAACAATCACAGACTCAGATACTAGTGGACTTCTTATCTTTAAACCGGGAGGAGGGAGTGTGGCGGTGACAGAGGGTAGTACAACAACTGATTTGTATGCATTTCAACTCACCAGTATCCCCACAAGTAATGTAACTGCGACGATTACTTCCACAGATGGCCAAGCCACCACATCTGCTTATTTTTATACATTTACTCCTCTCAACTGGAACACTCCTCAATACGCCACGGTGAGTGCGGTTAATGATGCACTAGAAGAAGGAACACATTATGGAGTGCTTTTGCACACTCTCGCATCTTCTGACGCGAATTTTGAGGGAAAAACAGCGTATCAAACAGCCACTATTACCGATGACGATATTGCAGGAATAACAATCACACAGCCAAACGGCGCTGTTAATATTGCAGAGGCCGGACCTTCTGATTCTTATTTCGTTAAGCTTAATTCACAGCCAACCTCGCAGGTAACTCTCGTTTTTAGTGCGCAAAATCAAGCCACTGCTTCTCCCACAAATCTCGTCTTTACTTCGAGCGACTGGAGTATAAATCAGGAGGTGGTGCTCACTGCAATTCAGGATTATACTGTTGAAGGGCCTCATACAGCAACTGTTACGTATACAGGAGTTTCTTCCGATCTGAAATATAGTGGAAAAACAGCGAGTATTGTTGCAAATATTTCAGATGACGACAATTATAGTCCCGGCATTTCCGTTATTGAAACAGATGGAGGAACGTCGGTGACAAAAGATATAACAACAGACACCTACACGTTGGCTCTTATGAGTAAACCCTCTGCAAATGTAAAAATAAAAATTGTCTCAGATGGACCAGAAGCAACAACGTCTGCAGGTATTTATTGGTTTACTTCAAGTACGTGGAATGTGCCACAAACAGTAGTGGTATCAGCAAAAACAAGTCCATCAGGAGGTAAAACGGTAAAGTTCACTCATATCGTCACCTCGTTAGATTTGCATTACAATGCCATCACAGCTCCAACAGTAACCATAACAGTAAATGAAAATAGAGCTTCCTCCCCTTCTGCCGCAAATGCAAAGGCTCCCACCTGTGGAAAAACACCACCCAACAGCGCTCCAAACCTGTTCCAAGTGACAACAACTCAAACGCAGGCAACGCTTTACTTTACTCCAATTCGTGAAAATATTTCCTATTATTTCGTCGCCTATGGATTTACTCCAGGAGATATGCGATTTGGCACCAGCTTCGAATGGGGCCCTTATGACGGTGTTATTAACTATACCGTAAACATGCTCACTCCAGGTACCACCTATTACTTTATGATTCGGGGAGGAAATGGATGCGCCACAGGTCCATGGTCTGGTTCACTTGCGGCAACTGCAGTTGGATCAGGGAGCACCACCCAAGCAACACAAACATATTATGCTTCCACAACGAGTAGTTCCAGTGGCTCAGGATCATCTGGATCATCAGGAAGCTCCTCGCCGACAGGAGGCATCTGGCTCACGCGCGATCTTTACCCAGGTAGTCAAGGCGCGGATGTACGATCGTTACAGGAATATTTGAATGCAAGAGGATTTACGCTTGCCGCTTCGGGTGCAGGATCACCAGGAAATGAAACAACTTATTATGGAAATCTCACCGCATCGGCAGTGCGCCGTTTCCAGGAATCGCATTTTGCCGAGATATTAAGTCCGCTGGGATATGCGAGCGGCACAGGGATTTGTGGATCTTCAACAAGAAACTATATAAATAGTCATCCATAAATCGTATAGCTTTTCATAGTATTATTGCTTGTCGCTTCCCGAAACTACTCCAAACTTTATCTCTAGATTTCGTCACGGATAATATGAATTCAAAATGAGCAAGAAAGCTGAGCAGATGGCACGAGTAAAGGGCACCCGACAGCGCGCATTTTTTTATCCGCCGAAGGCTTGATAAAAAAGAGCACTGGCGGGGGAAATTACGAGTGACAGAATCTGGAGAAGGAGTTGGGATTGGTTTTAACTGATTTAAACTATTTTTAATGGTAAAATAGGAAAAGATGCGCCCATAGCTTAATTGGATAGAGCAAGAGCTTGCGGAGCTTTAGGTTGACAGTTCAAGTCTGTCTGGGCGCACTCGATAAATACGTCCCTTATTCCGCCACTCTCGTAGCAAATACTAACAACCGCTTGAATGTTGTGCCAAGTGGCCAACAAGTTTGAAGGGTAAGAAATTCTTGATTTGTTTTCCGCGTAATGTACTCAACTTCTGAAGGATCCACAATTTTCGTATCAATCACCCGGTAAACAAACCTCTCTCCTTTATAAAAAATGTTTATTTCATCTCCCTTTATCAACTTGCCCAAGAGATAAAAAACGGCGTTATAAGTACTTACATTCCACCAATAATCCGTTGAGTGTGCAAAGAGAAATATATGCCCTCCCTCTCCCGGAAATGCGGTGCCAAGAGCCTGTGCAACACCTAATTTAAGTGCTTCAGAATATGTGCGTTCGTTTGAAGTGTCAACTCCAGGAATCACCCGCGCATTTGCCCCAATTTTGGGAATGACAACGCTAAAATTGGGATCTTCCGGGATTAATATCTGTTCCGTTTTCCCATCCACCGTTCTGGACAATAATCCTTTTACGCCTTCTCTCTTTTGGAGAGAAAAAAGCACCTCTTCGTCTTTTGTCGCCACCACATATGTCTTATGAGATAACTGATCCACCAGAAATCGCACCTCTTGGCGAATCGGTTCATAAAGAGTGCGAACAATAAAAAAGAGAGAGATTAAAATGAGAAAGTTACCAATTGTACGAAGCGTAAGTAAAAACAAATATTCATTCCGTTTTGTCTTTTTTATTGTCATAAAGTGTCCCCAGTAGGAGTTGAACCTACATATCAGGTTTAGGAAACCTGCGCTCTATCCACTTGAGCTATGAGAACTTACAAAGGATATTATAATCGTTATAACGATTATAATGGTTATAACTGTTATATCAGCTATATCTGCTTTTTTTGATATTCTCTTCTCTTCTTAAAGAGATTTTCTCGAAAACCGCCATTTTTAATGAAATCCTCTTCAAGCCAGCGCAGTTTTTGATCAAGAAGTTGATTTGTCTGATTTATCAGACAAATCATTGCGTTACAGGCAGATTCTGGGGGATTTATATAACCTTTATAACTGTTATAATTGTTATAACGATTATATACAAGCTTTCTCACAGCTTGCGCTTGTAAGGCATCTTTATTCCACGTCTGTAAATTATGTTGACGAAGATAATCTTGATAATCATTTAGTAGCTCTTCAAGGGATGCACGCGCCACCCCAATCAATTTTATTTTGCTTTCAATGCTTTTTTCTAGATATCCTTCAGCAATATTTTGTTTGCCGGAGCGTGCTGCCTGAACCATTTGATCACGAGTGCGAGATTTATAGTCTATATATTTTTCACAAAAAACAACGGTAAAGTCATAAACAATCTCTGATTGAAGATAAAAAGGAAGAGTTTTATAACCACTCATATAAAAATTATAATTGTTATAATAGCTATAATTATTATAGCAATTATAATGGGTATAACAGGTTATAATAATTATAATAATTATATGTTTATCGTTATCGAAGGCATTGATGGGGCGGGCTGTGAAACACAGGCAACAGCGCTCGTAGGACAGCTTACTAAAGCGGGCAAAAAACCCTTTTATATCAAATTCCCCCACTATGATACGCCTGTCGGCAAAATAATTAAAGACTTTTTGTATGAAAATAAAGCAAGCGCCGCATCCACACAAGATGCGACACATTTACGAACGACCCCTATGCATACTGCTGATGAACAATTCCTCTTATACTCTCTCCAATTTGTATTTGATAAAGAACTTATCAAAGAAAAAATGAAGGATCATATTGTTATTGCGGACCGTTATTTTTCAACAACGCTCTGTTATCAGACTCTGGAGGGATTTGACGAGCAAAAAGCTCTGAGATTTGCGGAAGATTTTGATATCGTTAAACCAAACACCGTGCTATACTTAGATGTTGTCCCTGATACAGCGATTAAATGGAAATTCGGAGAGGACAAAGAAAAAAATTTCCGAGAAAACGACCACTCGTTTATTAGACGAACGTACGAAAAATATAAGGATTTAGTGAAAAGAAATGTATGGACAAAGTGGATCCAGGTGAATGGAGAACAGTCAAAAGAAAAAGTTACCGAAGAATTACTCGGAATTATTAATACATTATAATCGTTATAATGGTTATAACGATTATAACAATTATACATACTATATGAATTCAGAACGAACACTTATTATCATCAAGCCAGACGCAGTGAAGCGCGGGCTTATCGGTACAATTATCGAAACATTTGAAAAACCGGGACTTAAACTGTTGGCGGCAAAGATGGTGCAACCAGAGGCTGATGTCATAAAAAACCACTATCCAGGCAATGATCCAAAATGGATTACCGAAATTGGCAATAAAACGATTGCGAGTTTTAAACAGGCGGGAGCCGACGTGCAAAAAATTATGGGAACGGCCGATCCGTTAAAGTTAGGAAAACACGTCTATGACAGGCTTATTAAATATTGGCAAGAGGGACCGATTGTGGTGATGGTATTTGAAGGACCCAACGCGGTCGTCGTTGCTCGTAAACTTCGTGGGCATACCGTTCCTGCCCTTGCTGAGCCCGGTACACTGCATGCAGCCTATTCATACGACTCCTCTACCCTTTCTTTCAGCTTGGACCGCGTGGTGAAAACATTTATTCATGCATCGGGAAGTATCGAAGAGGCCGAACGAGAAATACACTATTGGTTTAAAGGGGTGAAGTTTGAAAATTATAAACGAGAGACAGATGACTTGTATTTGATATAACCGTTATAATTATTATAATCGTTATAACGATTATATATATCTTTTATCATGAAAAAACAAAAAGCCCTTATTATTATCAAACCAGACGCAGTGGAGCGCGGTCTTTCGGGCACTATTACAAAAAGATTTGAAAGAGTGGGACTCACTATTATCGGGTTAAAATTTCAAAAAGCAAACTCCGCAACAGTCATCGCGCATTATCCTTCTACGGATGTGTGGTTTGAAAAAGTTGGGCAACGAACTCTCAAAAATTATATGGCAAAGGGCATTGATCCAAAACGCGTCTTTAAGACGGATAATGCGGTGGCAATCGGAAAACAGGTGAAACAATGGCTTGTCACCTATTTCCAAGAGTCCCCCGTTCTTATTATGGCAATTGAAGGATATGAGTGTATTGAGATAATCCGTAAATTATCGGGAAATACGATTCCCGTTTTAGCTGCTCCAGGAACTATTCGGGGGGATTTTTCTCACGACTCGATTGAACTAGCAAACGAAGCGATGAGACCGATGCGAAACGCTATTCATGCTTCTGATACCATTGAAGATGGAGAAAAAGAAGTTGCGCTCTGGTTCACGCCGGAGGAACTTTTTTCATACGAACGCGCAGATGAAAAAATTATGTTTCCGTAAAATTCTACGTCATTCTGAGTGACTCAATTTACATGCGAAGAATCTTTATTACGCTTCGCTAGATCCTTCGGTCGCTTCACTCCCTCAGGATGACAAGAAAACCAGATCCCGATTTTCATCGGGATGACGGGCTAATTAGAATCCGTACATTCTCTTAATTATTTGCATCAGCATATCTCCCCAGATTCCCGCGACAAGCATTCCGATAATGAGGAATGGCCCGAAAGGCACGGTACTTTTCATTCCCTTTTTACGTTGTATAAGGAGAACTGCTCCCACAATTGCCCCCACCAAAAATGATATATAAAGAGCGAGAAGCCCTTTTCCTATTCCTAAAAAGAAGCCTATGATACCCGCTAATATCACATCTCCCAACCCCATTGCCTTTTCATTAGTCACCACATAAATAAGACCAATGGGAAGAAGTACCATAACTCCAGCGAAAACGTCTCCAAATAAAGAAAAAATACTGGCCCTCTCAATGATTTTTTGAAAGAGAATAAAAATAAAGAGTGATAGCTGCATATAATCGGAGATAAGCTTGTAGCGAAGGTCCGAAAGGAAAATTATCCATGCGCAAGATACTATCCCCCAGTACAGTATTAATGAGCCTAATGGCACAAGCATCCATGTGCCGACAAACAACAATCCGGTCATTGCCTCCACTAATGGGTGTTCTAAAGATAATTTGGCGTGGCATCGTCTACATTTTCCTCCGATAAAGATGTAGGAAAGGATGGGAAACAGATCATACCATTCCAATATTTTTTTGCAATGGTCACAATGAGATCTCCCCATAATGGATTGTCCATGGATAAGCCGATCTACAAGGACATTGATGAACGAACCCATCGCCGTACCCAAAACAAACACAAAAAAACCCACCAAATAAACCATATCAGAATAGGTATTTAGTAGGTTATTGAGTATCATTTATGTGATTATAATTATTTATATGCACGAATACTATACTATTTATTTTTTCTCAACTGTTGATAATAGTATATTTGTACATCTTGTATGTACTTATTATCTGGAAAAAGGGCAATGGCTTTTTTCAAAAAAGTTTCAGTTTCTTTTTTATCTGTGCCATGTAACACTAAAATTCTTGCATAATTTTCATATGCGGGACTATAACCTCCACTTTTTATCGCCGCTTGATAACATTCCCGTGCTTTTTGATAATTATTTTGTCGTTCGTAGGACACACCAAGATTGTCCCAATTTACCCACCAATAAGGGGCAAGACGAGTGGATATCTTAAAATATTTCATTGCCTCTTTGTATTTTGCTGTCCGAAAAAGCTCCACTCCCAAATTGTTTTGTAGATCAAAACTACTGTCTTTTCTGATATCTCGACCAAATAAGGATAAGCCACTGCGCCAATCAAGTGTACGGACAAAGCTTCTGACGAAGAAAATAATAAGTAGGCATACGAACATAACCTTGAGTTTTAAACTTTCAGTTTTTAGCTCTAAGCTTTGAATTATAACCCCCCCCATCCCTAGAAGCCCAATCATCGGAAAATATAACCATCGCTCCGCCACGGTCATGTTGAGAGGGATAATTTGTATGTGTGGGAGAAGTCCTATGAGAAACCAGAGGAAAAAGAACGCAAATAACTTATTTTTCGTTTTCAAAATATATATTATTACAGATATAAGAAGAGCTATTTCAACGATGAGAGGGAGAAAAAATGAAGTAAAACCGAGAGAATAAACGACCCAATGTTGGGCAATTCCTAGATTCAGAGGAAAAAAGAACTTACTCAAATAATAAAAAATTATCATGGGAATATTTATAAGGCGTGTTGTAAAAGAAGCACGCATGATGGGAAATATACCCTGGTCCTGAATATACATATTCCCACTTGAAAAACGTACAAACATGTACGCAAATATAACGATAATTGAAAAAGCTCCATACAACTGTATCACGGTTGTATTTTTTTTATGAAATAGGAATAAATAGCCAAAAATCAAGGCAAAAAAAACAATGCCAGTCTCTTTCATTAAGAAAGAAACAGACACTAATACTGTTGATCCCAGAATAGTGATTACAGAGATTTTTTTAGAACATACAAGAAAATATAATCCTCCCAGTCCAGTGAGGGTAAATAGTACCTCTTGCATCGCCGATGCAAAACATACTGCTTCAACATTGCTCGGATGAACAAGGAAAAGAAGAGAAAGGACAAATGCTACATTTTCTTTAAATAAACGTCTAAACAAATAATAAATCATAAGCGCAGTTGCTATATGAAAAACTACCTGAAATAAATGATGAAAGAATGGCTGTATGCCAAATAATGTATGGAGAGAGGTGTAAACCAAGGATATGGCGGGTCTAAAAAAAACTTGAGTTTTTACCGATTGAATGATTGGTGGGAGAGATGAATACCGTTGTTCTATAAATCCCTCATCATCCCATACAAACCCATTAAACAGAGAAAAACTATAGAGAATGACACCGAGTACAATAATAATGACCGATTTCTTCACAAATTTTAT
>Ga0247841_10013461_pt1 | contig 10441 bp, 9 predicted proteins | sample LaCruzMarch2015__2_FD_192410 | JGI IMG/M metagenome (GOLD analysis project Ga0247841, IMG submission 192410) | Freshwater microbial communities from meromictic Lake La Cruz, Castile-La Mancha, Spain - LaCruzMarch2015_18m | ecosystem: Environmental > Aquatic > Freshwater > Lake | place: Spain...
AGCCTGTGTTTTGGGCAAGGGCGCTGCCCTTATAATCGCTCATTGCAACCACGAACAAGTTAAGGTTCTCCACCAATAGCTTGGCGGATGAAATGTCTAGTACATTTTTCTTGAACTGGCCTGGACGACTGGCTGGGTTGGCTACCGAAATCATATCTCCCTTCAGGTAAATTCCATTTTTTGAAGAGGGAAGGGACTGTAGGGACTTGTCTTCGGTATAGTAAAGGTCGACATCGGATCCCCCAAATGACAGGTACATGAAGAGCTCGAACGACATTTTGCTGCTGTTATAATAAGCATCAGAGCCCATGAACGGCATATCGTTCATTATTTGGATTGCGCCGTTTGCCTTGACGCTCTCGTTGAAAAGGAACTCCATGAGGGAGAGCGCCTTGCTTACTCTTCCAATCAGTTCGTTCATCTTAGCGGAGTTGTCCCCGGCTTTTGAGGATATGGCAATTGCAATCGCATCGGTGCAGTTGTGGCCGACCTGTTTTTTTATCGGTTCTACTAAGTCATATTTGTAAAATACGGTGGGAATTTTGGAGGCAGGACCGAAAGAGTCGGAACTTTCGCCTGACTCTGTTTGTGAGGTCCTCGTTTTTTGCATAATGCCACCTTTTTACCTGAAAAGGTCGCGCACCGCCTGCTCCACGTTCTCCTTTGTCTCGGGGTCAAGGTGCTCATCAGATGCCTGCGCAACCGCCTTTGTTGTTGCAGGCGTGACTGGCTGCGACTGGGAAGTAGACAGGAGCGCAGAGATGCTTATGCACACAGACGCGCCGCACGAGGGGCAGCGCGCGGAAAGCGTGAGGTCCTCGACGGACAGGTCAGAGTTGAAATCGAACGAGTTGTTCGCGCCGCACTTGCAGGGAATGTATTTCTTCAGGGACACCATCAAACCACCACCAATACAAATATCAGTCTGCCACTATGAAATACCACCAGGGAAGATTCTGTTCCACCGTGGTGTTTGTTTCAGCATCCACTTTTGACTGGACCTCGACGTCGATGGGGATGAGCCCGAAGAATATGTGAACCGTCCTTATCGATGTGAAGTTGAGGTACTTCTTGCCGTTGGAATAGAATTCGGTTGAAGAGACCACGCGCTGCTTTGCCTGGACGGCGCTGCCGGATGCTTCCTGCCTGTTTTGCGCGCCATAGTCGCTTGGCGGCGCAGGAGGGAATTGGACGTATTCGTCTGTTTGCGTCTGGCCTGAGAATGGGTTTGCAGACGGCTTGCCAGTTCCAGCAAGCGCAAGTATTTCATTATCATCAAGCGCGCACGGATAGAAGGAAAGGCTTTCTACTGCAATCCCTCCTTCTAACAGGCGCATTTCGGTAGCAGGCACCAGCATGCCGCCCGCAGTCGATTCGCCACGCCAGTCTTTTGGCCTATAAGCTACGGAAAATAAGGAGAACTGCTCGCTTCCGTCATCATATTTTGCAGAGTAGGGCTTGCTTCCAACAAGCGCGCCGTCAAAGTATATGCTGACGGTTCCGCTGGGCGAGCCACTCCATTTCATGGCGACCAGGTGCCATTCGCCTTCCGTGAACTTCACCGGCGAATACCAGGCATAGCGATAGTCCGAGAGGCGGCCGTCATTGTCGATTATTATGGATGCCTCGGGAAAGTTGCCGGTCGCGTAGTCGCTGTCGATCGCCCTGCGATTGCCCCCGGCACGGGCACCCACCCGCTGTATTTCAACGCCTATGCCAGAGGAATAGAACGTATCGAAGAAAAGGGCTATGCGGCTGTCGTCCGTCTGGAATACCAGGTAATCGCGCCTGGAGGCGCCTTCTTGCAGATAAATCCATGCTGAAGCCGAGCCCTCGTCTTTGCTTATCACGCCGTCCGCGGAATATATCTTTTCCTCGCTTGGGAATGTTTTTGGTGTTGCGGAACAGGAGGATGAATAGGCGAGCGAGGATGCCAAAACGAGCACAAGGGCAATAGCAATGAATCGGGAGGATGATGCCATGGAAAGGTTTTCAGGGCAGAAAATAAAAAGACAGCTTATTCGACTGTTACGGATTTCGCGAGGTTTCTGGGCTTGTCGGGGTCGCGCTTGAGAGCCACTGCCATGTAGTATGAAAGGAGCTGCAGGGGCACTGCATAGACGATTGGTATGGCAAGCGCGCCCACGCGCGGCATCCTGAATGAGAGCGCGCTCTTGCCTATCGCCTCGTCGCTGTCTGAGAGCGCCACCAGGAGCGCATCGCGCGCGCGGCATTCGCTCATGTTGGAGATTGTTTTTGAGAGGGAGGCATCCGATGGGGCGAGCGCGACCACAACTACATCCTTTTGCAGGAGGGAGAGCGGGCCGTGCTTGAGCTCGCCTGCCGCATATGCCTCTGCGTGAAGGTAGGTGATTTCCTTGAGCTTGAGCGCGCCCTCGAGCGCGGATGGGAAGGAAAGTGAGCGGCCTATGAAGAAGAAATCCTTATGCGCCACGAGCTTTTCGGCAAGTGCCTCAATCTCGCCTGAGCGGGCAAGTATCTGCTCCATCTGCTCAGAGGCATCTGAAAGCGATGCAATCTCCTGCTTTTCGCCTGAAAGCGTTAGCGCGATTTTGGTGAGAACTGCCACCTGGGAGGTGAAGGACTTGGTGGCAACCACTGCGATTTCAGGCCCTGCGGCAATGTTCACGCAGGCGTCTGATTCGCGCCAAAGAGAGCTTCCTGTCACATTGGTGATGCCTATTATTTTTGCCCCGCTTTTCTTTGCAAGCCGCACTGCGGAAAGCGTGTCTGCGGTTTCACCTGACTGCGAGATGGCGACCACTGCTCTCTCCTTGCCTGTGCGAGCATAGGAGAATTCCGAGCCTATTATCACGTCGCAGCTCACACCTAGGCGAGACTGGAGGAGCTGCTTGAAGACCAGCCCTGCGTAATAGGAGGTGCCGCAGGCAACCACGGTGACATTTGGCTGCCCTTTCAGGAGCGCCACTGCGCCAGAGACGTCCGCCGCAAGCGCCTCGCGTATCTTTCCGCCCTGCTCGTGTATCTCCTTTAGCATGAAGTGCTCAAAGCCTTCCTTTTCAGCCATTTTCGCAGTCCATGAGATGGTGTGGATTTTGCGCTCTGCCTTTTTTCCGCTGTTGGTTATTTCGTAGGCGTCGCGCGTGAAGCGCACCAAATCGCCGTCCTCTATGTAGATTACCCGCTTGGTGTATTCGAGAAGAGCCGGGACGTCCGAGGCGCAGAACATTTCATCCTTGCCGATGCCCAAGATGAGCGGCGGGCCGTTCCGTGAAAGGTAGATTGCCTCCTCGCCTTCGTGCATGCACACGAGCGACCAGCTGCCTGAGAGCTTTGAGACTGCGTTTGCGAATGCCTGTCCAAAATCGCGCTCCTTCTTGCCTTCCTCTTCTATCAGATGCGCGATTACCTCGGTATCGGTTTCAGAGGCGAATTTGTGCCCCTTGCGCGCAAGAGACGTGCGGAGCGCATCGAAATTCTCTATGACTCCGTTGTGGACAAGGTAGATTTTGCCGGATGAGTCGGTGTGCGGGTGCGCGTTCTTCTGCGTGACGCCGCCGTGCGTTGCCCAGCGCGTGTGCCCTATGCCCATCTTGCCCTCGAGCTGCAAAAAGTTCCTGCGCGCGTGGATGTCGTCAATCCTTCCGATGTCCTTTATGGAGGAGATTCCTTTTGCGCCCACCGTTGCAATGCCTGCGGAGTCATAGCCGCGGTATTCGAGCTTGCGCAGCCCGCCAAATATGACCTCGGACGCCTTGCGGTATCCAATGTAGCCGATTATCCCGCACATGAAAATTACCTGTTCCAGCATCTATAGGCTCATCTAAACCTTCTCGCCAAGCGCGAATGTCCGCTTCACGGAGGTTATCTTCACCTTTGCCCTCTCGCCGACGATTCCGCCTGCAACGAATACCACAAAGCCCTCGGCATGGGCGATCCCGTCGCCCTTTGCGCCCTTTGCGTCTATGGTAAGCTCGTAAACCTTGCCCTCCTCTACCGGGCGACCGATGCCATCCATAAGCCCACCTTCCGCACTTGATAGGAAAGGATTGTTAAAAAAGGTTAGCTTCGCATTTTTGGCGATGCGAAAACTGCCGCTCATTGCAGCTTTGCTGATTCTTTGCGCAACTGCCAGCGCCACGCCGGAGTGGCTTGTTCGGACATATGTGAATTACGGCTTGGCAGGGGTGTTGGCCACAGCTTTATTGATCAATGTGTTCCCCTATTGCGCGGCACAGCTTGCTGCTTATTACTGGCTTCGGGAGAAATGGTCCATAAAGGCAAGGCAAACGGCAGCAATCGCCGCGGCGGCGTGCACGATGTTCTTTCTCATGTATGTTGCCCCGGGCTTGGTCTACAACTATTCGGTGTTTTTTGGTTTTCTCGTTTCATTGCCATTCGCTTTCATTCTGGAAGCGCTTGCAATTTATGTTTTGGACATGCAGCAAGGCGCGATAAAAGCGCTTAAGATCGCAGCTGCGCTTGGGATTTGCGGCGGCCTTTTTGGTGGCATCGTGATTTTCGCAGCTTTCGGAGATGACAATGCAAACCTGATTGGCGTTGATCCGAAAATTGCCCAGTCTGAGAACTATTGGAAAAATATGAGGCCGTTTGCGATAATCGAGCACAGCATGGGGGCAGGAGGGGTGAGCCTGGTTGTGGAGAATTTTGATTCTGAAGCGCGCAAAATCAAGAGCATCAGCCTGAAAAACCTGCAAACAGGCGACACATCATTATTCGCCCCGGAGGGAGATGGGGCTTTGCTCGCGCCAGGAGAGGTTAAGATCTTTTATAATATTTCGTTGGATGGCTGCCGCAGCCCAGGCTATTTATATGATGACGACATTTCCATCGCATATTCCAAGCCAGGGAGCAACCGGCTGTTTGATGAAATCGGGGAAAAGGCACTTGTAGGGAGATGCCACTGACCGGATAACTGATTCTAGGAAAATGGCTTTATTCGGGAGATTTTTTCTTGGCTTCCTTCTCAAGGTCAATCGCATTCGAAATCCGGACTGCCGTGTTTCCGGCTTCATCGATTATCCCCAGATTGAAGTATGACTCAAAATGGATGTATTGATTCAGGATATCCAGCTCTTTCCGCTCGGAAAGGGAGTAGGAACTCATGGACTCTATCCTTGCCTTTGTTTCACCTTTGGCATCCTTGAAAAGCTCTGGCAGCGCCTCAGACATTTTTTGAAGCGCCCAGAGGCTTTGAGGGCGGGACAGCTCGGAGGAAAGCCCGTCAAGGAAAATGTCCCGGATCTTCTCTCCATAAATATCCGGTTTCTTGATTGCCGCGTTGAGAAGCAGTATGGCGGAATCGTATTCGTGGGAATTTCGCAGCCCGTCCGCCAGCGCCTTTATGCACCTTTCACCGAATTTCCCAGGCTCGTTTACTGCAAGATAGCCAAGTATCATTGCAGACCCGTCCCTGTAGGTGGTGCTGGTGTTGAAGGTTTTTATGACGGTCTTGACCTGGTCTATTTTCTCCCCTTTATCATTTACATACGGTTCGCGGAAGAGGTTTGAATTGATATTCGCAAGGTCCGCGATGGCACGCGCCTTGCAGCCGCAGGATTCCCCCGAGCAGTATTCCGGCTTTTCCTGGTCTATGTTGTCTATGAAGATCTGCAAATCATCATTTGTGATGATCTTTGCATAATGCCTGCCCACGTGGCGGTAAACCGCTGCGCATTCATCCGCGGTTTTGCGGTCCATCATGCCCTTCTTGAAAAGCTCGATGTCATCGTGGGTAAGCAGCCCGTCATCTGAGTGGGCATTTGCAAATATCTGTATTTCTCCGTCAACAAGCATCCCGTATCCTTTTTGGATGAGCGAAATCAGGGACACATAACGGTCGCGCGTGATGGCGAACTCTGGCGCATCTTCGCCAAGATGACGGATAAAACTGTACGCATTTCCTGCATACGAACTGTTTTTCAGGATATCAAGCAGCGCGTCGACTTCGCCAAAGATTAGAAACCCGGCAATGCTCGGATGCGTGTCGGAATATTCTTGAATGCCCTTGAATATCAATTCGGCAAGCTTTGCCGTGAGCGGATTCTCCTGTTGCGAATCCACCATAAAGCCGCCGCCATCGGCGATGATGGGCAGCCGCCGTACTTTTTCTATAAGCGCGTGCGTGCATTTTGGGGTGAAGCTGGGTGAAATCGTAGACTCTGAATGTGATTCGAAGCTCAGGCTGAGTTGGTCGCTTTTCCTTTCCCAGGCCATTTTCAAGCCAGAATAGCCGTTGTAACCGCCTTGCATCATCCACGAAGCCAGCTTTTCCCCGTTCTTCAATTCTGCGATCTTGGCAATGTCCCTTGTAAGAAAGTCGTCCTGAAACATCAGCCCATGCTTTTCCAGCATGGATTGGATGCCAGCAGGGGATTTTGTGCAAAATGAGGCAAAATCGACTGTAAAAACTTTCTTCGGCAGGGTTGCCCCTATAAGAATGCCTGAGCAGGCATCGTCACGCTCGCTCCTGTCACCTTTGATTTGACCGATCAATGACAAGATGTGCTCGGTTTTGAATGATGATGGAGCTGCATTGGAAAGTGCTTGTCGGCAGGCTTTGGCAGTGCCATTGATTGGAGAGTTCAAGCCCTGTATTGCCGCAGACATGCTCTTGTCATTGATTTTGCCAGCCTCAAGCCGCTTGCAGGAGGCTAATATCTGTTTTTCAGAGTATTCTTCCCCCAGAGGGGCAGAACGTCGAGGCGTTGTTTTGGCAAACTCCAATTTTACCACCGTAATAGTATGGTTTGAGAGAAATTAATAATGCACCTGTGATTGGATTGGCTTGGCGACCCTCGCGTCACCTGAACGGGCGCCAATTGCGCCAGCGCGCCTGCCTGCTTACCTGAAAGGCCGCTCGTTCCGCCTCAGGCGCATGAGAGACGAGCTTCTTCCGAGGCGCGAGAAAAGCGACCCGTATGCGCGCTCGAACTCGTCAGGGGGCATTGCCGCGCGAAGGTCTGCCTCGATGAGGATGGCGGGATAGGCATATGCCTTGTGCTGGCAGGAAAGGGAATGCACGAGCGAGGCGATTTCCGAGAATGTGCGCTGGCCCGAGAGAAATTCCACGCGCAGCGGGCGGTCGTCCTTCACGGGCTTTAGGTAAAAGGAAAGGATTTTTTCGCTCCACTGTCCCAAATCCTTAAGCACCGGGTGCTTTGACGACGAGGAAGAGTAGGGGAACGCGCAGGTGCGCTCGCCCTCCTGCAGCATGAAGTAAAGGAAGTTGGTGTCGGACGTGTGCAGGAAGCCTGGCTCGTTCTGAGAGTGCTTCTGCACAATGTCTATGAAGCGGCGGGAGCGGCTGTCTTTTATCACCCCCAAAAGCGTGGTGTTTGATTTCCATGCGGATTCGTAGAGAGACTGGTATGCTGCAAGCACCTCGTCGTAAAGCGGGCGCATCTCAGACTCCTCGGACGGCTTGTCGGAAAGGAGCGGCGCAATGGAACCGTCCATCATGAGATAGTTTGGCGAGTGCTTCTGTATGAGGGCGGCTGCAAGGGAAAGCTCGCCTTTGAGGCGGAAAAGCGAGTTGTGCAGCATCACGTCGTGGCTGTCAAGCCCGCTTCGCACGTCGTACTGCATTGGGGGAAGGGAGGAGGGAAAATACGCGTGCGAGACCGCCTTGGAGCCGCTGTAGGTGAAAATCGCGCCCACTGCGCGCATGAGCAGGAAATTGAAGCCGTGGAGCTCCTCGCCCACTATGCCTCCGTCCACTGCTGCAATGGTGCCGTCCACCGCCACCACGGGCACCTTGTGGACAAGCTCGCGCTCGAGCGTCTCGTCGTATTCAATCTTTCCCGAGTTGAAGCGCAATCGCAGCGCAAGCTCCTCGCGCGCACGCTCGGTGGATGCTATCTGCGCTGCAATTTCCGATAGGCGGTCGGGCATGGCAGTATAATCGGCGCAATCGTTTTTATCTGCATGGGCTTGCAGCAGGGCATGGCGCCGGCGCAATCGTTTTTACCTGCATGGCCGCCAGGCATAGCAATATAATTTATTCAATCGTTTCTATCCACATGGCAATAAAGCAGGCAATAATCATAAGGAGCGACCTTGGCATGGGGAAAGGAAAAGCCGCGGGCCAATGCGCACACGCGTCAGTGTCAGCCTATGCGCTTGCGCTCTCGCGGAATAAGGAGGACGCGCGCGAGTGGGAAGAGGAAGGGCAGAAGAAGATTGTGCTCAAGGTGGGCTCGGAGGAGGAGCTGCTTGCGCTTTATGAGAAAATGAAGCGCGAGATGCCCTGCGCGCTCATACGCGATGCCGGAAAGACGCAGCTCGAGCCTGGCACGCTTACGTGCTTTGGCGCAGGCCCGGCGGATGAGTCGCTGATAAATAAACACACGAAGGACCTCAAGCTGCTTTAGCAGCAGGCAAGCATGCAAAGTACATCAACTTGCTGAATGGCACACGCATCTTTTGCATTTTCAGGCGCAGACGCAGCATTTGCGACTTTTTACGCTATTTACGCGCCAATGGCGACAATATGTTTAAAGCCCAATGACAGGCATTCTCATTGCTGGGATTTTTTCTTGGCTTCTTTCTCAAGTGTGATTGCTTCGGATAGCCTGCTGATTTTCTCCCCAGGTCGGCTGAGCCAGCCCATTGAGAAATAGTCATTAAAATTCGAGTATTGGAGAAGGATGTCAAGCTCTTTCTGTTTGGAAAGAGAATATTCGCCAATTGAGTCGATTTTCGCCTTTACCTCTCCATCTACGCCTTCGAAAAGTCCGGGATTTTTCTCCTTCAATATAGTGAGTGCCCATAGGCAGGCTTGCCAGCCAGTCTGCGAGCCTAAGCCTTCAAGCAAGGCATCCCGGACTTTCTCACCATGAATTTCTGGGAGCTTGATGGCGGAATTGAGGAGCAATATGGAGGCATCGTATTCGTGTGGATTGTTCAGGTCGGTTATGAGCGCATCTATGCATTTCTGCCCGAATCGCTCGTGCTCATTTATTGAAAGATATCCAAGTATCATCGCCGAGCCATCCCTGTAAGTGGTGCTGGTGTTGAAGGTATTTATGACCGTATTCACATTCTCATCGCTGAACAGATGGGGGACGGTATTGGCAAGGTCTGCTATTGCGCGCGCCTTGCAGCCGCACGTTTCCCCGGAGCAGTACTCAGGCTTGTTCTGGTCTATGTTGTCTATGAAAATCTGCAAGTCGTCCTGCGTAATCAGCTTTGCATAGTGCCGCCCAACATGGCGGTAGATCATTGCATAATCATCCGCAGTGTTCCTATCCACCAGTCCCTTCTTGAAAAGCTCGATGTCGTTGTGATTAAGCGCCCCATCGTCGGCATGGGCGTTGGCGAAATCCTGGATTGGGAAGTCCAAAAAATCGGAGTAGCCCTTGGAAATCAGCGAAATCATGGATGAATACCGTTCGTGCGTAATGGGCGGGCTTGAGTCTTGGGTTATTATGCTGAAAAAAGTGCCGGCGCCGGCAACATGTGGGACGGAATTGAGTATATCGAAAAGCTTGTCCGTCTGGCTTTGGGTGAAGCTTGCGGATTCGGAGTTGTTTACTTTGATGCACCTGAAAAGTATTCTAGAAAGCAAAACATGCGGGGAGTCCTCTTTGCTCGGGGCAAGCGTGAAGCCTTCTTCATTTTGCACTGTGCTCATCCAGGTTTTTTCAATGAGGGCATCCCTGCACTGAACCGAAAAATCGCGAGAAAAAGGGGCAGAGGATGGATTCTTGAAGCTCAGGGTGATTTGGTCGTCCTTCCTTTCCCAGACCATGGGTTTGCCCCACCCCCACTCGGTAGACCCCCCTTGCACATTCATATCCATTTCCAGCTTTTCCCCATTCTTCAGCCCGGCAACCTTGTCCAACTTTTCCTTTTCTTCCGCATAGCTGGAATTGGAATAATCCTTGAAACTCAAACTGTGTTTTTCCACTGTTTTAGTTATTGTTTTAGGTGAGGAGACATCAACCGTAAAAACCTTGGTGAACATAGTCATCCTTGAAAGAAGGTCTGCGAGCATTGTGTCTTTCTCCCCGCCATCGCCCTTAAGCGAGCCAATCAGATATAGCATATGCTCTGTCTTGAATTGTGTTGGGTCGATTTTTGAAAGCGCCTGCCAGCATGTCCTTGCAGTCGCCTGGTTGGGCGAGTTCAGCCCTTGTATTGCCGCGTTGATATTTTTTTCTGTTATTCTCCCTTTCTCAAGCTTCTCGCAGGCGGAGAGCACCTGCTGTTCAGTATATGCATTGGTTGAGGAAACGGAAGGTTTGGATTTGGTGCTGCCAGATTCCATTAGATCACCTGCGCATATTAATAGGGGCATCTGTTTTTTTAATTGATAGTTTGTTGAATGATGCTGCGGCGCCGTCATAAGGCGGCAGACCGCTTGCAGCATAGAGCTGCAAGCGCCGAGCACATTTTCGCTTTGGCGAAAAAGGCTTCCCTTTTTGCGCTGCGGCGC
>Ga0247841_10013462_pt1 | contig 10440 bp, 6 predicted proteins | sample LaCruzMarch2015__2_FD_192410 | JGI IMG/M metagenome (GOLD analysis project Ga0247841, IMG submission 192410) | Freshwater microbial communities from meromictic Lake La Cruz, Castile-La Mancha, Spain - LaCruzMarch2015_18m | ecosystem: Environmental > Aquatic > Freshwater > Lake | place: Spain...
GGCACCATAACAGGTAATATCAGGCGTGCGGCGGTTTACATAAAGCCCCAGGTGGTGCTGGGTGATGATTTCGACCGTAAAATGGTTTTCCAGGATTTCGATGTTTTCATTGGCGCGTGCATTGGCTATTAATGCCTTTTCGATTTCAAGGCCGGTCTGATCTTTATGATGCAGGACACGAAATTCAGAATGTCCACCCTCTTTGGCCAGGTCGTACTGGCCGGAAGCATTCTTATCGAAGCTTACCCCAAGTTCGATCAGTTCCCTGATTCGTTCGGGAGCCTCGGTAATGGTAATCCTGACGGCATTTTCATCGTTCAGTTCATCTCCGGCGATCAGCGTGTCCTGAATATGTTTTTCATAAGTATCGGGGTTGTACATCACAGCAGCAATCCCTCCCTGGGCATAACTGGTTGCAGTTTCTTCGGCACTTGTTTTTGTTACAATACAAACTTTCCCAAACCTGGCAGCTTTCAACGCGAAACTCAACCCGGCAATACCTGTTCCAATTACCAGAAAATCAACGTGTTTTCTCATCAGCAATATAAAAATTACTTTCTGCAAAGGTAACAATTATTGTTTTTGCTTTTATTTATTTGGCCAAGCGATGTTATACCTTTGCGCAAAATAACAGAAAGTAACCATGGAAGAAAGCAAACGTGTCTGGACAGATGACTACAAAGTCCTGTTAAACAACACTTATCCTGACGGGAAGGCAAAACTCACCGCGTACCTGGCCTATTTCCAGGAATCAGCCTGGTATCATGCAGATAATCTGGGTTTCGGTTTCGAAAAGATAGATGACTCAGGGTTGTTGTGGGTTTTGGTAAAGTTGCAGCTCGATATCAATGAATTTGCTGCCTGGGGGGAAACAGTGCAGGTAGAAACCTGGCCGGTAGGTATTGAGAAAATATTCGCCCGACGCGATTTCCATATCAGCAACCGGCAGGGTAAGAAAGTGGTATCAGGCGTTTCGTGGTGGCTTGTACTCGAAAAACCTGCCCGGCGCCCTGCTTCGATAGATATTGTAAAAAAACATATCCATCTGACGACTTCTGTACATGCCATCGAAGCAAAGCCAGTAAGAATTGCCATGCCCGAAAAGGTGCAAAAAATTTGTATCCATCACGTTGTTTACAGCGAAATTGATATTCACGGCCATGTGAACAATACTTGTTACCCGGAATGGGTTTTTAATGCGCTGGGCAGCGGATGGGTGAAAAATCACAGCATCAGTTCGTTTGGCATTGATTTTACCAACGAAGCCTTTGACGGTGAACAGATTGAACTTTTCATGGCCGAAGGGGAGGCCGGTGAGTGTTTTTTCAAAGGAATAAGAACTTCGGATGAGAAGGAGATTTTTAAGATGTGGGTTGGGTTGAATAAAAAAGCAGGACAATGGGATTAACACATTTTTATTGTGTTATTTCAGGTCAGAGAAAAATTCCATGAAAATGAAAGGGCAAACACAGCCTTTTCTTATACTTTTACATACCATTTATCGGTATCTGGTTCTCAATCAAACGCAACGTCTGTTATGAAAAAAACTATTTTTATCCTGTTGGTTTTTGCCAGCTTCTGCGCTGTGGCTCAGCAGGCACAAAGCCTTGATTCCAAAGCAACCCAGGTAACCTTGTTCCTTTCAGGAGCACAGGTCACCCGAACTGCACAGGCAGCGCTACAGGCAGGTATTACCGAAATTACCTTTACCGGTTTGTCCGAAGGTATTGATGCCAACACGATCCGTTTGACCGGAGAAGGCGATTTTACAATTATTTCAGTCAACAGTAGGGTGAATTACCTCAAGACGCGAAAGCTGCTAACTGATACCGAATCCCTGAATGCGAAGAAAAAGCAATTGGAAAATCAGATGCAGGATATTGAAGCGCAACAGGGAGTGATTGATGCCGAGGAGAACCTGCTGAAGGCAAATCAAAAAATTGGTTTGCCCGATAAAGGAACTACCATGCCGGAACTGAAAGCGGCAGCCGACTTTTTCAGAACCCGGTTATCGGAATTGTCGGAAAAGACACTCGATCTGTCGCGCAAAACGGAATCCATGCGTGAAGAATTGAAGAAAATCAATGATCAGTTGAGTGAGGCATCCGGGGAAACCGTAAAACCTACAGGCGAAATCATAGTTCAGGTCATGACAGAAAATCCTATGGATGCTAAATTCAGAATAAGCTACCTGGTGAGATCAGCATCCTGGAAACCTGAATTTGACCTCCGGCTTGACGATATTTCGAAACCCCTGGAATTGTCGCGCAGGGCAAAAATTACCCAGAATACCGGCGAAGACTGGAAAGATATCAAACTCACCCTTTCCACCGGAAACCCGAACGAATCGGGAACGGAACCCCGGCTTTCGACATGGTACTTGGGAGGGAATATTTATCATTATCCAGGCTCAAGTCCAGGCAATAGCTCCAAACCTGATAATTCAATCGTTGAAAAGCCTTATACGGGTTACGCATTTAACGGTAAATTAACCGGAAGAGTTTATATGGTTGAAGATGGAACCCCTTTGCCCGGGGCAACAGTTTTAATTAAAGGAACAACGAATGGCGTTTTGACTGATATTGATGGGAAATATTCGATTGAAGCTAAATATGGGGGTGAAATTCTCTATTCATTTATTGGGATGAAATCATTAAGTACAAAGATTGACAATCCCGTAATAAACGTTGGCCTTCAATCTAATGCTGCACTTATCGAAGGTATTGTAGTCACTGCTTTTGGTGTTTCAAGAGACCAGAATTCAAATGATGATGCGCTGACTGACAATGAAAAGCAAGCTGAAAGATTGCAACCTCGCAATCTTCAGGTTGAATCAAGTGATCAGCAGCAGGTTCGTTCGGTGAAGGAATATTCCATTTCGATGCCGATGAATATGCCTTCTGACGGCAAGCAATACAATTTGGTGATTGGTGGGGAAACCATCAAGGCTGATTACGAATTTCATGCCGTGCCCAAAATTGACAGGGACGCATTCCTGGTAGCAAAAGTAGTGAACTGGCAGGATTATGACCTGTTGGATGCCACTACCGGTATTTTCTACGAAGGCACATTCACCGGCAAGACAACACTTTCGGCCTCCCTTGCTACCGATACACTTGATATTTCACTTGGCCGGGACAAATCAATTATGATCGAGCGCAAAAAAGTTAAAGATTATTCTTCAACTCAATTCCTTGGTTCAAACCGAACGATTCAGCGGGGATGGGAAATAAGCCTGAGGAACAATAAAAAACAGCCTGTTACGCTCATCGTTTTTGATCAATACCCTGTGAGCAGGGAAAAAGACATAGAAGTGGAACTGACCGATAAGGGTGGTGCCAGCGTTGAGAGTGAAACCGGAATACTCAGGTGGGAAGTTACCCTTGAACCGGGACAAACGAAGAAGTTGAAATTCAGGTATGCTGTAAAATATCCGAAAGAACGGATCCTTTCGATCGAGTAGTCTGTATATCAATATGTTGAATGTGATTCCTATTGAAGAAACGAGCAAGGGTTTTCCACAGGTTAAGAATTGTTAATTAAGGGGTTAACAGGATATGAAGATGTAATATTGTTTCACCAGTTTCGTTTGTCAAACATAAAAATTAAGCCAAATGTCAGGAACTTCAACTTTTAGTAAATTCAACAGTTGGGCGCGCAATTCTGTCAGCCTGAAGTTGTTAACGATCGGAATTTTCGTTCTGATCCTGATTATCCCATCCGAGATGGTGCAATCGCTCATCCGCGAACGCGAAAGCACCCGAAACCAGGCCATTTCCGAAATCTGGCGCACCTGGGGCGACAGGCAGGTTCTTGCCGGACCGGTGATCAGTGTTCCGGTGGAAACCATAAAAACACTTCCGAATGGCAGTAGCCAGACAGATTCCCGTTTCCTGCATTTCCTCCCGGAAAACCTTTCCGTTTCGGGCGATGTGGCTCCGGTTATCCGCTACCGAAGTATTTACGAGGTGGTACTTTACTCTTGCAGCCTTGACGTAACCGGTAATTTTAAGCCATTGACACCTAAAGGGATCAATGTGCAAGCATCGGAAATCAAGTGGGATAAAGCGTACATCACGTTTGGGATATCCGATATGAAAGGAGTGAAGGATAACATTGACCTGGCGTGGAATGATTCGGTTTTCCGGATGCAATCCGGTGTGCCGGTTCGTGATGTTATCAGCGGAGGGGTAAGTTATCCATTGGCAATAGATCCTGCCATCAGCAATAAATTCAGTTTCAAACTCCGGTTGAACGGGAGCCGGTTACTTTCGTTTTTGCCTTTTGCATCCGAAATGAACGTAAACCTGACGTCTTCATGGGCAAACCCATCATTTGAAGGCGCATTTATCCCAACAGAAAAAACGGTTACAAAAGACGGATTTACCGCAAAATGGAAGATACTGGAACTCAACCGGAACTATGGACAAGCCGGAATCGGTGATTTTATAGTTGATGACGAATCTCCGACTCTTGAAATGTTTGCCAACGAAAGGATTGTGCCCGCAAATGCGGCAGGAGGCTTTGGGGTGAACCTGATCCTGCCTGTTGACCAATACCAGCGAACCACACGGGCTGCCAAATATGGCGTGCTTTTCGTGATCCTCACCTTCGTAACCTTCTTTTTCTTCGAATTGCTGCGCAAAAAATATGTGCATCCTATTCAGTATCTGATAGTTGGATTTGCGATTATGCTTTTTTACCTATTGCTGCTTTCCATTGCCGAATACCTGCGCTTCGACTGGGCTTACCTGATTTCGGCCACGGTAGTTACCGCTATGGTGATGCTTTATGCAGGGGCAATATTTGCCAATAAAAGATATGGTGTGATTGTCGGACTTATCCTGCTGATGCTTTACGGGTATTTCTACACCCTGCTGCAATTGCAGCTTTATTCGCTGCTGTTTGGCTCCATCGGGATGGTAGTGATGCTTTCAGTGATCATGCTCCTCACCAGAAACCTCCATAGGGACAGGCAGGATGAGGAAATTGAAAATTGAAAGATGGGTATTGAAAATTGAATAAAGTTGTTGGTCAGCAGTAATCTGTAGATGAAGGCTTAGGTTGTTAAGATTCAATTTTCAATTCCTTTTTTTCTAATCCAGCCATGATGGAATGCAGCAGGTTTACATCGGTATCGCCCAGCAGGGCAAAGCGTTCCATGATACGGGTAAAGATCAGGTCGTCGGGTGTGATACTAAGTTGAGGAAGCAGGATTTCTATCTTGGCTTTCAGCACATTCCAGCTTGAGAGGTTCTTTTTGGCAGGTTTCCGGGGAGCTTTCCTCCCGGTTAAAACTGAAAAGGTGTAGGCATAAAGCATCACAGCCTGCCCCAGGTTGAGGGATGGATAGGTTGCAGCCATCGAGATGGTACTCAGCAGGTCGCAAAGAGCGATCTCGGAGTTGGTGAGGCCGGTTTCCTCGCGGCCGAAAACTACAGCAACTGATCGGATAGAATTGCCTTTGGAAAGAATGATATCCGGAAGTTGCTCAACAGGATAGTAATCTATTCGCTTGGTGCGCTTTCTGGCGGTGGTTCCGATGACGAAATCAACGCCTTCCACAGCTTGACGCAGTGTTTCAAAAACCAATGCTTTTTCAAGGATGTCGTTGGACCCATGTGCCAGCATCCTGGCTTTTGTCCCAAGGAAATCGCAGGGTTTCACCAATCGCAACTGCCAGATACCCATAGTTTTCATAGCACGGGCCGCTGCACCGACATTTTCGGGGACGGCAGGCTCGACAAGTATAAAAGTAATGTCAAACGGACCTGTCATATCCCCAGCAGTACCTTTAACGGGTCACTGCCTTCGAACAGCATTTTCACCGGATTTTCGAGGAGTTCTTTTACCATGACCAGGAAACTTACCGATTCGCGCCCGTCAATCACACGGTGATCGTACGAAAGGGCAACGTACATCATGGGTGCGATGACAACCTGGCCATTCACGGCGACAGGACGTTCGATAATGTTGTGCATGCCAAGTATCGCGCTCTGCGGCGGGTTCAGGATAGGGGTGGACATCATGGAGCCAAAAACCCCTCCGTTGGTTATGGTAAAAGTGCCACCTGCCATCTCGTCAAGGGTAATTTTATTTTCTCGCGCCTTGCCGGCAAGTTCTTTGATGCGGATCTCAATCTGCGCAAGCGATAGCGTTTCGGCATTGCGGATTACCGGAACCACCAGGCCTTTGGGGGCGCTTACGGCAATACCGATATCAGCATACTTGTGAAACACCAGTTCATCGCCGTCTATCATAGCATTCACCTGAGGGAATTTTGCCAGGGCAATGCTTACCGCTTTGGTAAAAAACGACATGAAACCGATCCCCACACCGTATTTTTCTTTGAAACTGTCGTTGAATTGCTTTTTCAACGCCATGATATTGCTCATGTTCACCTCGTTGAAGGTAGTAAGCATGGCTGTTTCGTTTTTCACTTTTACCAACCTTTCGGAAAGTTTCAGGCGCAAGGTGGACAATTTTTTGCGCTCAGTCTCCCGGGAAATTTCCGGAAGGGCAGGTTGAATTACAGGTTGAGCAGCAGCATTTCCTGCACTGGCATTCACCACGTCCTGCCGGGTGATGCGGGTATGCCCAAGTTGTTCCAGCACCTCGCGACCGGTAAGATGTTTCTCCTCCATCATTTTGCGTGCAAGCGGGGTGATTTTTACATCTGGCTCTTCCTGAACCTTACCTGAAATCGCATCCTTTTTAATTGGCAAAGAAACAATCTGGTCAGGATTGATTTCTTTTTTTTCACTAAAAGGAATACCCACGGGTGCTGCGGCATCGCTGTCAATTCGGGCAATGAAGCTGCCAATGCGCACTGTTTCGCCTACTGCAACCAGCAAGGTGATTATTCCGGAGGCTTCGGCATTCACCGTTAGGGTAGCTTTGTCGGAATCAATTTCGGCAATTTCAGCATCTTTTGCCACGTATTCGCCATTTTTCACCAACCAGTTGGCTATCTGAACTTCGGCAATTGATTCGCCGGGTGTCGGGGCTTTAATATTATGTATCATATTTATCTGTTTTCAATCTGCTGGAAGAGTGATTGTTTGAGGGATAGTTTGCTCCTTTCTAATAAGCAACCTGGGTTATAATGGTTTGATCGTAATGATGTTGTCAAATGTCTTCAATAAGAGTACTAATTTTTATATCGGGCTTTTTGTCTCTGTTTTACGTTCAAATACAGCAACAAAATATTCACCTTTCGGTTGATAAGCCATGGCATCTTCTTTCCAAATATACTCTGTCCTATCGGCAGTCACCATGTCAGCAATCCCAACGATATTGTAGTTTTTATAGGCAAAAGCGGGAAACCATTTTTCTATATCTTTTAAAGACCTCAGTTGGGGCATCCACGATACCGGTATCTTATAGTATATCATGTATTTAGGCTTTTTTGTCTCAACATCATGGATAAATTCCGATTGGAACCTCTTATTTTGTGGAAATTCAAGAGAATCGGTCATGAGGAAGGATAGATAATGATGTTTCGATACTGATCGGCAGCCGGTATAGAAAAATATTTGCGGTTCTGAACCCAGCACTGCAATCTGGTCGCCTTTGGTTGTCCTGGCTTTGATATAATCAGCCATTATTTTTGACTCTGTAAAAGGATTCATCAAATAAACTTCTTTTATTAGCTTAGCCTTTCCTGGTCTGAAATAGTATTCTCTCTGAATATTCAGGTGCAATATGGAAAAAACTATAAAAATTGAGAGCAGTAATAACTTGGAGTAATTCGGGTTATGTTTTGCTTTTAGCAGTTCCGTCAAGGTATAAAATGCTATTCCGTTCAATAATGCAAGTATAGGAGTAAGTTGAATCCAATAGTGCCCGTAAAAATGCAATCCCGGGAAAATGGATAGGAATGACAGAAGAGCAGCTAACCAAATGCTGAGTTTAAAGGATAAAGTTCTCTTCGTAATACTGATTAACAGCAGTCCAAACAATGCTGAAATCCAATAAAAATAATAATTTTCAGTAACTATTACCCATTTCGATCTAAACTCTTTGAATCCATCGTTGAATGGAACAACCAGCATAAATTTCTTAACAAGAACAACTGTAAAATACCACATCTCTTTCAATGCTCCAAGTCTGTACATAATCCATATCATTACTCCAATTGCAATAAATACACCTGCCGCGTACATCAAGCAATTTTTTAACATTTCCTTCCAACTGATAGGTTTAGCCAGGTAACAGTGCAATATAATTGCTAAGCCTCCGATTAGGATAAAGAAGACAGCATTTTGCTTAACCAGCAACGAATAGCCCATAAGTATACCGCTTAACAGAAACATATACCAGTATTTGATATTTTCCAAAGCATAAATAAGCAGCAGGAATGCCCCTGAAACAATAAATATCACCAGGTGTTCCGACTGGGTTGTAAAACCGGACATTTGCGGCGAAAGAGAAAGAAAAGCAAAACTGAATGCAATTATAAAAGCAGATATGTTATTAAATAGTTTCTTCCCGATAAAAAACATAATTAAAATGGTTAAAATGTTTATTACCAGAAATGCTTGATGAGCACCCTGAACGTTAGCGCCAAAAAGTAAAACGATGAGTCCGTATGAATAATAAATTCCGGGTAATTTTAATTCAAAGAAATCAATATAAGGAATTTTCCCGTCCAGTATTAATTGTCCGAGATAAAAGTATTCCCCTTCGTCGCGCTCGAAAGGGGTATTGAAAAAATTAGCACGGATTACACATATAAGAATTATCAATATGCCGAGCAGAAAATAGGATGATTGATCCAGCCATTTCCAATCTTGAATGGTTTTTGAAACCTTCAGCTGAGTTTTTGGTTTCTGGAGACCTTGTTTAAGATTCTTCTTTTGTCCCATTAATAAAATATTGATATATAAACATTTACACAATTTTTCTTTTATTTATTCCTCCAGACTCCTCCATTCTTTGGGTGCGCAAAGCATCTTGCAGGTATTGTTCCGGTTTTCACAGGTGCAGTCGCCAAAAGCTTTATCAATAATTTTTGCCTGCCGCTGGATGTGCAATTTCGGGGAACCGGTTGCCGGGCTTCCGCTTTCGGGGCGGGCTACCAGCAGCAGTTTCACATTTTTAAAATGCCTCAGGATAAATGACCATGCCCCCATGTTAGCCGGTTCTTCCTGCACCCAGGCAAAGGTACCGGCATTCGGATATTTTGCCATGACAGACTGTAACTTTTGCAAAGGGAAGGGATACAATTGTTCCACCCGAACGAGGGCAATGTCTCTTCGACTGCGTTTGACACGTTCTGATTTCAACTCGTAATAAATTTTACCGGTACAGAAATTCACCCGGGTAACATCATCAGTGTTAACTGTATCATCTTCAATTACTTCCTGAAAAAAACCTTCTGTAAGGTCAGCCACTGGCGAAACACACTCAGGGTGTCTCAACAGGCTTTTGGGCGTGAAAACCACCAACGGTTTGCGGAATTCACGTTTTACCTGCCGCCGCAGCAGATGGAAGAAATTAGCCGGGGTGCTGCAGTTGGCAACCTGGATGTTATTTTCGGCACATTGCTGTAAGAACCGTTCCATGCGGGCACTCGAATGCTCGGGCCCCTGGCCCTCGTATCCATGTGGCAGCAACATGACCAGCGAATTCATCACCCTCCATTTCTCTTCGGCACTTACAAGATACTGATCAATCAGGATTTGGGCACCGTTCATAAAATCACCAAACTGTGCTTCCCAGATAGTGAGCGAAAATGGCGAAGCCAGCGAATAACCATACTCAAACCCAAGTACGCCATACTCTGAAAGGGGTGAATTATAAATCTGAAAAGCTGCCTGTTGCCCGCCAATGTGCTTCAAAGGCGTATAGGTCTCTTCCGAATCCTCCATGGTGAGCACGGCATGGCGGTGCGAAAACGTGCCCCGTTCCGAATCCTGCCCACTGACCCGAACAGGGATTCCTTCGGCAAGCAGTGTGGCATACGCCAGCAATTCGCCCATAGCCCAATCCACGAAACCCGTTTCCTGCACCTGGGTTTTCCGCTCTTCCATGAGCCTGACAATCTTTTTGAAGAAAGGCTTGCCATGTGGCAATGATGTTATTTTTTCGGTTAACTGAAGCAGCAATTCAAATTCGACCGAGGTATTGAAGGTTTGCAGGAAATCCTTATCGGTGGCAGTTCTTAGGCTATTCCACGATTTCTGCAGGAAAGGGATCACCCTTACTTTCTCATCCTGTTTCGATTCGAGCAACTCCAGTTCCAAACCTGCAAGAAACGTGTTTTCGATGGTTGCTGCCTCTTCCTGTGTAACAGAACCTTGTCCGATAAGCTTGATTGCATAAATCGTGCGCGGATCAGGATGTTTCTCGATGATTTTATACAAAATAGGTTGTGTGAAACGGGGTTCGTCACCCTCGTTATGGCCATATTTCCGGTAACCAAGCAAGTCAATAAAA
>Ga0247841_10013463_pt1 | contig 10440 bp, 13 predicted proteins | sample LaCruzMarch2015__2_FD_192410 | JGI IMG/M metagenome (GOLD analysis project Ga0247841, IMG submission 192410) | Freshwater microbial communities from meromictic Lake La Cruz, Castile-La Mancha, Spain - LaCruzMarch2015_18m | ecosystem: Environmental > Aquatic > Freshwater > Lake | place: Spain...
GAGCTTCTCGGCGAGCTAGCCTCGACCTATGAGGTCGTGGACATTCACATCAAACCGCGTCGCGATAATAAGACGCAAAAGTGGATGTCGGTGCTCGTGGTCAGCTTTTCGCACGGCGAGCGTGCCACTCAGGATTCTGAGGCCTTCGAGGATGTCTTGGAATTCTTGGCCAGCTCGTGCTGGGGTTACGCCCATATTTGGGCAAACCCCCCGCAGTCGGCGGATGGCAAGGTGGTTCACACCATCAACATCAGCCACCGCGAGCAGGACGCGACCCCGGCCTTGGCCCTGCATTTGGCCAGTGGACTTTACTCCACTAAGACGTACGTCGAGCCGACCGAGTAGTGTCTCGACAACCAAAAAGGCGCGGAGGCGCCAAAAAAACTCAATGTCCCCTCACTTTACTGTGTTGGGACTTTTGTTTTATTTTCGATTATAAAATATATAAAAATAAAACAACCCCTCATTAATTTTACCAAAAAATTTTGTGTTGCCTCAATGACAGACGAAACGAAGTGGAGTTGCTTCGCTAACAAAAATTTTATTTCAGAATACGTCGCTGAAATTAGTGACGGGGTTACTTCCTTTTTATTCTGTTTTATCAAAGTAATCTTCTGATTTAGAAAATGTAATATCTTTAAATTTTTCCATAAGATCTTTTAAGGACCCGTCTCCTAAAATTTCTTTTGTATCAATTATTTTTTCGGAAATATTTTTTGGAGGAAGTCCGGTGGATAGCTGAAATAAATGTGACAAAAACGTTGTTGCATAGCAACCTTTTGATAAAGAAAAGCTTAAAATTATTCCTTCGGGAACAAAAGCCACTTTATGGATATCAACTTGTTCTGTTGTTTTTATTTCTCTTTTTTTCCATTGGATATCAGAGAACGGTTGCAAATTTTTTAAAGGCATTGAAGATATCTGGTCTTCTTTTAAAAAGTTGTAATATGGAATCCAATCATCTTGGTCTTTACTTAATATCAATGGCAATTTTTCTGGAATTGGTAATTTGTTTTCTATATATTCGGATAATTTTCTGTTGAAAAGCAAAGACCCATAAGCAAAAACCCACATTTGAATCTGCTCTGGCAGTTGTTTCAAAGCGCCAACAAAATCTTTTGGATTTTTTTGTAAATATTTTATAATTTTAATTTCGTTGCTAAGCACCAAGGGAAATGGCTGTATAAGTTCTAATATTTTATCCCAGTCGTCTATATGACTTTTGATTTCACTTCTTAAATTTTTAAAGTATTGTATTTCCCTCTGTCCCTCAGAACATAAAAAACTTAAAACAGCGTTTCTATACCCCCCCCTTAAAATTAACAGCCCCCAAAACCAATTTACAAACCTTGGACTACCGAATCTTTGAGAATAGAAAAAATTATAAAATCCGTTCTTTCTTATTTTTTCTATTTTAGAATTAAATTCTTCTTTATCAAAAGATTCACTTGTTCTAATTAAAATAGTAAATTTATTTCCTTTTAAAGATCCAACCTCCAAAGCTCCATTGGAAGAATAAACATTTTTTAAGAAAAAATGTGGTGATGAGATTGCTTGCAATTTTTCTATGTTTATTCCTCTAAAGCTCATCTGCTGTGCGGTTAATGCATCAGTGTCTTTAATGCCGGCGAATTGAGTTTTTTTCTTATCTATATCCAAAATGTCAGACAGTTGGTTGGCTGCTTCGAAGGTTGAGAATTTACATTTTACTAATGTTGCGTAAGCCGTTGGGTCGTCTTTAGAATATGGTTTTTTTGTATGAAAAAAATCGTCAGAATTAACAGTTTCTACTGTACCGTCTTTGGAGATTTCTTCTACAATAAAGTCATACGGCCAAAGTTTAAAATATCCCTTGGGAAGGTTTTCATATTCCTTTAGAGATATCCCGATTGTTTCTAAAAATTCCGGTGAGTCTATAAAAGTTTCCCGAGAAAAGAGTTCCGGGTTTTTTTTATATTCTTGAGAGAGGAATTTTAATTCTTCTTCTTTTGCTTGGCTCCTATCCATATTATTTATATTACTACAATAAGCTAAAACAAAAAATCCCGCAAGCGCGGGATTTTTTGTTATTTACTTCTCTGATACCAACTTTAAACTCATTCTATGTTCTTTTGGTTCCACCAATAAAACTGTAAAGTCGTAAGTTTCGCCAATTTTCAACTGTTCTTCCATTTTTTCTTTTGATTCAAATTCTGAAATGTGGCAGAGGCCCCTTATTTTGGGTTGTATTTCTACAAAAGCTCCAAAGGCTGAAAATTTAGTTACTTTTCCTTTTATTGTGTCTCCCTTTTTATATTCCTTTTCTATTTCTTCCCATGGATTTTTCTTTAAAGATTTTAAGGAAAGAAAAACTTGGTTATTGTTGATGTCTATAATTTGAGCTTTGACAATTTCTCCAACTTTTACAACTTCGGTTGGATTTTCAACAAGTTGCCAGTCTAATTCTGAAATGTGAATCAATCCTTCTATTGATTCTTGATCAGTAGGTACTGGGAATTTAATAAATGCCCCAAAGTCGGCAATTCCGGTAATTTCTCCTTCAATAGTGTCTCCTTTTTTATAATTTTTTAGAATTTCTTTTGTCTTTTCCTCTGACTTTGCTTTCTCTGACAAAATTAATTTATTTTCTTCAGCTAATAAATCAAGGATTTTAACATCCAAGGTTTTACCAATGAATTTTTGTAATTCTTTTAGAATTTTTTGTTTGTCAGCGTCAATCACTCGAGGATAATGTTCTGGCGCCAATTGGGAAACGGGCAAAAATGCTTGTATCCCATCTATGGCAGTTAAAAGTCCTCCCTTGTTTACGCCGGTTATTCTGACATTTACTATCTGTCCGCTTTCTTTTAAATCTCTTAAGCGCTGCCAGCCGATTTCTTTGGTGGCGTCTCTTAAAGAAAGCTCTACATAACCTTCGTCGTTTTCTAGTTCAACGATTTTAGCAAAAACTTTATCTCCAATTTGAAGATTTTTTACAAGGTCTTTTACACTATAAAATTCTCGGCCGTAGATTATGCCGGTTCCGCTTAATCCCAAATCAATATATAGAGATGACCTATCTCTTGCGACAACTTTTCCTTCTATTGTAGCTCCGATTGAAAGAGGATTATTCGGATCTATTTTTTTGATTATTTTTTCCATAAAATTTTTCACTAAAAAATACCTGTTTATTTTTTCCCTTTGGCGGGCCGCTCATTTCAGAAAATGAGCGAGCCTCGCTCAAAAATTATAATTTTTGAGCGGGTTCTGGTGCAGGCCACCAGTGTTAGTTTCTAATGTATTCAATATACACTATATTTTTATTTTTGCAAGCCTTGAAACATGATTTGCTTTATGATAAAATTATAAAATATAATACTACGTTTATGGCTAAAATTTATTGGGCAGGGCAATCCTGCTTTGAAATTTCAGTTTCTAATTCCCGAGATCACGAAGCAAATATCGTGATCGATCCTTATGATGAAGAAGCTGGGTTAAAGTTACCAAATCTTTCAGCAGATATTTTATTAGTTACTCATAATCATCACGATCATAATAATATAAAGGGCGTAAAAGGAACGCCATTTTTAGTTACAGGCCCCGGAGAATATGAGGTTAAAGGAGTTTTTGTGCAAGGTATTCCATCTTTTCATGATGACAAAGAGGGAAAAGAAAAAGGCTTAAATACAATTTATGTTATTGAGGCAGAGGGTATGAGATTTTGTCATTTGGGAGATTTGGGGCAAAAACAATTAACTGACGAGCAATTAGAAAAAATCGATGGAGTGGATGTTTTGATGATTCCAGTTGGCGGAGAATATACAATTGATTCTGCAGAAGCTTCAAAAATAATTGGTCAAATTGAACCGAAGATTGTAATCCCTATGCACTATGCGTTACCAAAATCAAAGTTAAAATTAGACGACGTTTCAAAATTTTTAAAAACAATGGGAAAACCCTCTATCGCTCCGCAAGATAAATTTATAGTTAAAGATTCAACTATGCCAAAAGAAGGCGCGATGGAAATAGTAGTTTTACAGCCATGAGATTAGAAGAAACAGGCCCAAAGATTAAAAAAATTCTGGAAAAATTGCAAAATTTCCCAGATAAAAAGAAAAAAATTATTCTTTGGACGATTGTAGTAGTTTTAGCTCTAATAATGGGAATCTTTTGGGTCAGAGGAACAATAGATAAGGTAAAATATATAGGGAAAAGCGTAAGCCAAATTAAAATTCCAGAAGTTCAGACATCCCTGCCCGCATTAGAATCAACAGCAGACTGGCAGACATACACAAACGATAAATATGGATTTGAAATAAAAATTCCTAAAGACTGGATAATACAAGAAGTATCAAATGGATTGAACCTTACCACAGATGCCTTGCTGAAAGAAAAACAAAAAAATCACATTTGCTTGACCCAGCATGGAACAAATTGCGACGCCGGAGAGCTTCCGTATGCTGTTGCTTACTTTCAATTTATGGCCAAAGATGGAGATAAATATAGTGCAGATGATCTTGTAAATGGCATATCGATGGTGCAATTGGGCGGCATAGATTGGCACAGGTATGCGACTGGCGGAATGCTTTCTGACATACATTTCAGAATTACTAATGATAAGGTAGAGGGTTATGACTTCGATGTTTATATGGACACCGACGAAAATATAATGAAAACAGTACTTTCAACATTTAAATTTACCCCAGTTAAATAATTTTACTTCGTAAAATTAGCCTTAGGGCTATTTAACGGGATGAATAAATAAAAAAATGGTAAACGAGGAAAAAGATGAACCTCTTGAGGAGGAAGAGTCCTCCGCCGAGGAAAAGAAAAAAATAAAATCTAAACCCCAAGAAGACGGAAAACATGGAGATAGCGTAAGGGGAAGAGTGGATCAGAGGGAAATTGTAACTGAACTCAAAGAATCATACATTGATTATGCAATGTCGGTTATTGTTTCTCGTGCGCTTCCCGATGTAAGAGATGGGTTTAAGCCAGTCCACAGAAAAATTTTATATGCTATGAATGAGCTGGGGCTTTCAGCTTCAGGAAAATTTAGAAAGTCAGCTGCGGTTACCGGAGATGTGTTGGCAAAATATCACCCACACGGAGATACGGCGGTTTATGAATCAATGGTTAGAATGGCTCAGGATTTTAATATGAGGTATCCTTTAATAAATGGCCAAGGAAACTGGGGCTCAATTGATGGAGATGGAGCAGCTGCTATGAGGTACACAGAATGTAAACTTACAAAAATTGGAGAATTAATGCTTGCCGATATTGATAGAGATACTGTTAAATTTGTTGACAACTACGATGGAACAAGGCAGGAGCCGGTTGTTTTACCAAGTCCGTTGCCACAACTTTTATTAAATGGAACCTTGGGAATTGCTGTTGGAATGGCAACAAATATCCCTCCGCACAACTTAACAGAAGTTTTGGATGCTTCGATACATTTGTTAGACCATCCAAAAGCAGAAACCGAAGATTTGTTTGAATTTATTCAAGGACCAGATTTTCCAACGGGAGGAATAATTTATGACCAAAAAGAAATAATTTCTGCCTATTCACAGGGTAAGGGCTCCATTTTAATGCGTGGAACCGCTGATATCGTAGAAAAAAAAGATGGAGCAGAGCAAATAATAATTACAGAAATTCCCTACCAAGTTTTAAAATCCACCTTAGTTGAGGATTTAGCAAATTTGGTTACAGAAAAGAAAGTGGAAGGAATAAAAGACATAAGAGATTTGTCTGACAGAGAGGGAATGAGAATTGTGATTGATGTTAAAAAAGGATTTGAGCCAAAAAGAATTTTAAATAGATTATATAAATTTACAAATTTACAAAAATCTTTCCATTTGAATTTGTTGGCGCTAGTTGACGGAATTCAGCCAGAAATTTTGTCTTTATCCGATGTTTTAAAATATTTTATAAAACACAGAGAAGAAGTTGTAATCCGCAGAACAAAGTTTGATTTAGAAAAAGCTAAGGACAGAGCTCATATTTTAGAGGGATTAATGATTGCATTAAAAAATATTGACGCGGTAATCCAGGTAATCAAAAAATCTGCAGACAAAGATGAAGCCAGGGCCAACTTAATGAAAAAATTTAAACTGACTGAAAAACAGGCAGTTGCAATTTTGGAAATGAGATTGCAAACATTGGCGGGCTTAGAAAGAAAAAAAATTGAAGACGAATTAAAGGAAATTTTGAATTTGATAAAAGAATTGCTGGCGATTTTAAAGAGCCCAGAAAAACTAAAAACAATTCTTAAAAAAGAATTTATAGAATTAAAAGAAAAATACGGAGACAAAAGAAGAACAAAAGTTGTAAAAGGAAAGCTGGGAGAAATCACAGAGGTTGATTTGGTCCCTCTAGAAGAAACTATTGTAACTTTGACCACCGGTGGATATATAAAGAGAATAAATCCTGCAACCTATAAAATACAAAAGCGTGGTGGAAAAGGAATTATGGGAATGAAAACAATGCAAGAGGATATTGTTGAACACTTTTTGACAGCCTCAACCCACGACAATTTAATGTTTTTTACTGATTCTGGAAAAGTTTTTCAAACTCAAGTTTATGAAATTCCAGAAGGCACTAGGGTTGCCCGTGGCAGAGGAGTCGCAAATTTTCTAGAAATTTCCAATGAAGAAAAAGTTTTATCTTTGGTTCCAATGGAAAAACCAGCTCCAAATGCCAAACCAGAAGAAAAGAAAGACAAATATTTGGTAATGGTTACAAAAAACGGAAGGATAAAAAAGACTTCTTTGGATGAATTTGAGAATGTTAGAAAATCTGGGATTATCGCTATAAAACTTGAAAAAGGAGATGCTTTGAAAAAAGTTGGGAAAACCTCTGGTGAAGATGACATAATTTTGAGCACTAAAAATGGAATTGCAATAAGATTTAAAGAAAAAGACATTAGGCCAATGGGAAGATCAGCTGCCGGAGTAAAAGGTATAAAGCTAAAGAAGGGAGATGAAGTTATCGGCATGGATGTTATTGAAAAGAATCCACCAATCGACGAAAAGACCAAAAAGCCGGTAAAACAATATTTGCTTGTTGTAATGGAAAATGGATATGGGAAGAGAACAGAAATTTCTCAATACAAAGTTCAGGGTCGTGGAGGATCTGGGATTAAAACAGCAAAAATTACTAGTAAAACTGGTGCAATAATGATGGCTTCTATAGTTGAGGATGTTGCAGACGAAGAAGATCTAATTGTTATCTCTCAGCATGGTCAAGTGATTAGGACTAGCGTAAAATCGATTTCTGTTTTAGGTCGCGCAACTCAAGGGGTTAGGATTATGAGACTAGAAGAAAAAGACAAGGTTGCGTCTGGAGCGTGTTTAAAAGATTAACCCTTCGATAAGTTCAGAATGGTTTTATCCACAGCCTGGCGCATTGCATACACTTTATATAAAGTTGTATAATATCTTAATGAACAAAAAAATAACTCACCTATTTTTATCATTAACCCTGCTTTTTTTGGCATCGCCAGTTTTTGCTGATAAAGTGGAAAACCCACTAAAGGGAATAAACACATTTCCACAACTTTTAGAAAAAATAGCGCTAGTTGTGGGGGGGATTGTGGGGTCCTTAGCAGTTGTGATGCTTATTGTTTCTGGAATATATTTTCTTTTATCAGCTGGCAGCCCTAATATGCTTGGCAGGGCAAAATCTTCACTAACATATGCTGTAATAGGAGGAGCTGTAGCTTTGGCCGCAGCTGGCATAGTGGCATTATTAAAAGCAATTATCGGAGCTTAACCAATTAAAAACAAAGGTCGACTTAAAAATCCAAATTTAAACAGAAATTTAAAATAGAAAACATGAAAAAATATTTAATTAGCTTAGTACTTTTAACAGCCCTCTCTTTGCCAGTCCTTGCTTTAGCAGAAGGCGCCGCCGGACACCCCGGAGAAGGCAATACTCTTCAAGGATTGATAGAAGGAATTAAAAGTGCAGCTTGGTTAATTTTTGGAGCTGTAGCTGTTATCTGCTTTGTCATCGCCGGTATTTTATTTTTAACAGCAGCAGGAAATCCAGAAAAAGTTCAGCAAGCAAGAAACGCTTTTCTTTGGGGAGTGGCAGGCGTAATCGTTGGTATTTTGGCTTACTCTATTATCTCGATTGTCCAGACGGGTACAAATCTACATTAATCAGTTATTTATCGTTATTATCGTTTACCGGGCGCCTAGAGGGGCGCAGAAAATAATTAAAGCAGATTTTAGAATCCAAAAAATTAGATGAGTTCAAGTTGCGATGAGGAGGTTGTGCAAGACTTTGCACGCCGACGAAGTCGCAAGGCAGAAATCAGCAATTTTTTGGCTTCCCGAAGGGCGGGCGAATTAAGGCAATCTTCTTCGTTGCTTTGGAGCAAACGATGCCTATCGTCATCAATTCGCTCCTCGCGCCTCGAATCTTGCCTTAATTCGCTCCGCTAAAATGGTTTGAATTATTCTCTGTGCCCCAAGCGCCCGGTAAATAAGAAATTATGTCAAAAAAAATATTATCAGTTTTAATTTTATCGGGAGTGCTTGCAATATTTGTTATGCCGCTTATGGCGTCTGCGACTAGTTTAACAGCACCCCCTGCGACAGGCGGGATTGCAGATGTCGCAACCGTGATTGGAAAAGTATTTACTCCTCTCTGGCAACTTGCAGCAGGACTAGCTGTAATAATGTTTATTGTTGCAGGAATTTTGTTTCTTACTTCAATGGGAGACCCTGGAAAACTTGCAACAGCAAGAGCTGCTGTTATTTGGGGGGTGGTTGGCTTAATAGTTGCGATTATAGCATTTTCAATAGTTAATATTGTTGGTGGATGGTTCGGTGGCGCTGCCGCAAAATAAAATTAAATTTTAAGATGATAAAAAAATATTTATCAGGTTTAACGTTGTTTTTGGTGTTTGCAATTTTAGTTGCCCCACTTACAATATTTGCCACTGGCGGTACTTTAATAACCGTGCCAACCAATGTTAATATTTGTGTTTCCTGTATATTGGCTAATGTTTTTACTCCCCTTTGGCAACTTGCAGCAGGTTTAGCTGTTATAATGATGATCGTTGCAGGAATTTTGTTTATTACTTCGAACGGAGAGCCTGGAAAAATTACAACAGCGAAACAGGCTGTTATTTGGGGGATAGTCGGTCTATTGGTAGCAATTATAGCATTTTCAATAGTTACTATTGTTGGTAAATGGTTTTAATGTTGTCGCAAAATAAAATTAAATTTTAAGATGATAAAAAAATATTTATCAGGTTTAACGTTGTTTTTGGTGTTTGCAATTTTAGTTGCCCCACTTACAGTGTTCGCTATAGATTACCAAAATTGGGTTGCTAACACTATGAGAAATGTAGCAAGGCCCGTTTGGCAACTTGCAGCAGGCTTGGCCGTTATAATGTTTATTGTTGCAGGAATTTTGTTTATAACCTCAAACGGAGAGCCTGGAAAAATTACAACAGCGAAACAGGCTGTTATTTGGGGAATTGCTGGTATTGTGGTTGCGACAATAGCTTTTGGTATAGTCAACTTCGTTTCAGCTTGGGTTCAATAAATTGAAAAAAATCTTTTAATACAAAATGAAAAAATTTATTACATCCACTGCATTATTTTTTATATTTTTAATGGTTTTTATGCCCATAGTTGCTATGGGTGTATGCCAAACATCTGATCCCGAGCAGCCAGGTTATTGTCCTGGTGGAGGAACATGTTCTGGAGATACTTGTGAGCCTCCAGGAGGTGGTGGAGGTGGCGGCGGCGGTGGTGGCTATGGTGGCCAGGGTTGGGTCAAGGCTATAATGGGTAGACTAATAGGCCCATTTGCGCAGCTAGCAGGTGGTTTGGCTGTAATAATGTTTATTTTTGCAGGAATTTTATTTATAACCTCAAACGGTGAACCTGGTAAAATTAATATAGCAAAACAAGCTGTTATCTGGGGGGTTGTTGGTATTGTAGTTGCAACTGTGGCATTTTCTATAGACGGAATTGTTAAAAGCTGGATAAGTTAAATAAAAAGTTTAATTTTTATTAATAAAAATATGAATGACATACCAACAATAATAAATAATATAAAAGATTGGGTTGTTTATCCATTTTTCTATGGTTTAGCAGTTGTAATATTTATATATGCTGGTATACTCTTTGTAACTTCGGCTGGAGACCCAGGAAAAATTACAAGAGCTAAGCAGGCGGTTATAATTGGTGTTATTGGGGTGTTTATTGGAGTTTCGGCTGGAATTTTGGCCGGGTTTATCCGTTATCTTCTTTATGGAGCTTAACTAAAAACAATATTTTATAGTGCCTATTTGTCCATTAAAGCGGGACTTTTTTTTATTTGTATGATACAATATTTTTATGCCGGCGTGGCGGAATTGGAATACGCGCTAGTCTTAGGAACTAGTCTCGCAAGAGTTGTGGGTTCGAGTCCCACCGCCGGCACCATGTATTATGTTTA
>Ga0247841_10013466_pt1 | contig 10438 bp, 10 predicted proteins | sample LaCruzMarch2015__2_FD_192410 | JGI IMG/M metagenome (GOLD analysis project Ga0247841, IMG submission 192410) | Freshwater microbial communities from meromictic Lake La Cruz, Castile-La Mancha, Spain - LaCruzMarch2015_18m | ecosystem: Environmental > Aquatic > Freshwater > Lake | place: Spain...
TGTCATGTTCTTCACCTCACGTCCCACCTCTCTCTATCTCGTTATTGGGTGGAACTCGTCTTCAGGTGGATCAAAATTGGATTGGCGTTTTCACATTTAGTGGATCAAAAAGGAATTGGCGAAAACAACCACAATTCGGTCCTGGAATACCTGAGGAAAACGAAGCCCGATACGGGCTCCGATTGGCAAAAAGACGGTTTCGTTTTTTGTTCCAGTGGAAACGGTGCCAACACGCGACAAGATTATCTCTATAAATCGCTATTTTCCGAAAATACGCGATTATCAAAGGAAAAAACCGTGCAATTTAGCGGGCTTTTGCGGGGCTCTTTTTTCTGATGGGTTGTAGCATGCGGTAAAGGGGAAAAAGGGGGGTTTTGTACTTCATCGATAATACCCTCGATCGAAATGCGTCTGCCATGAGACGAACCCGGGTCTTCTTGACAACCGGAAACATCCTACCCGTTCAGTAGCTGTCGTTCGGGAGCTTCCCCCAAGCGCAACCGATCTGCCACTTCATTGGGAAACGTATTCATGCGTCTCGTACAAAAATTACACACGCGAGGCATTCCTTTGACTACATCATCTCCAAAAAATAATCACTCGCTTGATATCTCCACTCTGGAAGGATGGCTCTGGGAAGCTGCCTGTAAGATCCGTGGAGAGATCGACGCGCCCAAGTACAAGGACTATATTCTTCCGCTGATCTTTCTCAAGCGGCTTTCTGATGTATTTGATGATGAAGTAAACAAACTCGAAAAAAAATACGGCTCCGCGGAGATCGTAGAAAAAATTCTTGCAGAAGATCATTCGCTCGTCCGGTTCTATCTGCCGCCCGAAACCCGGTGGGTGGATATTGCCCGAAAGAGTTCCGGGCTTGGCGAATACGTAACAGACGCGATGCGTTCAATCGCCCGCGAGAATCCAAAACTCCAGGGCTCGATCGATATTGTGGATTTCAACGCGACAGCGGCAGGGCAGCGGATCATCGCGGATGACACGCTCAAGCTGCTGATTGGTGTGCTGGGAAAACACCGGCTCGGGCTTTTGGATGTTGAGCCGGATCTCATCGGCAGGGCGTACGAGTACCTGCTCCGGAAGTTTGCGGAAGGTTCCGGGCAGAGTGCCGGAGAATATTATACGCCCCGGGAAGTGGGTATCCTGATGGCGCAGATCCTCAACCCGAAACCGGGTGAGGAAGTGTATGATCCCTGCTGCGGTTCCGGCGGGTTGCTGATCAAGTGTGCGTTGCGGTTCCGGGAACAGTATCATAATGATCCGGCGGTTGCACCGCTCCAGTTCTCTGGGCAGGAGAACCAGCACACTACGTTTGCGATGGCGAAGATGAACACGTTCATCCACGATATGGAGGCGCAGATCGCGCTGGGGAATACGATGGAGCGCCCGGCATTTTTACAAGGCGAGGGCTCGCTTGTGCATTTCGATATCGTGACGGCAAACCCGATGTGGAACCAGGATTTCGAGCAGAAGGTGTACGAGACTGATACCTACAACCGGTTCGTTCACGGTTATCCGCCTTCGAGCAGCGCAGACTGGGGCTGGATACAGCATATGTTTGCATCGCTCAAAGGAAACGGGCGGATGGCGGTGGTGCTGGATACCGGTGCCGTGTCGCGGGGCAGCGGGAATACCGGGAAGAACCGGGAGCGCGACATCAGGAAATATTTCGCGGAGCACGACCTCGTTGAAGCGGTCATTCTCCTGCCGGAGAACCTATTCTACAACACAACTGCGCCGGGAATTATTCTTGTGATCAACCGGAAGAAGCAGTACAAAAGCGAGTGCCTGCTCATCAATGCCTCGAAACTTTTCCAGAAGGGACGCCCGAAGAATTTCCTGCCGGACGAGTGCATCGCACAGGTTGCCGGAATTTTCCGGGACTGGAAAGCGGTGGACGGAATCAGCACGATTGTTTCCGGTGCGGATGTGGCAAAGAACGATTTCAACCTGAGTCCGTCCCGGTACGTTGCACAGAACGGCAAGGACGAAACACTTCCGTTAGAGGATGCGGTAGTGCTGTTGCGGGAATCTGAGGAGGAGCGACGGGAAGCGGATGAGCGGCTGAAGAAAGTGCTGGCGGGGTTGGGGCTGGAGAAATCCCATTGATAGGAAGATACTATGACTTCACCGATTTTTATGTTCAAAAAAAATGATCAGATGTTTCAATTAGATTCACAAGCCTACAACGAAGAACAGGAATTGCATGACCTTCTTGCTCACAACCCAGAGATATTATTTTCCGATTATCCGGACCTTAAAAACCTTCAATTGTTACTTGTAAAATGTGAAGCCCCAATATATGAAAACGAAGAAGCAACTGCTCCTACAAGACTCGATATCTTGTTTCTCGGGAGCGATTGCATTCTAAATTTTATTGAGGTTAAATTAAGTTCAAATCCGGAAATACGACGGAAGATTGTTGGACAAGGACTTGAATATGCGGCAAATGCGGTCGTAAATTGGAAAATTGAAGATGTTCAAGAGATGTTCAGACAGACTTGTAGGAAGGAGTCATTGGATCCTGAAACGACTTTCAGGGATTTCCTCGGACCGAATAATAATGCAAATGAATTTTGGGATGCTGTAAATGTCAATCTGCGAGCTGGAAAAATTCGAATCATTTTTGCATCAGATTCAATCCCCACATCCCTGAAAAATATTGTGCAATTTCTTCGAAACCAGATGAAACCCGCGGTAATTCTTGCAATTGATGTGCCACAATTTATCAGCGAGGATCATCAGGTTATTGTTCCAAAACTTTATGGGCAATCCCAAGTAGGGGTAGGTGGAGGATCCGGAAGGGAAGACAGATGGACTGAAGCTGAGTTCTTGGCTGAGCTCGCCAAAAATACCACTCCTGACGATGCAGCAACCGCAAAAAAAATAAAAGACTGGGCCGATGAAAACGGAATAAAACACGACTTTGGATCCGGTGGTGAATTAGGGTCACTCTTCCTTGAATATATGAGAAATAAGAGAGCACTCGTGAGTCTCACACTCAATACGGATGGAAATATCCGTGTCGATTTCCGCTGGATGAGAACATATCCCCCGTTTACTGATCAACTGAAACGTATCGAACTTGTAAAGAAGCTAAATGAGATTAATGGGGTGCAGCTATCTGAAAATTTGACAGAAGGATATCCAACATTTCCTATTCGGCTCTTACGTGAGGAACGATCATTTATCCAATTCACCCAGATTGTTTTGTGGGTAATGCAGGAATACCGCGCTGCGGATCTTACACAATGACATATGCAAACGGAATTCCAGAAGGTTACAAGGCGACGGAGTTGGGGGTGTTACCGGAAGAGTGGGAGACTGTAAATTTTTCAGATTGTTTCATTCATAAAAAAGGAAAAATTCCATCACACATCAATACGAGCAATTTTCAATTGACCGGAAAATATCCAATAGTTGATCAAAGTACCAATTATATTGCCGGATATACTGACGATGAAACGAAATTATTCAAAGAACCGTTGCCCGTAATTATTTTCGGAGATCACACGCGAATTTTCAAATTTGTTGATTTTCCTTTTGCAATAGGAGCACAGGGAACAAAAATATTCATCCCGAACAGGGAACTTTTTGATCCGCAATTTTTGTTTTACACTTTATCAAATTTAGAGATTCCAAATCGCGGTTACAACCGGCATTCAAAATTACTGAATGATTATTCTATCGTAAAGCCCCCACTCCCTGAACAGCACGCCATCGCCACCACCCTCCGCACCGTGCAGGAGGCAAAGGAGAAAACCGATGCGGTGATCGCGGCGACAAAGGTGCTCAAGGCGGCGATGATGAAGCACCTGTTCACAAAAAATACCTCTAAATCTTTTAATTATGGTGAATGGAAAGAGTGTCGCCTTGGTGACGTGATTAATTTGAAAAGAGGGTATGATCTTCCCAATGCGGATCGAGTATTTGGACCGTATCCGGTTATTTCGTCATCGGGTGTTTTTAGTTATCATAAAGAACCGAAAGCGAAAGGACCCGGGGTTATAACCGGACGATATGGAACACTTGGAGAAGTCTTCTATGTTGAAGGAGACTATTGGCCATTGAATACAACCCTATACGTTCAGGATTTTAAAGGAAATAATCCTCGTTATATCAGTTATTTATTGCAGACTATCAAATTGGGGGAACAAAATTTTGCTAGCTCAGTTCCAGGAGTGAATCGAAATATTCTCCATCAATTAATTGTACAAATTCCCTCGATACCCGCTCAAGAAAAGATTGCTGATATAATCCATGTAATCGACCAAAAGATCGCCGCCGAACAATCCCGCAAAGAAGCGCTCGACACACTGTTCACATCGCTCCTGCACGATCTCATGACCGCGAAGATCCGGGTTGGGTATGAAGGGACTCCGGCAACAAAAACCAGCGTTTAAATATTTCACTAATGAATCCTCATTATCTCCCATGAGGGCGCTCTGATGAGAAAAGACATGGCAAAACCCGGTGGACGCATTTTTATCTTCAAAATAATCCAGAGCAATTGCTATGGCATGGTCCGGGGCTTCCCGTACCGGGTGCTTGCTATCCCGGAGGAGTTCACGCTCTACCAGTTTGCAGAAGCGATCAACGAAAGTTTCGGTTTTGCATTCGATCACGCATTCGGGTTCTACAGCAACCTGACACAGCGCCACTCATCTGATGAAGGCTATGATCTCTTTGCCGATGATCCCGATACGCGGCGGATCGGTTATGACCGTAAGTTTGGTGGTGTGAAAAAGACCCGGGTGAACCGTGTCTTCACACAACTAAAAAAGAAGATGCTCTTTCTCTTTGATTACGGTGACGAGTGGCATTTCCGTGTCGAACTGATAAACATCGAACCGGCTCAGGTGGGGAAGCCGTACCGGGCATGTATCAAATCGGTTGGAAAAGCACGTCCACAGTACGATACCCCGGATGAGCTGGAAGTGTTGTGCCGCATCGATGATGATGATGACGAATAACCATGCTCAGCGGGAAGTGTGCGGAGCTGCATGAAAAAACGAACAGCGCCACCGGATGAAGTGCTCGCACTCATCAAAGTAACACAGACTGACTGGTACGGTCATGTCCGGGGATTCCCGTACCGGGTAATAGCTATTCCGGAGCATGCGTCCCTGTACGATCTCGCCCTCGCTATCCTCTCTTCCTTTGAGTTCGATGATGATCACCTCTTCGGGTTCTACGACAACCTGCACCGGTATTCTCAATCGCAGGAAGGCTACGAGTTGTCATCCGGCAAATTTGGAAGTAAACACCCCAGCGTAAAAAAGACAGAAATCTCGGCGGTGTTCCATGATCCGAAAAAGAAGATGCTCTTTCTGTTTGACTATGGCGACGAATGGCGGTTCATCGTGCAGTCAAAGGGAAGAGCATTACCCGTTGAAGGTGTGAAATATCCCGTTGTGATCGAATCGTGCGGGAACAATCCCGAACAATATCCCGATGATGATAACGATGATGAACCGACCCCCTCCTCACCCGAACCGATTGTCTCGGCTGGAGAACTGGATCGGCAGGCAGCAGTTGCGTGGCAGAAAAAGAAGGTGCAGGAGCCAGCCCTGCCAGAAAAATCTCCAGAACCAGAAGATCGATCACAGAAAACAATTGACGCGTGGCTGACATAGATCCGCTCTGAACTATCTCCGCGTTCACCCACACGTTTAAGTCAGACTATTCATATAATGGAAATAACAATGGACGCACTCGCCCTGCTCCGTGAACACGAACCGGAAATTAAAAAGCGGTTCGGTGTTGCAAAGATCGGCATCTTCGGTTCATTCGTACGCGGAGAGGAGCGACCCGACAGCGATGTGGACGTGCTCGTCACGTTCCGGAAAGGCGAAAAGTCATTCGACCGTTATATGGACTGCAAGTTCTATCTCGAAGACCTGTTCGGGCGGAAAGTCGATCTTGTCATGAAGGGTGCGATAAAAAAACGGCTCAAACCCTATATCCTCGGAGAGGTTGTCTATGCGTAGGACCGTGCTCCATTTTCTTGATGATATCAAAGAAGCCACCGGCAACATAAGAAAATACACAACGGATATGACATACGACCAGTTCCTCGCAGACCGGAGGACACAGGATGCCGTGATCAGGAACTTCGAGGTCATCGGGGAAGCGACAAAGAACCTGCCGGAAGATCTCAAAGTCCGTTATCCCGGTGTCGCATGGAAACAGGTAGCCGGGCTCCGTGATATCATGATGCACGGGTACTATCGTATCGATTACGAAACCCTCTGGGAAATCATCACTACCAAAATCCCCGGTTTTAAAAAAGATATCGCAAAAATCCTCAAAGAAGAAAGCTTGCGCGAAGACGAAGCGCGGAAGTGAGCAATGGCACTCGGCGGTGAACGGGGATCGGTGCAGAACCCTTTCATCGGCTATGCAGTTTCCGCACAATGGGAGTATGTCTCCAGAGACAAAGCCGCCGCCATGCGGGGCGGTAACACCGGTATTCTTTTCAAAGACATTTTCATCGACCAGATTATCCGGCTCAACCAGCCGTTTATGACCCGCGAGCTCGCCACTGAACTCGCAAAACGAATCGGACGTGTCCCTCCCACTATCGAAGGCAACCTTGTCGCGTGGGAGTACCTCAAGGGAACAAAGACGATCTTTGTCCCTGCCGAGAAACGGGAGCGCAACGTCCGGCTCATCGACACCGATGATATCGGGAACAACACATTTCACATCACGGACGAATTCTCGTTTTCGAATGGGGCAAAAACGATCCGTGCCGATGTAATATTCCTCGTAAACGGCATCCCCATATTCTTTGTTGAGACCAAAGCCGCGCACAAGATTGAAGGCATTGCCGAAGCCCTCGACCAGATCCGGCGCTACCATCGCGACTGCCCCGAGCTTCTCGCGATCCTCCAGCTCTACGCGCTCACCCATATCATCCGGTATTATTACAGCGCCACATGGAACACCTCGAAAAAGACACTCTTCAACTGGAAAGATGAAGCACAAGGGAACTTCGAGACGCTGGTCAAGACTTTCTGTGATCGGAAACGTTTCCTCTCGCTCGTCACTGATGGCATCCTTTTCACCCGGCAGGATGAAGAGCTCAAAAAAGTCGTGCTCCGCCAGCACCAGATGCGGGCAGTGGACAAACTTATCGGGCGGGCAAAAGATACCGGTAAAAAACGCGGGCTTGTCTGGCACACTCAAGGGTCGGGCAAAACCTACACGATGATCGTCGCGGCGCAGAAAATCTTAAAAGACCCGATCTTTGAAAACCCGACCGTGATCATGCTCGTTGACCGGAACGAACTCGAAACCCAGCTCTTCGGCAACCTTGCCGCGGCCGGTATCAATACTGTCGAAGTCGCGGACAGCAAACACCATCTCCGGGATCTCCTTGCATCCGATCATCGCGGGCTTATCGTCTCCATGATCCACAAGTTCGAAGGCATGCCCGAAGCCATCAGCACACGAGCCAACCTGTTTGTACTCGTCGATGAAGCTCATCGCACGACCACCGGCACGCTGGGCAATTATCTCATGGGAGCGCTCCCGAACGCTACCTATATCGGCTTTACCGGAACGCCCATCGACCGGACTGTGTACGGACAGGGAACGTTTGTCAAGTTCGGGCGCGACGATCCCCCAAATGGATATCTCGACAAGTACAGCATCGCAGAATCCATACGGGACGGAACCACCGTGCCGCTCCACTACGCGCTTGCCCCCAATGACCTGCTTGTTGATCGGCGCACGCTCGAACAGGAATTTTTGGATCTCGCGGAAGCAGAAGGGATCAGCGATATCGCAGAGCTCAATAAAGTCCTTGAAAAAGCCGTCACCCTCCGTAACATGATGAAAAGCCCGGAGAGGATACCCAAAGTCGCGCAGTTTGTCGCCGAGCATTTCCGGAAAAATGTCGAACCAATGGGGTACAAGGCGTTCTTTGTCGCGGTTGACCGTGAAGCGTGTGCGATGTACAAAACCGAGATCGACAATCTTCTCCCCCCGGAATATTCTGAAGTGGTATACAGCCCGAACCCCCGTGATGATGACGATCTGAAGAGATACTACCATACCGAAGAGGAGGAAAAACGCATACGAAAAGCCTTCCGGAACCCAAAGAAGGATCCAAAGATCCTCATCGTCACAGAAAAACTTCTCACCGGATTTGATGCCCCGATCCTCTACTGCATGTATCTCGATAAACCGATGAGGGATCACGTCCTGTTACAGGCTATCGCGAGAGTCAACCGCCCCTATGAAGACGAAGATGGACAGAAGAAACCGGCAGGCTTCGTCTTGGATATTGTCGGGATCTTCCAGAACTTAAAAAAGGCGCTCGCATTCGATTCAAGCGATATCGAAGGGATCGTGAACGACATTGCCGTTCTCAAAATCCGTTTTACGGAACTCATGACAGTGGCGGAAAACAAATATCTCTGCCTTGCACTGGGAAAAACAAAAGATAAAGCAGTTGAAGCGGTACTCGAATTTTTCATGGACGAAGAACGGCGGCACACGTTCTATGCGTTCTTCCATGATCTCTCTGACTGTTACGAGATCATCTCGCCCGATGCATTCCTTAGACCGCACATCGATGCCGTCGATCACCTCGCACGGATGTACCGGATGGTGAGAGAAAACTTTGATCCCGGCACCACTGTTGACCGGGAGTTTACAAGGAAAGTGGCGCGACTCGTCCAGCAACATACAACAGGTACCGATATCAATCTCATGGATGGGATTTATGCGATTGATGACAGGGTTCTGACCCGTATAGAAGAGAATGAAGGATCCGACATAGAGAAAGTGTACAATTACCGTAAGGGAATACACAACATCGTAAAAGAGCACCTGAAAGAATCCCCGTATCTCCTTTCCATTGGCGAAAAAGCCGATGCTGTCATGCAGCTCTACACGGATCGGCAGAGAACGACACAAGAGACACTTGACGAATTAAAAAAGATCTTCGCCGAGATAAATGCTGCCCGTGATGCACAGGCAGAGAAGAACATTCCTGTCGAAGAGTTCTCGATCTTCTGGTTGCTCAAAAAGACCGGAATCCCTGAACCGGAAACCAAAGCCCACGACATGAAACGAATACTCAACCAGTACCCGCACTGGCGCCACAGCGAACAGCAGGCACGGGATGTAAAACAGGAACTCTATGAAGTCATCCTACAGTCACGTACTACCGATATCAGGGAAGTAAAACGGATCATTGATCAGATCATAACCGTACTCAAAAGAGCCGCCCAATGATCTCCCCGGTATCCTTCAAACGATCCGTTCTTCTGTGGGCAAAAACCTGTGGGGTCGAAGTCAAAGAGATCCATATCCGCACGATGAAGAACAAATGGGCGAGCTGTTCAAGTCGCGGAAGATTGACCTTCGACAAAAAACTCATGAGACAACCAAAAAACGAACGCACAAAAATCATCGTTCACGAATTGCTGCACCTGAAATATCCCAATCACGGGCAGATGTTCCGTGCGCTGCTCAAAGCGTACACGGAAAAGCAAGGGTGAAGGAATCCCTGCTGTACAAAAACCACAAAAGGAAAACGAGCCTGAAGGGATTTGAACTCTCTTAAAAATCCTTATTATGTCTAACACGCTTTTTAATGATATCCTTCATCCTCATAACCCCCGCCGCCCAATCACCTAAACGAGGAGCCACATAAAAATGAAAGTCATCGCCATCAACGGAAGTCCCCACACGATCCGGAGCAACACACGAAAACTTGCCGGCTTTGTACTCGAAAGAGCAGCAGAAGCCGGAGCGGAAACTGAGATAATCGACCTCTGCGATTTCCGGGTTACGCCCTGCACAGCCTGCGAGGGCTGCTCGTTCAATGGGATCTGCGTGTACGAGGATGATATCCCGGCTCTTGTTGAGCGGTTGAAGGAAGCGGACGGGATCGTGTTTGCATCACCGGTGTACATCGACAATGTCTCCGGTCAGATGAAAGTGTTCTTCGACCGGCTCGCAGATGCCATCCATTACCAGGTGCTTACCGGGAAATTCGGCTGCTCGGTTGCGACCACGCACACCTCCGGTGGGGACGAGGTGGTGGCGTACCAGAACCATGTCCTGAATTATCTTGGCGTGATCGCTGTGGGAGGCATCAGTGTCGCCACGGGCGGGAACACAGAAACCGTTGATGGGGCGGAGGCTTCCGCACGGGCGCTCGGGAAGAAACTTGTTGAAGCGATCAAGAATGGCTTTTCCGATCCAGAACAGGAAGAAGAGATCGCCGGCAACCGGGAATTTTTCCGGGATATCGTCATTGAGAACCGGGATTTCCGCCCGGAAGATTACGAGCGGTGGGTCCGGCTGGGATGGATTCGATGACTTCCCGGAATGGATGCTTACGAGTTCCGCTGAAATAAACGCACCCGTAATGGAAAAACAATCACAAAAAAACGGGCCTGAA
>Ga0247841_10013468_pt1 | contig 10438 bp, 10 predicted proteins | sample LaCruzMarch2015__2_FD_192410 | JGI IMG/M metagenome (GOLD analysis project Ga0247841, IMG submission 192410) | Freshwater microbial communities from meromictic Lake La Cruz, Castile-La Mancha, Spain - LaCruzMarch2015_18m | ecosystem: Environmental > Aquatic > Freshwater > Lake | place: Spain...
TGGATGCCACCGGCTGGCGCCCGAGCCGCGACGAACTGGACCGCTTCGGGCGCGCGATCCCCGACGAGCACTACGAGACCAAGGACTTTGAGCGCATCATCGCGCTCAAGGCCCGCACCCAGGCCGTTGCCCGGCATTTGACGGACTTTATGCGCCGCACCGACCGCTGGGCCAAGACCATCGTGTTCTGTGTCGATCAGGAGCATGCCGCCGCGATGCGCCAGGCCCTGACCAACCTCAATCAGGATCTGGTCGCCAAGTATCCGCACTACGTCGAGCGCGTGACGTCCGACGAGGGCGATCGGGGCCGCGCCCTGCTCAGCCGCTTCCAGGAGCCCGACGAGCCCACGCCGGTCATCCTTACCACCTCGCAGATGCTCACCACCGGCGTGGATGCGCCGACCTGCAAGAATGTCGTTCTGGTGCGTGTCATCAACGCCATGACCGAGTTCAAGCAGATCATCGGGCGCGGAACGCGGATGCGCGAGGATTACGGCAAGACCTGGTTCAACATCATCGACTACACCGGTTCGGCGACCGCGCGCTTTGCCGACCCCGATTTCGACGGCTTCCCGGAAGCCATGGACCTCACCGAGATCGATGCGCAGGGCCGGGAGACCGGCAGCCATGACCTGGACCCGATCGCTATCGAGGCGGTCGAACCGGGCGGCGCGGCGCCGGGCGAGCCCGGCATCGGCGATGGCGCAGACGGTACAGGCCCGACACCGCCGCTGAAATACTATGTCGATGGTGGCCAGGTTCAGATCATCGCCCATGTCGTCTCCGAACTGGACGATGACGGCAATCAACTGCGGGTGATCCAATACACCGACTACACCGCCGCCCAGATCCGCACCCTGTTCCGCACGCCCGACGCCCTGGCTGCCGACTGGGCCGATCCGGTCAAACGCGAGGCGATCCTCGATCAACTGAACCGCCGCGGTATCGCGTTCTCGCGCTTGGCCGAGGCGGCGGGCCACGCGGACGCCGACCCGCTGGACCTGCTCTGTCATCTCGCGTTCCAACGCCCGTTGCGCACCCGTCGCGAGCGGGCGGAGTACCTGCGCAAGAACCAGCCGGATTTCTTCGACCAATTCAGCGCCGTCGCCCGCGGTATCCTCGACGCCTTGCTGGACCAATACACCGAGCATGGTCCAGACGAGTTCCGGATTCCGCACGCCCTCCAGGTCCCGCCCATCGCCGTCCATGGCAACCCCATGGAGATTGCCGACCTGTTCGGCGGGCCGGTCGCCATGCGTCAGGCGGTCAATCGGTTGCAGACCCTGCTTTATGCGGAGATCGGAAATCGCTGAATCTGGGGCGGATGTTTCACCACAGAGGACACAGAGGACACAGAGTGATTAAGCTAGGACGTTTCGGTGAAACCGAGTTCCAGGCTGCTTGCTTGCCGCCCGAACTGCCTGAATAATGCCGACACTTTGATGTCGCCTGGAGGCGAAAGTATGGCTGATCTCCGAGGTGTGTCCGGCGCGCTGCGTACCTGGCTCAAGCAGCAGGCCCGCGCCGATGACCGTTCGGTGAATCGGGACGCTACAGCGCTTATCGAGTCGATTCTGGCGGATAGCGCCCCGGCACGATCGCGTCCGTCCGCGCAAGACATCCTCGCCAGGGCCGACCGTTACGCGAGCCTTCCCGTGCTGGACACGCGTACGGCAGACGAGATCATCGGCTATGACGAAGCCGGTCTGCCCAGCCGATGACTGCCCCGGTAGTGTTTTCAGGCTGACGGACATTCAATGGGCAATCCCGCCACTGCCTGACCTCCGTTGTCAGGGCCCGCCGGCCTACCCCCGTCCCGCTCTCCCGACGACCTCAGCCCAAGCCCTGGACCGCTCACCCATGCCCCCCAAGAAGCCAGTCACACCCCAGACCACCGCGCAGCAGCTCGGGGCCATCATCAAGTCCGCGCGCAACATCATGCGCAAAGACAAGGGTCTCAATGGCGACCTGGACCGGCTGCCCATGCTTACCTGGATCATGTTCCTCAAGTTCCTCGACGACATGGAGCAACTGCGCGAGACCAACGCCCAGTTGGCGGGGACGCCCTTTCGCCCGGATATCGCGCCGCCCTATCGCTGGCGCGACTGGGGCGCGGAGGCCGGCGGCATCACCGGTGCTGAACTGATCGCCTTCGTCAACAATGACGAGGCCATGCGTCCCAACGGCACCCGCGGGGCCGGGCTCTTCTATTACCTGCGCGGGCTGCGCAGCCTGGACGGGGCCGATCGGCGCGATGTCATCGCCACCGTCTTCAAGGGCATGCAAAACCGCATGGCGGACGGCTATCTGCTGCGCGACGTAATCACGCTGGTCAACGGCATCCACTTCACCGCCTCCGCGGAGATGCACACCTTGAGCCGGCTCTACGAGACCCTGCTGCGGGAGATGCGCGACGCGGCCGGTGACTCGGGTGAGTTCTACACCCCGCGCCCGGCGGTGCGCTTCATGGTCCAGGTCATGGACCCGCGTCTGGGCGAGACCGTGCTGGACCCCGCCTGCGGGACCGGCGGCTTCCTGGTGGAGTCGTTCGTCCATCTGCAACAGCAATGCCGCTCGGTCGCCGATCTGGCCACCCTGCAGGAGGCGAGCATCCGCGGCGGCGAGGCCAAATCCTTGCCCTATCTGCTGGCACAGATGAATTTGCTGCTGCACGGGCTCAACTACCCGCGCATCGACCCCGGCAACAGCCTGCGCGTTCCACTGCGTGACCTCACCGATCAGGACCGGGTGGATCTGATCCTCACCAATGTTCCCTTCGGCGGGGAGGAAGACCGCGGCATCCTGAGCAACTTCCCAAAGGACCGCCAAACCGCCGAGACCGCGCTGCTCTTCCTGCAACTCATCATGCGCCGTCTGAAACGCCCCGGGCCGGGCAACGACCGAGGCGGTCGGGCCGGCGTGATCGTCCCTAACGGCACCCTGTTCGGCGACGGCGTCTGTGCCCGCGTCAAGGAAGACCTGCTCAAGCACTATCACGTGCATACCATCGTCCGCCTGCCCGAGGGCGTCTTTGCTCCCTATACCGACATTCCGTCGAATCTGATCTTTTTCGACCGTTCCGGGCCAACCCAGGCGATCTGGTACTACCAAATCCCGCTGCCCGCCGGCCGGCGCAAATACACCAAAACCAAGCCGATGGAGGACGCTGACCTCGCGGCCTGTCTGGCCTGGTGGGACGACCGGACAGAGGGTGTCAATGCCTGGCGGGTCAATGTCGCGGATGTGCTCAAGTACGACGCCGAGGGGCGGTTGCTCTCGGTCAATCTGGACGTCAAGAATCCGCGTGGTCTGGAGGCGTTGGAGCATCGGGAGCCGCTGGAAATCGTGGCCGATATCATCAATAAGGAGCAGCGGCTGTTGGCAGTAGTATCGGAGATTTCCGATTTCTTAAGGACCACGAGATGACTTTTGTTTGGCCTATGCGCCCTATCGGTGAATTGGTTGCCCCCATTAATCGACAAGAGATGCCGGAACCAGGAGTCAATTACCGACAGATCGGGGTACGCTGGTGGGGTGAAGGTGTCTACGAGCGAGAGTCCGTCGATGGCGGCGTAACTTTATACAAGACGTTTAACCGGATTCAATCCGATGACATCGTTTATAACAAGATTTGGGCTCGTCATGGAAGTGTCAGTGTGGTTCCCAAAGAGTTGGATGGATGCTACTGCTCTGCGGAGTTTCCCCTTCATCGTGTCAAGGACGAATTACTTGATACGCGCTGGTTCTACTGGTTGACCAAATGTCGTTGGTTCTGGGGTAAATGCGACGAGCAATCTAGAGGGACGAGCGGAAAAAATCGCATTCGACCAGAGCAGTTCTTGGCGATTAAGATCCCGCTTCCTTCGTTAGCAGAGCAAAGGCGGATCGTCGTTCGGATCGAGGCTATCGCCACCCGAGTTGACGAGGGTAGGCGGCTGCGCCAGGAGATCCAGAACGACGCCAAGGTCTTGCTGCACAGTGTCTTTCACCGCTTTATCCAAGGCGCCGCATATCGCCCACTCGCGGAGGTCGCCCCCATCGTTCGGCGACCAGTCGCGATTGAATTGGACGCAAGCTACGAGGAGATCGGTATCCGGTCTTTTCACAAGGGTCCATTCTTTAAGTGTGTGTCACTCGGAGCCGACATCAGCCACAAGGCTATGTTCCAGATGGTCCCAGGCGACCTTGTGTTTAGCAATATCATGGCCTGGGAAGGCGGGATCGCCGTGGTGCGCCCAGAAGATCAGGGGCGTATCGGCGTCCACCGCTTTATTACCTGTATACCCCGACCCGGTGTCGCCGATGCTCAATTTCTCTGGTTTTATTTTCAGACCAAGCAAGGCTTTGAGAAGATCGTCGCGGCATCCCCCGCGACCATCGCCCGCAATCGCACGTTGAGTGTCAAGAAGTTGGAGGCCATCAAGGTTCCAGTGCCGACATACGACAAGCAAGAAGCGTTCGCGATACTGCAACGGAAAATCTCCGCTATCCACCAGACCCAAGCCGCCAGCCAACCTGAACTGGACGCCCTGCTGCCCGCCGTGCTGGATAAAGCCTTCAAAGGCGAGCTATGACTAGGCAGGCTTTGATCAGCGTTCCGGCCAGACCTTCCTCCGCGGCACGGCCGGTGGCGGAAATATGATCCACAGAGGTCACAGATGTCACAGATGAAGAAAACATCTGTGACATCTGTGGATAATTCCGAGTGATTGTTTGAGCCGGAACGACGATCAAGGTAACCGCGCTCCCGGCAATCCAGTGTCGCCCCTTGTGGCGTCTTTACGTGAAATCGGCTATGTCCGTCGGGCGATGGTGGATGCGGCGCGCGCGACCGACGTGCCGCGTCCCAAACATTGTGCGGCGCGCCTTATCCACCCTACAAGAGCGCCGGTCTTGTAGGGTGGATAAGCGCAGCGCATCCACCATCAGCCCTGCCGATGGCTCCATGCTGGTTGTTTCTGCCCAAATTTGGAACGGCTGCCCCAAGGCCATGTCCGTATAGCAGGTGCGAGGGCTATAATCCCGTGACGCCCCCCGAAAAAAGCAGTTCTCACACAAAGACACAAAGACACAAAGATCACAGAGGCTTCAACGCGCTACGCCCCCCGGCCACCCGCCCACCTGCACGATGATCGGGCCAAACGCTTTCAATGGCCTGTTTTTTCTTTGTGTTCTTTGTGCCTTTGTGTGAGCAATTCCGGATTGTGGATCATACGACGATCCACTGCCACAGACCCGCTCCGCTCGCCAGTCCGGGCGGGGCCTCACTGGAGACCTGAGATGAGCATCGAAGTCAGCGGCCTGCTTGGGCTGCTCCATTTGATCCTGACCGTCTATGCCATGGTCAAGATCGTCCAAAGTAACGCGGGCACGGGCTCCAAGGTCATCTGGATCGTCCTGGTCCTGCTGCTGCCGGTCCTCGGGCTGATCCTGTGGCTGCTGTTCGGGCCTAAGGGCTGAATCGTCCCGGTCGCGCATTACGCTTGCCGGCGAGACCATCGAGCAACTGGAACTGAACGACCGCGCGCAGTGCGCTGTCGTTTCGGCATTGGTTGCCTGAGCGCACAGTTCCGCTATGCCGATCTCAGTCCCACGGTGGGTGCCCAAGGCAACGAAAGGCGCAACAAACGCCGCCCGGTGCTGATCGTGACAACGACGCCAATAATCGCGGGGCGAGCACCGTCACGGTCTTGCCCATCACGTCCAACCTGACCCGGGTTTACCCCTTCGAGGTGGCGCTGTCGCGGGGGGAATCCGGTCTGCCCAAGGATTCCAAGGTCCAGGCCCCGCAGATCCGCACCATTGCGAAGGAGCGCATCACCGGCACGGCGCTGGGCCGACTCGCCGCGGACAAGCTGCGGGAAGTCGACGCGGCGATCCGTTTGCACCTGGCGCTGTAAGCGCCACGTCCGCCCTCCAGGGAAACCGCCATGAGCCTCAAGCGGAAGGAAGGGAGCGGCTATCTCCGTGGCATCGGTTCCGCCGAAGCCTCGCGCGCAATCGCCCGATACCCGATATCGGTGCGGTAATAGGCATCCGGCCAGGTGATCTCCCGCACCCGGCGGTAGGCGCGTTCCTGGGCGTCTGCGGCGGTGTCGCCCAGGGCGGTGACGCAGAGCACCCGGCCGCCGGCGGTCAGGGTTTCGTCGCCATCGCGGCGCGTGCCGGCGTGGAAGACCTTGACGTTCGCGCCATCGTCGGCACTCAGGCCGCTGATCGGCAGTCCTTGGGCATAGGTGTCCGGATAGCCGCCGGCGGCCATGACGACCCCCAGGGCGACCCGCGGGTCCCAGTCGGCCTGGACTTCGTGCAGGCGCCCGTCCAGGGCGGCCAGGCAGAGGGCGACCAGATCGGAGCGCAGCCGCAGCAGGATGGGCTGGGTCTCGGGGTCGCCGAAGCGGCAGTTGTATTCCAGGACCTTGGGGGTGCCGTCGGCGGCGATCATCAGACCGGCGTAGAGGAAGCCGACATAGGGGGTGCCCTCGGCCGCGAGTCCGGCGACGGTCGGGGCGATGACCTCGCGCATGACGCGGTCGTGAACTTCCGGGGTCACCACCGGCGCCGGGGAGTAGGCGCCCATGCCGCCGGTGTTGGGGCCGCGGTCGCCGTCGTCGCGCGCCTTGTGATCCTGGGAGGTGGCCATGGCCAGCGCGTGGCTGCCGTCGACCATGACGATGAAACTCGCCTCCTCACCGGTCAGGAACTCCTCGATCACCACCCGGGCCCCGGCACTGCCGAACCGCCCGGCGCCGAGCATGTCGCGCACCGCCGCCCGTGCGGTCTCCAGGTCCGGCGCAAGGATCACGCCTTTGCCGGCGGCCAGGCCATCGGCCTTGACCACGATGGGCGCGCCGACCTGGTCCAGATAGGCAAGGGCCGGTGCGACGTCGGTAAAGGTTCCGTAAGCCGCGGTGGGGATGCCGTGACGTTCCAGGAAGGCTTTGGAGAAGGCCTTGGAGCCCTCCAGTTGAGCGGCGGCCCGGCGCGGGCCGAAGCAGGGCAGACCGGCGGCGGCGAAGGCGTCGACCACGCCGGCGACCAGTGGTACCTCGGGTCCGACGATGGTGAGTCCAATGGACTGCGCCGCGGCGAATGCGACCAGTCCCGGCAGATCATCCGCGGCGATGGGAACGTTCTCGATGCCTGGTTCGCGGGCGGTCCCGCCGTTGCCGGGGGCCACATAGACGCGCTGCGCCAGCGGCGACCGTGCGGCCTTCCAGGCGAGCGCGTGTTCTCGCCCACCGCCGCCGATGATGAGGATGTTCATGGGTTTGATTGCTCACCTGGGCAACGAAAAAGCCCGCGACGATGACGGGCTTTGGTCTTGGTGCGTCGGCCTGGCTGGCGTCAGCATCGCTGAATGCGGGTAGTTTACCGGGAAAGACCGGCCGCAGCGTTGTACGTATGGCTGGCGGCCGCGATGGAGACGCGGTTTAAAGCTTATATTTTTGAAACTTTAAACCGCGCCAGCTCCAGCAATCGTCGAGCCTGCCGGGGCCGATCTCGTCCAAAACCATCGCATACCGCGCTTGGCGCGGTTTAGTTCCGGCTGGACCCTACGATCTGATGGGCCAGATCCACCACGCGGTTGGCCATATCCATGTAATCTTGCCGATAGTTGAGCAGCAGACCTTCGCTCGGTGCCCAGTAATCCTTGCCGCTGAGGCCGTGCTCATGCTCGTAGGCGATAAACTCTCCCTGCATGGCGATCATCTTGTCGATCAGGTCCTGCTTTTCTTTCTTCAGCGCGGCGATGTCGGTCATGATGCTGTCCCCCATAGGGTTAAAATCGTATGCCGGCGGCAAATTCAGTAAATGCCGAAATCTTAATATACCATGGAGCGCTTGGCTCGGGTCAACCGGGGCGGGTCCCCGCGGACCCGCCCACGGCATCCTTCACTGTCCGCGCGATGGCCGCCCGCGATGTTCGATCTGATTCTCTACCAACCGGAAATTCCGCCCAATACCGGCAATATCATCCGCCTGTGCGCGAACGCGGGCGCGGCGCTGCATCTGATCGCGCCCCTGGGTTTCAGTCTGGAGGACCGGCTGCTGCGCCGGGCTGGCCTCGACTACCACGAGTACGTGACCGTTGCGGTGCATCAGTCGCTCGCTGACTGCCTGGTCTTGCTGGCCGGGCGTCGCCTGTTTGCGCTCAGCACCAAGGGCCGGATGCGTCATGATGGTCCGCGCTATCGACCGGGCGACTGTTTCCTGTTCGGTCCCGAGACGCGCGGATTGCCGCCGGAGGTGCTGAACAGCATCCCGGCGGAGCAGCGGTTGCGCCTGCCGATGCGGCCGGGCAATCGCAGCCTGAATCTGTCGAACGCGGCGGCGGTGGTGGTGTTCGAAGCCTGGCGACAGTTCGACTTTGCCGGTGCTGCGGTGCCTGATCCGGCGGACGGGTGAACTTAATCGAACTCCGGCTTGGGCTCGCGTTCGAGCAGCGCGGCGGTCGCCTGCAGGGGTGAGCGCCCCTCGTAGAGCACCTGGTAAACCTGTTCGCTGATCGGCATTTCTACGCCATAGCGCTGGGCGAGGGTCCGCACGGCCTGCGCCGTCACTACCCCTTCGACTTCCTGGCCGATTTCCTCGCGTGCTTGGGCGACGCTGAGTCCGCGGGCCAGTGCCAGGCCCATCCGCCGGTTGCGCGATTGGTTGTCGGTGCAGGTCAGCACCAGATCGCCGACGCCTGCCAGCCCCATGAAGGTCTCGCCGCGGCCGCCCAGCGCCGTGCCGAGCCGAATCAGCTCGGTCAGCCCGCGCGTGATCAGGGCGGCACGGGTGTTGGCGCCGAAGCCCAGGCCATCGGCGATCCCGGTGGCGATGGCCAGGACGTTCTTGGCAGCGCCGCTGATCTCCACGCCGACCATATCCGAGCTGGTGTAGGCCCGGAAGCGCTCACCATGCAGCAGGGCCGCGGTCCGCCGGGCGAACTCCGGCTGTGCGGAGGCGACCGTGACCGCGGTCGGGAGTCCCTGTGCGACCTCGCGGGCGAAACTGGGCCCGGAGACAATGGCCAGATCCTCGCCGGGCAGCGCCTGCTGCGCCAGGGTGTGCAGGAGTCCGCCGCTTGCCGGGTCCAGTCCTTTGGTCGCCCAGGCCAGGCCGATGCCACTGGGCAGCAGTCCGGCGACCGCGCGGGTAACGGCGGCGAACGCATGGCTCGGCACCACCGCCAGGCAGTCGGTCGCGCCGTCCAGCGCCTGGTCCAGCCTGGTGAGCGCAACGAGACCGGGCGGGAAGGCGAGGCCCGGAAGAAAGCGCCGATTTTCGCCTTCCGCGCGCAGTTCGGCGATATGGTCGGCCTCGTTTCCCCAGAGCGCAACCCGATGTCCATTGCGGCACAGGCGGATTGCCAAGGCCGTGCCCCATGACCCGGCGCCGAGGACCGCCACACAAGCCCCGCCGGTCTGGCTTCCGGTCGGGATCATGGATGCTTACTCATGGCCGCGGCCCCGTGGGTCATGAAATCAATGCTGACGCGCACCTTCACCGGCCTCGGCGGCTTGTGCCGCTGCTTCCTGCTGGTGCTGGGCGAACAGGGCGTCGAAGCTGACGTGCTGCAGGACCAACTGCGGGAAGCTGCCCTTGGTCACCAGGTCCGAGACGGTTTCGCGCGCGTAAGGGAACAAGAGGTTGGGGCAGTAGGCGCCGAGCATGGGCGCGAGTTCCTGCTCGGTGAAACCGGCCATGGTGAAGATGCCCGCCTGCTGCACTTCGACGATGAAAGCGGTCTTGTCGCCGACCTTGGCCGTGACGGTCACGGACAGGACGACCTCGTAGGCCTGATCGGCGAGTCGGTTGACCTTGGTGTTGAGGTTCAACTCGTTCTGGGGCTTCCACTCACCGCGGAAGATCTCGGGGGCGTTGGGTGACTCGAACGACAGGTCCTTGGTGTAGATGCGCTGGACGGCGAACTGGCGTTCCGGGTTGGTCTGGTCGATGTCGGCCATGCGTGTCGTGCTCTAAAAATTTGGTTAAACGAAGAATCAGGTGAAATCCAACCGGGGTCAGCGTTTCTTCCGGGTCAGCGGCAGATTGGCCGCCTGCCAGGACATGACGCCGCCCTTGAGATTGTACACGTCATCGAACCCCTGTTTGCGCAGCAGGCCGCACGCGGTACTGGACTGGGCTCCGGAGCGGCAACTGACGATGATCGGTTTGCCTTTGTACTTACTCAAGACGCCCATCTGGTTCTTGAAGCCGTTCATCGGGATGTTGACGGCATTGATGATGTGGCCTTGGGCAAAATCGGCCGCCGGCCGGACATCGATCACCGCGGCGTCCTGCTGATTGATCAGGGCGGTCGCTCCCAGGGGGTCCACGCTGCCGCGTTCCCCGACGATCAGGTTATAGGTCAGCAGTCCCGCGATCACGGCAAGCGCGACGAACAGGTACCAGTGGTTACCGACGAACGCGATCAGTTGGCTCAACT